>Ga0114999_10002662_pt1 | contig 23126 bp, 22 predicted proteins | sample ArcticOcean_MG_C_3_FD_89820 | JGI IMG/M metagenome (GOLD analysis project Ga0114999, IMG submission 89820) | Marine microbial communities from western Arctic Ocean - ArcticOcean_MG_CB8_126 | ecosystem: Environmental > Aquatic > Marine > Oceanic | place: Arctic Ocean: Canada Basin | collected...
AGTGCACCGTCTACAAACCGCAGTCAGTCACACCGTAGGGCAGTCATGGGCTTGTTCGTGCATGACACTGACCGTCAGCACGGGCAGGAGACGATGATTGCCGACCCCGAAACGAGATGAGCATGCCAAGAGACGCTGTTTCCACCGAGGGACATGCGTATTTCCTGCAGTTGCACTCGACACCAGCTTTTGGTGCCTCGGGCTCGTTCGATCTGGATGAATTGCGGCAAGGCATGGGATCGCGCCGAGAACCGACGGACCCCTCCGTGCGGTGTATACCCTGGCAGCATGACGATCTGTCTGGTGAATGGGTCGTCGCCGCCGATGCCGACACGACGATACGCGTATTGTATTTGCACGGCGGCGGCTTTGTTTCGGGATGTGGCGGCTACTATCTGGCCATGGCCGCCCACCTGTCTGCGGCGGCACACTGTGCCGTACTGCTTCTCGACTACCGCCTGGCTCCCGAGCACCCATTTCCGGCAGCCATCGAAGATAGTGTCCGTTCCTTCGAGTCGATGGTGACGGCCGGGCCGAATGGATCGACCCAGGCCGAGAGTTGCTTCATCGCTGGAGATTCTGCCGGAGGAGGTCTTACCCTTTCCACTCTCCTTGCCCTGCGCGATCGCCTCCGTCCACTTCCTCAAGGTGGAATCGCCCTGTCCGCCTTCGCAGATCTGACACTCACTGGGGAGAGTCTCAGATCACAGGAGTCATCGGACCCAATCATGAGTCCCCGATGCCTGCCGCAGTTCGTCGGTCACTATCTGGGCGACGCAGATCCCAAGAATCCCTATGCATCACCCATTTACGCCGACTACACCGGAATTCCGCCCCTGCTGTTGCAGGTTGGCGAGCACGAGATCATCCGCACTGACAGTGTTTTGGCCGCAGCAAAGGCCCGGTCCTGTGGCGTGGATACGACGCTGGAAATCTGGCCCGGCATGTTCCACGTTTTCCCGTCCCACGAACCATTGCTTCCCGAAGGCGAACAAGCGATCGAGCACATGGCTGCCTTCATTCGAAGGCACAAATCGACCGCCTGATCGGAACCCAACGAGCGCCAGCACAGCATGGACCGAGACGACGAATTCATCTATCTGCTAGACGTGCCCCAATTAGACGTGTCCCAATCGAGGCTCGGCGGCTGACGAGGGATCTACAAGGCTCGATTGTCCTCAGCATATTCGCGATTTCCGCCACTGCCCAGCTGCCACGTGCCGCGAAATAACGTCCGCCTCTTCTTTGGCATACTCATGATGATTTCGTGACTCAAATTTGTCCGGTGCCACTGCGACCAAATCGAGTTGTAGGCATTGAACACGGCACAGCGAGGATTGTCTGGATTCGTCCAGTCGTTGGCCGCATGAATGAGGCTCTCTGTGAAGATGACAACAGACCCGGCGGGACAGGAGTAGCCATCCATCGTGTTCCGCATGGACTGCTCCCACGGAGAATCGGCGATATTCGGTGCCCATTTATTGGGGCCACCGTAGCCGAAGTGTGCTTTGTGTGAGCCGCTGAGAAAGGTCGTACCCCCTTGCCCCTCTCTGACCTGTTCCAACTCCCAGACAACACGCGTGAGACCGGCGAAGATCCTGCCGCCGGCAACTTGGTAGCGCATGGCATTTGCCTGCTGGGGCGGGCGAACCACATGCGGCAGGCCATTGTCGCCACGCTCTGACGTATCCCACCCAGATTGGCGTACGGTCGTGAAGGAACCTTCACAGCGAAAGCCATAACTGTCGTCATGATTGAATGGATCCTCAGCGAGAATCTCAGAGAGAATGCCGACGATGGCCGGATGATCGAGGAGTTCCTGTCGCTTGCCCTCATAGCTATTGCGAGCCCCGACGTAGGCTTCGGCCTTCAGGGGTTCGATCTGATCCGACGTCAGGACGGCTGGCAATAGAATCCAGCCACGCAGATCGAAGAAGAATTTCTGTTCCTCCGTCATGGGAACGATGGAGGATGAAGTATTTGGAATGGTCATTAAAAGCCTCCGGCCGTATTGAATCGTGAGGTCTTCATATTAATCTTGTGTGCCATTGGGCGACAGCGTTTCGGTAACGACCTGCCCACAGTTCGACATGGATGCCCATCGTCCTTTCCTTGTTGTCACTCAATCCCCCCCGCCACGCAGCGACCAGAGCACTGACTTCATGACTCATCTCAAGACCATCGTCAGTGTCGCCCTGGCCCTGATCCTGATCGTCGGTGTCCTGGCCCGCGCCGGCATGACGCGACGCTGGATCGAGGACATCGGGTCGGAGACGTCGACGCGAGAGGAATTGCGTGTCTGGGATTGGTGGAGTGCGTCGACAAATGAGGAATACGGTGCCTACTTCGCAGAGATCGAACGCACCTTCGAAGCACAACACCCGAACATCGACATCATCTACCAGATCGTCCCCTTCGGTAACTACGTGCAGAAGCTGTCGACGGCAATGGTCGGTGACTCACCGCCTGATGTCTTCCAGTCCTCCGTTTACTGGGCCGAGGGCTTCTACCAGCGTGGTATGCTGCGCCCTCTCGACGACCTGCTCGCTTCGGAATCTGATGCGGACCCAGGCAACTCACTCGCCAAAGAACACTTCCTGCCCACCGCATGGCGTCATAACCACGCGCTGGATGGCACCGTCTTTGGCATCCCACAGATTATCGATGCCAGCTGTCTGTTGTGGAATCTCGATATCCTGCAAGAGGCGTCCTCTGCGGATGAGGAACTGCGAGATCTCTTCGCCCATTTCCCGGATGGTTCGATCGACTATGATCGCCTTCGCTTCGATGCACTGCACGACTGGGACCACTTTCGGCGTATTGTCGACAAACTGACCATTCGTGACGACGACGGGAATATCGAACGTGCCGGTTTTGTCTTGTCTGCCTACGGATCCGGTGCAGGCATGTTCTCACCTTGGCTCGCATCCAATGGCGGACGGGTTCAGGATGCGGCAGGGACCCGCGCCCTCTTCGCATCAGCCGCTGGTGTCGAGACACTCGAATTCCTCGCCCGCCTCTATTGGGTCGATCGGATCAGCCCGCCCTTCCACCGCCAGATGACACCTTCCGAACTATTCCAGGAACGCAAGGTCGCCAGCGTCACAGCTGGCACCTGGTCTGGCAAGGACATCACCCGCAACAGCCTCGGATGGACGCACTTCGGCAAGACCGCTTTTCCGCCAGGCCCATCAGGTGACGGGCCGAGCACGGTGACCTGGGGGAACATGCTCGTGATCACACGGCGTGCTGAAAATGTCGACGCCGCCTGGGCATATCTGAAATTCGTCTGCGGTCTGCCCGGCTCGCTGCTACGCTCCAAACATCTCGGTTACAATGGGCCCCGCTACGATTTTTATGCCACGCAGCGCTGGCAGGAGGCCCTCGCCGAGCGGCCCTACCTTTCGACGGTGAAGCAGATCTGTCTGGTGGGTGAAAAATTGCGCCACACTGAGATCACTGCCGTCGACCACCAGGCGAATCCAATCTTCGAAAGTGTCTTGCTGCACTATCCGGAGATCGTCGCGGGTGATGGCCCCCATGAATCGGTCGAAGCCGCCCTGCAACTGGCGGCCCGCAATGTGGACAACGTCTATGCCCGCTACAATGAGCAGGTTGCTCGCTGGCTGACGGAGCGTCGATGGCGCGGACAGCTGTAATGGCGTCATCGACTCTCCTGCAGCGAGTGACACCCTATTTCTACATTGCCCCCGCCATCGGCATCGCCTGCCTGTTCAGCTTTGTCAGTATGGGCGTGAGCCTGTGGGTGAGTTTCCAGCACTATGACGCATTTGCTGGTGGTTCGCAGTTTGTCGGCCTGGACAACTACCGCCGAGCTCTATTCGCCGAGGACAGCTATTTCTGGCTCGCCATGCGACACACCTTCGCCTATGTCGCTATGAGTGTCGTTGGCACCTTGCTCTCGGCTCTGCCACTGGCATTGCTGTGTCTGCGCGCCCACTACGGTCAGGCCCTGTTTCGTACGCTCTATTTCCTGCCATCGATCACCCCCGGCGTCGTGCTGGCCCTGGTCTTCTTCCACATCTTCGGTAACTATGGCCAGCTGCTGGATCATGCCTGGTCTGCCCTGCCTGCCCTTGCTCTTTTGGGCGTATGGGCAGGCGCCGGCTACAACATGGTCATCTTTCTCGCCGGTCTGACAGAGATTCCGCAATTACTCTACGACGCGGCGCGAGTCGATGGAGCGAACCAGTGGCAGCAGTTCCGCCACGTGACCCTGCCTATGCTGCGCAACACCCTCGTCTTTGTCACGGTGATGACGATCATCGGCTCCTTCCAGGTTTTCACTTCTGTCTATATCATGACCAGCGGCGGCCCGGAACGCAGTACAGAAGTCATCGCTTACTCGATCTTTCTCAATGCCTTTTCTGTAGCGGGTCAAATGGGTTATGCCTCGGCGCTGGCCTGGCTGCTGTTTGCCGTCATCTTCGTCTTCGTCTTCTTGCAGATGCGGGTCTTCCGTTCGCGACGGATCTACGATGAATAACGAGATGAAGACGACGTCGACCATCTCGTTGCATGGACGCGCCGTGGCGCTGACACTGATGGTGCTTGGCGCACTCGTGATGGTATACCCCTACGCCTATATGGTGGGGTCCTCAGTCAAGACGCGGAAGGAATTCGCCGAAGACAAGACCAGCCTCATTCCTTCCCGTTACCAGATAGGTGAGCAGATCGCCCACGCACGTGGCGAACCCAGTGCCCTCGACTGGCCCGGTGCCGACTGGTCTGTGTTGCGCAATTATGTCGATGCGATCCGCTACGGACACATCGACAGATATCTGGCCAACAGCTTCATCTACGCCGTCGTCATCACCTCACTGCAGCTGTTCTTCAACACCCTCGCCGCCTATGCCTTCGCGCGCATGCAATTTTGGGGACGTGACGTTCTATTTGGGCTGTTGCTAGCGACGATGATGGTACCACCCGCCGTTCTGTTGATCCCGAATTTCATCATCATCAGTAAACTCGGACTCGTGGACACCACCTGGGGTGTCATCATCCCGGGCTTTGCCGGTGCCTTCGGCATCTTCCTGCTGCGCCAATCCTTCCTCAATATTCCCGCTGAGTTGGAGCACGCCGCTCGGATCGATGGCTGCGGCACATGGGGAATTCTAACGAATGTGATCCTGCCCCTGTCTAAACCTGCTCTGATCACCTTGGGAATGTTCACGTTTATGGGATCCTGGAACATGTTCGAATGGCCCCTCGTTGTTCTGAGCAACCAGGATTTCTATCCCCTCACAGTCGGTTTGAGTCTTTTCCGTTCAGAGACGGGAGCTGATTGGCCCCGTGTCTTTGCTGCCAGCGTCATGGGAGCGGCTCCCTTGATCGTTCTGTTCCTGGTGGCGCAGAGATATCTCGTAGGCGGGATCAGCCTGAGTGGCATGAAGGGCTGACCTAGCCTGGACCGTGTCTGCCGCGCCAAGTACATTCGCGATTCGCCTCGGCTTGCTAAAACCAAGAGCATTGCCCGTGCAAATTTGTCCGCTTGAACCAGTAGAATCTGCGTGCCCGAGGCCTATTTCGTGTCGGACCTATTTCAGCGACTCTTGAACCTGACCCGTGCCCATCTTGGGTCCCGCTCAGATACGCGACCCATCGGTGACATTCCTTATGCCGAATCTTCGAGGCGTCATACCAAGACCTCGTCGCACTATGACGAGACCTCGTCAGGCGCGTCCCACGACTCTGCAGCTGATCCGAATGTGGACGATGAATTGGCGGGGTATTATGCCAATCTCGAGATTCCCTACGGTTCCGACCTTAAAACGGTGCGAGCCGCCTGGAAGCGCATGATGAAGACATACCACCCCGACCTCCATGGCGAAGATCCGCAGAAGCGGCAGGTAGCGGGTGAGCTGACAGCAGAATTGACGCGAGCCTATCAAGCATTGTCCGCCTCCCTTGGTGGCGACAAGTAGACATCGAAACACTTAACACCCCACGTGAGGGCCATATGGCAGACCACTTCCAGCGCGTCAAGGACTACGTCCTTGACCTGGGTTTCTCCATAGATGACGAAATTGTAGAGGACGAGATTGTCGTCATCAACGACGAAGAACGCGGAATACACCAACTCGTCATCGATTGCGAAGATGATCTGGTTGTGTTGGAGCAGCTCATCCTCAAATTCGAGGGCGACGTGAGCGCTTCAGTTTATCGTCGTCTTCTACAGATGAATCGGAGTCTCGTGTTTGGCGCCTTTGTCCTGAATGAAGAAGGCGACACACTCCTGTATCGCAATACCCTCGCCCTCGACAATCTCGATCTGAACGAGTTGGAGTCGACCATCAACGCCCTCAGTCTGGGCCTTGGCGAAAATAGCGACGAGCTACTCGGCTTCGTCGCCTGAAAGGAGCTATGATATGGCTGGAATTTTCCATCGTCTTTTCAAGGCCGGTGAGTCAGAGGCCCATGCCCTGGTGGACAAACTTGAAGACCCGATCAAGATGAGTGAGCAGGCGATCCGCGACCTTCGCGAGGATCTTCAAGAGAGCTTGAAGAGCCTCGCAGAGGTGAAATCACTGGCGATTCGCATGACCAAGGACGCCGACGATTCCAAGCGCCTGGCGGCCGATTACGAACGCAAAGCGATGCTGCTGCTCCAGAAGGGGCAGTCCGGCGATGTCGACTCGGGCGAAGCAGAGCGCCTTGCCATGGAGGCCCTCTCCCGCAAGGAAGAGGTAGCGACGCGAGCGGTGGCAGCGACACAGCAGGCTCAATCTCAGCAGCAGATGGTCGCCACCCTGCAGAGCAATGTGAATGACCTCAAATCGAAGGTTACATCGTATGAGAACGATCTGGTCATGCTGAAGGCCCGCGCCAAGACGGCGAATGCGACACGCAAGATCAATCAGCGTCTGTCCAACGTCGACTCGAAGGGTACTGTCGCCATGCTTGAGCGCATGAAGGAAAAGGTCGCCGAAGAAGAAGCCCTCGGGCAGGCCTATGGCGAAATGGCCGACGCCGGTGGCTCCATCGACAACGAAATCGACAAAGCACTCGGCAGCGGTGGTTCGAGCACAGCATCCGATTCTTTGGCTGAGCTCAAGGCAAAAATGGGTATCAGTTGACGGGAAACCTGCGTCGCCGATGAAACGGCTACCTCGCAGGAGGTTCCTCAAGACCCTGCTCGCCGGTTCGGTGGCCCTGCCTTACGCCTGCGCCGAGCGTGAGTCACCGCGACCCATAGGCGACATTCCGTCGAGCTTTATCGATCGGGTGACCCCGGCACAGGGACACGTGCTGCGACGCCCCGTCGATCCGGCGCAATTTTCCACGGCTCCTGAGACCACCGTCGATGCGCTCGTCATCGGCGGTGGTGTCTCGGGGTTAGCGGCGTGCTGGAAACTGCGCCAGGCAGGTGTTCAGCGCGTACTGCTTGTCGAGCTTGCCGATCAATTGGGTCGTGATGCGACAGCAGGCCAGGCGCAAGGCCTGGTATTCCCCCTGGGTGCCCACTACATCAATGTGCCACCCGCCGAGGCCGATTGCGTTCACGAAGTACTGCGTGACCTCAACATTATCACCGACTACGATGTAGCAGGACGCCCGGTCATCCATCCTGACCACCTGTTGCGATGGCCGGCCGAGAGATTGTGGGAGGACGACAGCTGGTCAGAAGGTCTCGATCCCTTTGGCGCCGCAAATTCGACAGAACTCGAGCAGTTACGCGCCTTCGAAGACGATATGCTGCGCTGGACCTTGTATCGCGGCCAGGATTCGCGTCGCGCCTTCGCCATGCCCCTCGCTTATTCTACGGCCGACGCCAAAGTGCGCGCCCTCGATAGCATGACGATGGCTGAGTATGCGAACCGACAGGGCTGGGATAGCCCGCGTCTTTCCTGGCTCATCGATCAGGCCTGCAAAGACGATTATGGCGGGTTGGGCACAGAGATCTCCGCCTGGGCGGGCATCCACTACTTTGCTTGCCGTTATTATGACCGCCGCGTGCAGGAACAATATCCCACCGACACCCTGACGTGGCCCGGAGGCAATCAGTTCTTGGTAGATGGACTGGCACGCGATCTGACCCAGGACGAGTGCTGGCTGTCAACAGCCGTCGTTGCTCTTCATCCGGGCGCAACCACAACACAGGCCCTCTGCCTTCAGACCACAACGGGTGAGCCACTGCGTGTGCAGGCGAAGTCCGTCGTATATGCGGGCAAACTCCATACGGCACCCCATGTGGTAGCGGATATGCCGCTGCCACAGCGACGCGCCATTGAGCAACTCGACTACGTGCCGTGGCTCGTGGCCGCCGTCAGACTCTCTGGGCAACTGGGGGATGCGGATCTGGCCTGGGACAATGTGTTGATGGACAGTCCTTCCGTCGGTTACGTCTCAGCACGACACCAGACGTCACCCGCGGCGCGGCCCGAAGGCGAGGTGCTCGTGTACTATCTGCCCTTGATCGAGGATCTGACGGGCAGCAGAAAACAACTGTTGGGGGATGATCCACAACCGTGGGCAAGACGAGTGATGGCCGACCTGACCCGCGTACACCCCCAGTTGCCAGATCTGGTTGAGGGAATTGACATCTGTCGCTGGGGACACGGCATGGTACGTCCCACACCGGGTGTGATTTGGGGGCCACAGGCCGAGCTCCGGCGGCAGCCTTGCGGCCGGGTGGCCCTTGCCTCCTGTGATACAGGTGGATTGCCACTGTTTGAGGAAGCTCTCTTCGCTGGCATCGCTGCTGCTGAGCATTGCCTTGATACACTCGCCATGACGTACGCGACCTCTCTCCACGGAATGCCCGTCCATGGCTGAGCCGCCCACCGTGCCAGACACCACTTATACCTCCTGGAAGGCATTTCTGCTGCTCGCCGCCATCTTCTCGGCCTCTGCATGTGCCATCGTATATGAACTGCTCATTGGTAGTACGTCGGCCTATTTCCTCGGCGACAGTGTCGAACAATTCTCTGTGACCATTGGCCTGTTCCTGGCCTCGATGGGTCTCGGTGCCTGGATCTCCCGCGCCGTCATCGACCATCTCCTCGAACGTTTTATTGCCGTGGAGCTGTGGCTTGCAGCCATCGGCGGTTTTTCCGTGCCCATCCTCTACTTCGCCTACCTGTATACGGACGGCTTCCGCTATTGGATGCTTCTGCTCATCGTCACCATTGGCGCCCTGGTTGGCTTGGAACTGCCCTTACTGACGCGCATGCTACAGCAGAATGGTGGACTGCGCACGGTCTTGTCCAACGTGTTGTCCATCGACTATCTCGGTTCCCTGGCCGCCGCCTTGCTGTTTCCGTATTTGCTGCTGCCCCTGCTCGGCGCCTTTGACACATCCCTCATAGCGGGACTGCTCAACGTGGGTGTCGGTCTCGTGCTGCTTGTCGCGTTTTGGTCGCAGTTAGCACGCGGCCCACGCTTGCGACTTTTGGCGTTGGGTGTCGTTGTCACCTGTGCCCTGGGATTGAGTTTGATTACAGCCGATCCGATCCGCGAACGGTTGGAGAGCGAGCTCTACACAGATCAGATCGTTTATAGCGAGCAATCACCCTATCAGCAGATCGTACTGACCCAGTGGCAGGATGAGACTCGGCTCTACCTGGATCGACACCTGCAGTTTTCTTCTGCCGATGAGTATCGCTATCACGAGTCGCTCGTACATCCGGCGATGGCGCTGGCCCATCAGGCTCAGCGGGTGCTCATCATCGGTGGTGGCGACGGACTGTCAGCGCGGGAGATCCTGCGCCACGAGCATGTGGAGCGTGTCGATCTGGTCGATCTGGACCAAGCGATCACCGATCTTGCGCGACGTGACCTGCGCCTGACGTCACTCAACGCCAATGCACTAAGTCGGACAGAAGTTCGTATCTTCAACGAGGATGGTTTTACCTTTCTCGAACGCTCGCAGGAAGCGTACGGAGTCATCATCATCGATTTACCCGATCCCCGTGATGAAGCCCTGTCCAAGTTGTATTCGGTCGAGGCTTATCGTCTCTGTGCTCGCCACCTGTCACCTGGCGGGGTATTGGTCACACAGGCGACGAGTCCGTACTATGCGAGAAATTCCTTTTGGAGCATCGCCGCAACGATGACTGAGTCCGGATTGCATGTGATCCCCTACCATACGCTGGTTCCATCCTTCGGCGAATGGGGATTTGTCGTCGGCAGCAAGAGCCAACGGAAGCCAACGGACCTGACCTTTGACGTGCCTGGTCTTCGCTACATCACACCCGAACTCTTCCGTCAGATGCAGACCTTCCCAGCCGACATGAGTCGACCGGAACAGGTCGTGGTCAATCGACTGGACCGACCTGTCCTGGCACGGCAATACCGAGAAGATTGGAGCCGCTGGTAGAGGCATCGCGATGATCAGCTTAAAGAAATGGTTCGGGGGGGAGACCTCGGATGACGAAGACGACGGTACCGACTTGCGTCTCGACTCCATGCGTATAAGTGACCTCGTCGACTATGACCTGAAGACCTGGGAGGTGACGGGTCGATGCGTCTATGACTATGAGGGCTTCCCGGCGCAGGAATGGCAGCTGACCTCTGGCGACGAAGTTCGTTTTCTCGAACGCTCCGAAGAGGATGGGAAGACGGAATGGACACTGACACGCAGTATTGCGGTCGGCGACCTTCAAGAGGATGTCATCGCCGCCATCAGCGCTGATCAGGATCCGCCGAGTACGATCCACTTCGATTCCCGTACATACGATGCGACCGAGTCCGATTCGGGTGTGCAGCGCGATGTCGATCGCGACGGTTCAACAACGGCGAGCGAGGAGCGAGACTTCGTCAATTGGAGTTATGCCGCCGAAGACGGGCGTGTGCTTTTCGTCGCGCAGTGGGGTGAACAACGATTCACTGCCTACGAAGGCGAATACGTCGAGGAGTATTCTTTCACCGATATCCTACCTGGAGGCGAACGGTGACCCAGAGCCAAGATTCACGGCGCGGCGCATTGGTCGCGGCCCGATTCGCCCTCACGATTCTGCTATTTTCCACAGCTTGCGGCCAACCCACGCCGGACCCGGTCCAAAAGATCGTCAAAGACCTGGAGCGTTATCCCGAATACTCTGTCGTCATTGAAGATTTGAATGTGGAAGACGGATTCTTCCCCGATTACTCGCTGCGACTGGCTCTCACTACGGCAGCCGGACAACGACTCGACGACCGGGATACACTCGTCTTCGACGAACGCGTGACAGACTGGATTCCCGTATCGGAGGGCGTCTTTTCCCGCTACCAGCACTACTTGGGCATGGTCGTGGCAAGCAGAACCCTCGATGGCCAGCGTTCATCACCAGGTCAGGCGCACCCACCGGGATACCAATACGTTGGCAATTCGCAGTATGGTCAGTGGGGCGGTGGGGGTTTCTGGCAGTTTTACGGACAATACGCCTTCATGAGTAGTATGCTCGGCAGCCACCGCGTAGGTCGTGGCGACTACGACAACTATCGCAGCAACCGCGAACGAGGCCGACCGCACTATGGCCCCGTCTCAAATGGGCGGCAGACCTTCGGTACCGCCGGCACACGTACCCAAACGACCAAGCCCGCATTCTACCAGCGACACCGTCAACGAACGGCAAGTGGACGGGGCTTCACATCACGGTCCAGCAGCCGCAGCGGCAGTCGCTCCGGCAAATGATCCGGAAGCTGAGAGGAAGATGACAATGGAAAATTCCATGTTGATGCCCATGGCAAGGGCAACGGTTTACCTGCTCGAGGCCTTCGCTCTACTCGTCGTGGCCAAGTGGGCCTACACAGGCCTTTACCGTCGCGTCTGTCTGAGAGAAGAACTCTTCGACAAGGGCAATGTCGCCCTTGCGGTATCGACGGCAGGTTACCTCTTCGGCATCACGATCGCCCTGGGCGGCGTTCTGGCCGGCCCTTCTGCAGGATGGCAGGCAGATCTGCTGGGCATCAGCGTCTATGGTGGCATGACCATCGTCATGATGCTCATTGCCAGCTGGCTGTGTGAGAAGGTTCTGCTGTCACGCTTCAACAACACCAAGGAAGTCGTAGAAGACCAGAATCTCGGCACCGCCTTTGTCGAGGCAGGCGTTCATATTGCCAATGGCCTGATCCTGCTTACCATTCAGCAAGGCAGTGGTGCGTGGTGGATTGGCGTCCTCTTCTGGGTATTGGCTCAGGTGGCGCTGATGATTGTCGGCCTCGTCTACGAGAAGGCCACGCCGCACAGCATCCACGATGAACTCGAGCGTGACAATGCCGCTGTAGGCCTCGCCTTTGCGGGCGTATTGGTGGGTATGGGGAACATTATCAGCCTTGCCGTTGCCGGCGACTTTACAAGTTGGAAAGACAGTCTCATCACCTTTGGTGCTGACGTCGCCTTTGGTCTGGTCATCCTTCTGGTGATCAAACGACTGACCGACGTCGTGCTGGCTCCTGGTGTCAGTCTCGCTGCACAGCAGACGAAGGAGACGCCGCAAATCGGCGCCGGCCTGCTCGAGGCCTTTGGCTATGTCGGTGGCAGCATGTTGGTCGTGTGGGTATTCTGACAACCTAACCAGACGCCGCGTCAAAAGATCAAATATCGTGCCTCTCTGGATACCCCTTCTGCGCGTCTGGCGCCGAGTGATCCATCGCAATTCGCTGGTGTGGATTTCACTCCTGTCGATGTCACTCATCATCGTCGGTGGTCTGCTGTTTTCCTTCCTCGAAGGGCATCCGATCGGTGACGGTATGTGGTGGGCCGTCGTCACAACGACGACCGTCGGCTACGGAGATCTCTACCCCGAAACGGCGGGTGGCCGCGTGGTAGGTGCCATCCTCATGATTCTCGGTATCGGCGTCCTGGGCGGCTTTACGGCAGAAGTAGCCACTTTCATCATCGAACACCGCAGCAAGAAAGACAGGGGGCTCAAGCCCGTGAATACGACTGGACACGTCCTGGTTTGTGGCTGGAACGAGTCGGGCGAAGACCTGGTCCACAACATTCTCGCCGACCGTCTCGGTGTGGACGTCGTCGTGATGGCGAATCTGTCATCCCACCCCATGCCTGTCGAAGGTGAAGCGGGACGTGTAAACTTTATCAATGGTGGCGTCGATACGGAGACGCTCGATCGAGCCCATGCGCGAGATTCTATCGGTGCCGTCATTCTCGGCAGCCAGGACATTGAGGATGTCGCCGGTCGAGATGCCAAGACACTGATCGGCGCCCTCACGGTGAAAGAATACGAACCAGAGATCTACGTCTGCCTGCAGTTATTTGACCCAGCCTCGGTTCATCACGCCGACGTGTGTCGTGCGGACGAGGTCGTCGTTGTGGGCGCCCTAACCAGTGGACTCCTGAGTCGCGCCGTCCTCGACCCGGGAAGTTCGCGCGCAATCTCGAGCCTGGTACACATCGAAGAACAGTGTGAGATTTATCTGATCGATCTTCCCGCTGACTGGACGGGGAAGCAATTCGACGAGATACTGCCCATTGCCAAAGAGCGTCTCAATGCGCTGCTCATCGCCGTTGAGCTGCAGGGCGAGAGTCTCGTGGTAAATCCTGCAGGCGACTACGCCTTCCAGACCGGCGACCGACTCGCTGTGATTGCGGAGCAGCGTCCGGATGCCTGAATCGCACAGCACGCCCCACCCCCTGCCGGAGTCCACAGCGACGCGACCGGCCCTTGGCCGTCAGTTATTGGTTGATCTGTATGGGTGTAACCAGGATCATCTCAACAATGTGACCTTCGTGCGCCAGCAACTGCTCGAGGCAGCCGAACTAGCAGGGGCAACCGTCATCGATGAGACCTTTCACAGCTTCTCGCCCTGTGGAGTGACAGGCACGCTGACGCTCAAAGAGAGCCATCTGTCCATTCATACGTGGCCCGAGCATCGTTATGCCGCTGTCGACATCTTTACGTGCGGCGACGCTGTCGATCCCTGGCGTGCCTACGAATCGCTGAAAACTGCCTTCGCCGCAGAACGTGGGTCTCCCATGGAGATCCCCCGAGGGCGCCCCGACGTCGTGTAGAAACTTTGGACGAGCCCCGACTCCGGCCAAACCAATCGCCGCAGGGCCTGAACAAGACTGAAGCCTCCCGAATCGATGATTCGGGAGGCTTCAGTCTTGTATCAAGCGTGGGACGAGCTCCGCCGGACTGCTACTCTTCGCGATTCGTGATCTCGATCAGATGGAAGCCGAATTGCGTCTCGATCGGGCCGTGCACGACACCAACCTCTTCACTGAACACGACCTTATCGAATTCAGGCACCATCATGCCGGGAGAGAATTCCCCGAGACTGCCACCTTCGCGACCTGATGGGCAGGTCGAGTGCTCCTTAGCGACATCGGCGAAGTCATCGCCGTCGACGATTTTCTGCTTGAGATCCGTGCACTCCTGTTCGGTAGCCACGAGAATGTGGCGTGCCGCTGCCTTGGCCATGGTGTCTTTCCAATTGGAGGGGGCAATTCGATTGCGTGAGAGAGGAAATGTACGATATCAGACGAAGGTAGGGGACCTCGTGGACCGATTCGCACCAAATTGACAGGGAAATTCCTGTATCCCACTTTGCCCGCCATGACAACACGCTATCTCATTCGCCATGGCGAAACCGAGTTCAATACGCGAGGAATCTACCAGGGCCAGGCCGACGGTCCGCTGACGCCGGCTGGCGAGGCTCCGGCTCGGGCACTGGCTTCTCGGATCGCCGGTTTTGACACGGCAAACAGTCTGTATTCAAGCGACCTGACCCGCGCCTACCGCACGGCAGAATTCGTCGCGACACCCAACCATCATCAGATTGTCACTGACCCAGGCCTGCGGGAGCGCAACCACGGGATCTTCCAGGGGAAGGTGAAGCAAGAGGTCTCCACCCAATACCCGGATGTGTGGGCAAAATATCAATCGGGCGATCCCGACTACGCCATCCCTGAGGGTGAGAGCCTGCGCCAATTTCTTGACCGAACCTGCGAAGTGATGACGAGGATCGCCGACGCCCATGAGGGCGAAGGAGTCACGGCCGTCAGCCATGGTGGCACTCTGGGTGTGTTTGCCAAACACGTGCTCGGTCTCGAGACCAGCATGAACACACCAACCAGTGAATCACTCCGTCAGCGGGTCCCCTGGCAGACCATGGCCACCGGCGAGCACTGGTCCACCAAACATCCCGGCATCCGTGCCGTGAACGATCGACTCGTTGATCTGATCCGGGCACACCCATCCCGCAAGAGGGTCAACTGGGCCGGCCGCCGGGTCCAGGGTTTGGCCTGGATCTGCCCGCGGAGGGGCTGATTCCCTGGAGATCCTGATACTCTCCCACTGAGGTAGTTCAGACAACTGCCGGGAATGTCTGAGTTGCTCGAGTTTGAGGTAGTAGTGGAGGATCTTCTATCTTCCCCCAAGTCCCGTCCGCTGCAATCGCCGCATCCCCTTGGCTCTTTCGCTCTTCGAACAGGTGCAAGATGACGCAATCCACACAAGGAGCGCGCACGGGACTGCCGTCCCTCTCCGAGAATCAGATTCTGCGCTATGTGGCATTCACTTTGTTGTATGCGGCGCAGGGCCTGCCCTACGGCCTGTTATCCGTCGCCGTTCCAGCATACATGGCCGAACAAGGGCTCACGCCGGCGCAAATCGGCACGTTCATGGGCATCATCCTGCTGCCGTGGAGTCTGAAACTCATCAATGGTCCCATTATGGACCGCTGGAGTTTCCTGGCCATGGGTCGCCGCCGTCCCTGGGTACTGTGGGCCCAGGCTGGGATGATCCTTACGTCTCTTGTCATGGCAGCCATCCCGAATCCTCTCCAGCACCTGGCGTTGCTCACGGCAGCGGGTTTTGTCATGAACTTCTTCACCGCCTTTCAGGATGTCGCCGTCGATGGCATGGCCGTGGAGCTGATCCCCATCGAACAGCAACCTCGCGCCAACGGCTTCATGTGGGGGGGCAAAGTACTGGGTGGCGCAGCCGCGACCGCGGGGGGGGCCTGGATCATGAGTGCCTTCGGTCTCGGCGCGGCCTTGCTGGCGCAGGCAGTCGTCGTCGGTGTCGTCATGCTCATCCCCTTGCTGGCGCGCGAACATGCGGGCGAGCGGCTGCTGCCGTGGTCAGTGGGCAAGGCGTCGGAGCTGACAAAGAGTCTGCAGTTGGAAAGCTTCAAAGAGATCGCCCGCTCCCTGAAACGTGTCGTGATGATGCCGGTCAGTCTCTTCGCGGGTTTCGTTTTCTTCGCCTATAACCTGATTCGTGGCTTCCTCGACGCCCTGCTACCGGTGCTCACGGTGCAAGAAATGGGCTGGGGCCACACCGATTTCTCCGAGTTCTCAGCCTTGGCTGGTAGCGTCGCCGGAATCCTTGGGATGGTCGTGGGCGGTCTTCTGGTGGAGCATGTGGGTCGTCGACGGACCATCGGCATCGGTGTGGTGATTCTGGCGGGCGGGTCCATCGCCATGGCATGGCTTGTCGCCGAATGGTCGCAGCGTTTGCCCGCCCAGTCATTCATCGCCGCCTATCATGTCATCGACACCCTTGTGAGTATCTCATTCCTGGCGACGATGATGGCCATCTCCTGGAAGCGTGTCGCGGCGACTCAGTTCTCGCTCTACATGGCCATCGCCAACATGGGTCTGTCCGGTGGCGCCGCGCTGCTGGGGCCACTGCAGGGGATCCTTTCCTATCCGCACCTGTTCTACGTGATCGCCGGCTGGAGCTGTCTGGTGCTCGTCCTGCTGCGCTTTGTCAATGTGGAGGCTCACCTGAAGCGGATGGAGAGTCTCTAGTGGGCTGGCTGAAGGATCTTTTATTAGGCACGTCTTCGAAACCCGCCGCCACGGGTGGCCCCACGAAGATCGCTGAGGGTGACGACGAGACAACATCGACGGGCCTCATGATCCATGATCTGACCACCGGATTAGGAGCATCGCCGTCAAAGGGGCAGAAGGTGACCGTCCACTACACCGGCTGGCTGACGAATGGCAAACAATTCGACAGCTCGCGCAAAAAGGACAAACCCTTCACTTTCAATATCGGCCGCCGCAAAGTGATTCGTGGCTGGGATGAAGGGGTGATGTCGATGCGGGTCGGTGGTCTGCGACAGCTCAAGGTTCCATCCGCTCTCGGATATGGCACTGTCGGTTCGCCACCCGTCATTGGGAAGAATGCGGCGCTACTCTTCGAAGTCGAACTATTAGCGATAGAATAGGATCATGACCGAAAGACTTTCCTACGCAGCGACGGGTGTCGACATCGACGCCACGGATGCCGTCAAACGCCGCATGGCAGATGCCGTCAACAGGGGCGATCCGCGTGTCCTCAATCAACTCGGCGCCTTTGCTCCCCTGGTTCAAGGCACATTCCCAGACATGGACGAGCCATTGCTCGTCATCAAGACAGACGAACCGGGATCGAAGCAGAAGCTGGCCGTCGAGCTCGATCGCATGGAGGATCTGAGTCACGATCTGGTGAATCACACGGTCAATGATGTTGTCATGATGGGTGCCCATCCTATGTATGTCACGGACTGTATCGTCTGCGGCACCCTCGACCGTGACCTGGTTCCGCGTCTGGTTACAGGGATGGCCGACGCCTGTCAGAAGCAGGGCTGCGTGCTGATCGGCGGCGAAACCTCCGTACAGCCCGGCGTCGTAACGGATGGCCTCTTTGTCCTGTCTGCAACCGTCGTCGGTGTCGTGGATCGAGCCAAGGTCGTTGACGGCAGCAAGATCGCTGCGGGCGATGTCGTGCTGGGTGTGGCTTCGAATGGTCTGCACACCAACGGCTATACCCTCGTACGGACGCAATTAGAGCGTCGACCCGCCTTCGGTGAAATGGACCTGCAAGGTGAACGACTGCTCGACGTCATCATGCGACCCCACACGGGATACTATCCTGCGCTGCGAGAGATTCTCTCAGATGATTCGCTTCACGGTCTTGCCCACATCACGGGGGGCGGAATCGTCGATAATCTTCAACGCGTCGTCGCCGGTGCTGTCGACGCCATCGTTGATCTATGCAGTCTGCGCGTGCCACCCGTATTCAAAGCGATCCGCGAGGAGGGCAACGTGGAGGACGATGATATGCTGCGCACCTTCAATCTCGGCGTCGGTCTGACCATGGTTTGTGCGGCGGATGCTGTAGACCGTCTCGCATCACACGTAGCCGCGAGTGGTCTCGAGGTCTGGCAGATTGGTACGATCACAGTGGGATCGGGCAAAGTCCAGCTGACGGGTACAGTAGACTGGTCTTAGCGCAACCGCGCAACCGCGTCCTGGCAGAGTCAGGACCGGCGCAACCTGCGCCCTAGACGCAGACTATTTGAAACGACGCTGACGCTGGAAAACGCCATGGCCAGTGCCGCAAGGATCGGATGTAGCGAACGAACCATCATGGGCAGTCCCTTGAATGGAAACAGGGCACCCGCTGCAACGGGGATCAATATCACGTTGTAGAAGAAGGTCCAGAAGAGATTCTGCCGAATCGCCTTCATCGTCTCCCGACTTAGAATCATCGCCTCCACTACGGACCGCAGGTCGCCGCGCATGAGCGTCACGTCTGCCGCTTCCATGGCGATGTCGGTGCCCGTGCCGATCGCGAAACCCACATCGGCAACGACAAGTGCCGGCGCATCGTTGATTCCATCCCCCACCATCGCCACAGCGCCTGCCGTCTCAGACTTCAAGTCCTCGATAATCTTTGCTTTGTCTTGCGGCAACACCTCAGCTCGCACCTCCTGAATCCCGGCAACTTCGGCAATACGACGAGCCGTTGTCTCGTTGTCACCAGTGAGCATGACGACGCGTGCGCCCTGTTTGAGCATCGATGCAACAGCCTCCGCCGACCCCTCTTTCACACTGTCAGCGATACCGATCAGACCCATAGCTGTCCCATCGACCGAGACCCAGACCACTGTCAGTGCGCGCTCTTCCATGTTCTGTGCAGCGCGATCAAGGGACGCCGTGACGACGCCGTCTTCGAGCATCAGTCGTCGCGTACCGATCAACACCTGCCCCCCCTCGATACGGGCTCGGATTCCACGCCCCGGCAGTGCTTCGAATCCATCTGCCTCAGGCAGTTTCAGACGCTGTTGCTGTGCCGCGACAACCACCGCCTGCGCCAGCGGATGTTCACTGCGACCTTCGGCGGCAGCAGCCAGCCGCAAAAGATCTGTCTTCGATGCGGCGACGACATCCATCACAGTCGGTTGGCCCGTCGTGATTGTCCCCGTCTTGTCGAGGACGACGATATCGATCTTCTCTGCTCGTTCAAGCGCCTCGGAAGAGCGGAATAGAATGCCGACGCGAGCGCCCCTGCCGGTGCCAACCATGACCGCCGTGGGTGTTGCCAACCCGAGAGCACAGGGGCAGGCGATCACCAGCACCGCGACAAAGCGAATGAGAGCCGGCGTCACTCCCGCATCCAAGATCAGCCACCAGAGGAGGAAGGTTATCGTCGCCACGCCAAGCACGACCGGTACGAAGACCGCTGCGACACGATCTGCAAGCCGCTGAATCGGCGCCTTGCTTCCTTGTGCTTGCTGCACGAGGCGAACGATCTGTGCCAGGGTCGTATCGGCACCCACACGGGTCGCTTCGTAGCGAAAAGCACCCGTCTGATTCACCGTCGCCCCTGTAACGACGTCTCCGGGCTCTTTGTCCACTGGCATGCTTTCACCTGTCAGCATGCTCTCATCGACTGTTGAGTGCCCATCGACGATCCGGCCGTCCACCGGGATTCGCTCGCCCGGTCGTACGAGGAGCAGGTCGCCGACGACGACTTCCTTCACCGCCAGCTCTAGTTCCTGATCGTCGCGCAGGACGCATGCGGTGTCCGGTGTGAGACGCAGGAGCCCCTTGATCGCCTCACCCGTTTCTCCCTTGGCGCGCACTTCGAGCAACTTGCCAAGCTTAATAAGAGTGATGATCAGCGCCGCCGTCTCGAAATAGACATGGTCTCCTGCGGCGTTGCTACCCAGCGAGAGGGTCATCGCAACCATCACGCTGTAGCCAAACGCCACGGAGGAACCCATGGCGACGAGGACATCCATGTTGGCAGAGCCATTGCGCAGTGACATCCAGCCGCCGCGGTAGTAGTCGTAGCCCACGTAGAATTGCACAGGTGCGGCGAGGATGAACATGAGCCAGTTCACTAAAGGATCATGTGCCCATACACCAAGCAGCGAGAAATCGCGCGCCATACTTAATCCAAAGAGCGGCGCCGCGAAGAGGATCCCCACACCTAGTTTGCGGGTTTGAGTAGTGATCTCCTGCTTGCGGGCAGCGGATTCCGCGTCGGCCAGATCCTCAGTAGGCGTTCCATCCTGATTCGTCAAACGCACGACACCATAACCGGCCCACTCGATGCGCTCCACAAGCTTGTCGACCTCTACCACCTCGCCATCGAAGCTGATCGTCACTCGTTCAGACGCATAGTTCACCACCGCGTCGCGGACACCATCCGTCTTCTTCAGCGTGCGCTCCACAGTGGACACGCAGTTGGCACACATCATCCCCGTGACCGGGAGAGTCAACTCTTGCTGCATGAGGATTCACTCCGCCGGTGCGAAGTCGATCTCGCGTTGAATCGTGGCAACACAGTGTCCACAGGAACTCCCTGGTACAGATATGGTCTTGGTCATGCTCTTCCTCTCGTCGAATCCAACTCAATCATGGTCCTATGTAACGAAAATCGGAATTGCGTCCAGTCATGCAAGTAAAGGACCGTTGTCCATGGATGTGCTGTCCTCTACAACGGAACCAGGCAGAGAAGACCGTCGCTGCACAGCGGCGTTTAGTCTCACGTGAGATCTGCTCCGGGTGTGATTGCGACTCCGGCCATCCGAACCGAGTCGCGTTGCGAACAAGCGGTAACAATCCTCAAACTTATGTTTATACAAGATTTACATCTATGTCACCGTAGATCAATCCTGAAAAGTCTACACGTGTAGACTTTTCCGTCCCTGCGAATCGGTCGTGGCACGATCTCCTGCGTGCCATGCCACTCATTGACGCCAACCACCGGCTAAGCTTCCATCTTTCCACACCGAACTCGGACGAAGGGAGGCACCATTGGCTGGCAATGAGTACAACATCCTGAGAGAACAGATCGAGGGACTGCTGCTGAAGGGTTAGCAGTTCGGCCGCCGCGCCGACCGAATGGGAGAAAGTCGAAACCTACTGGCATATCGGCGATGCCCTGGCACGTTTCCTCAAACGTCACGGCGGTTCGACATACGGCGAACAGACGCTGGTTCAACTCGGTGGTGACCTGCAGATGGGCAGAGCGGTGCGAGAAGCCGTGGCGTCGACACCAGAGCTTGTATGAAGAGATAAAGAACAAGCATAGGGCCTGCATGTGTCCATACAGATCGTCTGTGTCGGCAGAGGTCCACGCCCTCCTGGACACGCTCGTCCTGCTCTTGACTGGACAGTCTGTTTTGGTCCACTTAGGCCGACGTTTCAAACCCACTACCTGTGAGGTGCACGATGACATCTTCCATCCCAGCTGTAAGCATCGTTCCCACGGCGGAAGGCTTTGTGGTTGCGGAAGACGGCCAGGACGTGCTGTTCTATCAGCGCGAGACGAAACGGTTTGATGAAGCCCATTCGCGGTCCCACTACATCCATCCGCTCTACGGACTGGATGGTGAGGTGTTGACGGAAGAATTTCCTTCTGACCATCCCCATCACTGTGGCATTTACTGGGCCTGGCACCAGGTGTGGATTGGCGAGAAGAGGATCGGCGACGCCTGGAGTCTGAGAGATTTCGCCTGGGATGTGCAGGACGTGAAAGTGATTGCTGCCGATGCCCACGCCTCCGCCCTGGAGGCCGAGGTGTTTTGGACGTCTCCCCTATGGACCGATGACCAAGGCGTGCGTAAGCCGCTTGTCAGGGAGACGGCCGTTATCAGGGTCCATCGGGCATCACGAGATATGCGCAAGATAGATTTTGACATCCGCCTTGTTGCCCTGGAAAATGGTGTGCGCATCGGTGGGGCCGAAAATGCCAAAGGGTACGGGGGCTTTTGTTCTCGGGTCCGGCTACCTGACGATCTCCAGTTTATCAGCTCCGGAGGCGCCGTAGAGCCGACAACGCAGCCCGTTGAGGCCGGCCCCTGGATGGATTTTTCAGGGACTTTCGGCGAGGTGGGCCGGGTGAGCGGCCTGACCATTCTTTGCCATCCGACCGTGCCGGATTTTCCGCAGCCCTGGATTCTGAGACGGAAGACGAGTATGCAAAACCCGGTCTACCCAGGCCCTCGCCCGGTTGCGCTTCCCCGCGACAGTCCACTTGTACTGCGTTACCGCTTGGTCCTGCATCGGGGAGCTGGTCGTGAGCTGGATCTAGATCAATTGCAGGCTGAGTACGGTGCTGAGAGCGCTTAGCTACGAATTTCATCGGCCCGCTCAAGTTGCTTGTCGCTTCTGGATGGCGCCGGAGGAAGTGGCTGTCGGTGCGTGAGCCGGGACTCTCTATTGGGCGGGCAGGTACATCTGCAGGAATGTGAAGTTCGCGCCAATGCTGATAGCGGATAGTAATTATAAGCGGTCATTATACTCCTTATCCGCTCAGCGGAACACATAGAACTACCTGGTAATTGAACGGAAAAAAGGTTTAACCAAAAGCCCATGACCAATCACCAAAAGACTTTTATTTTCCCATCTTTTTCATCTCCTTTGCACCCAGGAAATGTCTCCTGAATATTTTTTGGTCGCCTTTTGAAGAATCGCCATTCCGAGTTAAGTTTATGGTTTTGGAAAAACTTTTTGTTACAAGATATGTCAAAGCACCGTTATTAATTGGACTACTCGTCATCAATGTATTACCTACTATAACATTCTCACTAATAAACCTCTAATGAAAACAGAAAACCTATATGGCAACATCACTATATCAGAAATCGGTAGAATATATTCCGTTCAAAAAAAGATTTTGGGATAAATCGAAGCTAATCGTCATCGGGATGGCCTTTCAGGCAGTAGTCATTCTAACACTTACCGTTATATTTCAGGTTTATTTTTTCATTTTTGCGGTGGGTTTATTTTCCTTTGTTGGATTTATAAATGCCTATATCTTTCGCAAACGGATGCGATATTTTTTGCAGGGAATTAAAATAAATCATGACAAAATCGTATTGCTTGATTTGTACCTGCAGGATGAAAACCAACAACTCAGACTTCCACTACA
>Ga0114999_10002666_pt1 | contig 23087 bp, 22 predicted proteins | sample ArcticOcean_MG_C_3_FD_89820 | JGI IMG/M metagenome (GOLD analysis project Ga0114999, IMG submission 89820) | Marine microbial communities from western Arctic Ocean - ArcticOcean_MG_CB8_126 | ecosystem: Environmental > Aquatic > Marine > Oceanic | place: Arctic Ocean: Canada Basin | collected...
AACTTTTATTGGTTCTTGAAAGAGTGCGAATGGCGCTTCAACTCAGGAGGCCATCAAAAGCTTCTCAAGCAGCTTAAACACTGGTATAAATCAACTACACACTAACCTTAGCTAGGACAGCCCTATATTTTTTCAATGACTGAGTTCACTTCGCTACTCAATGTGAGGGTTCACTTTGATAAATAGGATGGAGCCGGGAATCGGAGTCGAACCGACGACCTACGCATTACGAATGCGTTGCTCTACCAACTGAGCTATCCCGGCCAATTTCAGAACGACAGAATTGGGCCTATTTTTTCTCATTTGTAAAGTGTTTTGCTGTCAGAAAATAGGATGCACTCAGTTTCAGATTGATTTAGAAGAAGCCTATCCGCATGGTCCCTGCCCCTATGAGTAAGGAACTGGAAGAAGGAGTAGCGCTTGCGCTCGATTACACCAAACTTCGCAAAGTCGCCTCTGGCGACGCGGATGTCATCCCCGCTGTTGCTCAAGATGTGGAATCTGGGGAAGTATTGATTATCGGCTATGTCAATGAATTGGCACTGAAGACGGCCCAAGAAGAGGGAATGGCCACCTTTTGGAGTACGTCTCGGAACGAGCTTTGGATTAAGGGCAAAACCTCGGGAGATTTTTTGGAACTCGTTGAGATTCGTATAAATTGTGAACAAAACTCCGTATTGTATCGTGTGAAATTAAAGGGATCGGGTTCATGTCACACCAAAGACTCTAAGGGGAAGCCACGTTTTGGATGTTACTACCGGCGTATTCTTTCGGACAGTACGCTCGAGTTTGTCTAATCGATCCAGAACCTTCGTTTGGTAACTGGGTTAGTTGGATCTATAGTCGCTAAACGCTTTTATAAGGAGGTCGAAGCGATCCTCGACGACCAAGGTGTTTAACACCGACTGTTTAAGCTCGCTGTCGTTGATCATGGAGTAGGCAACCAAATCGACGAAATTCTCTGGGTCTTCAAGTCTCTCCATGAAATTTAAAAGATCGATGGGGAATTGTTCGTTGGATGTTGCCTTTTCTTTCACCAGCGTGAGCAATTGGCTTTGTTTCTTGAGGAGTTCATTTTGCTCGATGTTTTGCGTCGACTCAAGTGGGGTAATTTCCGCTTCTCTATACGGTTTTTCGTCGTAAATTGTATCTAACTGAATTCTGGCCAATCCGTGAAGGATGAGTTGTGAAGTTCCGTCTTCCTGTGTTTTGCACCCACGGATCATTCCTAGGGTTGCAATCTTGTGTGCCGGTTCGCTTTCAACCGCAAATTCGATTTTGGATTTATCCAACCCAGCCACAGCGAACATTCTGTGTTCTTTAAGGCTTGTTTCCAGCATACGTCGATAACGTGGTTCAAATATGAACAACGGCATCATCACTTTTGGGAAAAAGGTCACTTCCGACAGAGTCATGACAGGTATGCGAGACGGGATGTCTATCTCGAGCTTCATTGAATTATGCTAGCCATGTACTTCTATATTCCAAGCCCAAGGAGTCATTTTTTTTGAATCGAGCTCGTGTTTGTTCTCTGCGTAATAAACAGCCATTCGAATATACCACAGACGCCTAGGTTCGATCTCTGGGTTGATCTTTTTGATAGTTTCGAAAAGAGACTCTGGGCTTCGACCTTCCAATTCGAAGATGTCTTTCAGCCCGATATCCATCAAATCTCGGGCCGAAGCTATATCCATTTTAGGGATCTGCATGAGCCTGGAATTGAGGGCTTCGTAGTCTACTTTCTCCTTTTTCTTCGCCATAAGTCTTGTTTGTGTAGGTAGGTTAAAGAAAATCCAAGTACTTTGTATTTGTCTGTGACAGGTATTTGTAATGGTTTGCTCGGTGTGTCACAGGTGTGACAGATTGCGCCAAGGTTTCATTGCGATTCAGCCTTGGTTCTATCAGCCAAATACAATTAAAAGCTTCGTTATAAGTAGCTTGTGTAAAAAAATAGTTTGATGGCACCTCCATTGCTAACTTGGCTGTTTTATTAAATTCGCACTTTTAAATTAACTAAACCCTATATCAGAACTGTAATGAGTCAGATCAAACCTCTCGGTAATCGAGTCCTTCTCCAACGTGTGGAAGAAGATGAACAAGTAAAAGGCGGAATTATTATTCCTGATTCTGCCAAAGAAAAGCCCCAGGAAGCCGTAGTCGTAGCACTCGGAGCCGGGAAAAAAGACGATAGCGGCAACGCTCATGAGTTCTCAGTAGCTGTTGGCGACCGTGTTCTTACCAGCAAATATGGTGGCACCGATGTCAAGTTGAACGATTCAGACTACATCCTTGTAGATGAAGACGACATCCTCGGAATCGTTGAATAATTAACCTTCACATTTAATACACTTAGAAAATGGCTAAACAATTAATATTCGGCGAGAACGCTCGCAAAAAGATCCTTAATGGTGTCGAAGCTTTGACTAGATCCGTAAAGGTAACATTAGGACCGAAGGGTCGTAACGTTGTAATTGACAAGAAATTCGGTTCACCAACTGTCACTAAAGATGGTGTCACGGTTGCCAAGGAAATCGAACTATCTGATCCCTATGAAAACATGGGAGCCCAAATGGTTCGTGAGGTTGCTTCCAAGACATCCGATCTTGCTGGTGATGGCACCACAACTGCAACGGTTCTCGCTGAAGCGATTTATCGTGAAGGTTTGAAGAATGTTGCAGCTGGATCCAACCCTGTTTACTTGAAGCGTGGTATCGACAAAGCTGTAGCGGCTGCCGTTGCTGAACTTCACAGAGTAAGCAAGTCTGTTGAGGACCGCGAAGAAGTTCGTCAGGTTGCTACAGTTTCTGCTAACTGGGATACGCAAATTGGTGATATTATCGCTGATGCGATGGATAAAGTCGGTAAAGACGGAACGATCACCGTTGAAGAAGCCAAGTCTATCGAAACTACGCTTGAAGTGGTTGAAGGTATGCAATTCGACAAGGGTTACTTAAGCCCGTATTTTGCGACTGATACCGAATCCATGGAAGCAGTCCTTGAAGACGCTCTAATTCTTCTTCACGAAAAGAAAATTTCTAACTTACAGGACCTATTGCCTCTTCTTCAGAAAGTTGCCCAAACCGGCAAACCTTTCTTTATCATCTCTGAAGATGTTGAAGGTGAAGCATTGGCGGCACTCGTAGTGAACAAGATTCGCGGAACGCTGAACGTATGTGCTGTTAAGGCTCCTGGATTTGGTGAACGTCGCAAGGCGATCCTCGAAGACATCGGAATCCTGACCGGTGGTAAACTCATCACAGAAGATCTCGGTATCAAACTTGAGAACGTAAATGTTGAGGACCTTGGTTCTGCAAAACGCATTACGGTAGACAAGGAAAACACGGTTATGATCGAAGGTGGCGGAACTGCTGCTGAGATTCAAGGCCGTGTTAAACAAATTCGTCGTCAAATCGATGAAACAACTTCCGACTATGATCGCGAAAAGCTGCAAGAGCGTCTGGCCAAATTGGCTGGTGGCGTTGCAGTGATCAATGTGGGTGCAGCTACCGAGCCAGAAATGAAAGAGAAGAAAGCTCGCGTAGAAGATGCATTGCACGCAACTCGTGCGGCTGTTGAGGAAGGTATCGTAGCTGGAGGTGGAGTAGCTTTACTCCGCGTTTCCAAAGCAATCGACGCTCTCAAGCTGGAAGCTGATGAAGCTGTGGGTGCTGCTATTGTGCATCGTGCAGTTCAAGCTCCTTTGAAGCAGCTTTGTGCCAACGCTGGCATCGAAGGTGCGGTAGTGGTTCAGAAGGTTCTCGAAGGAGACGGCTCTCTCGGCTACAATGTAACGACCGACGAATACGAAGATCTTGTTAAAGCAGGTGTTGTGGATCCAACTAAGGTTACTCGCACTGCATTACAAAATGCATCTTCTGTTGCTGGTTTACTACTCACTACCGAGTGCTTGATCACTGATTTGCCGGAAGAAACTCCTGAACCTGCTGGTCACGACCATGGTGGTGGCGGCGGAATGGGCGGCATGGGTGGAATGATGTAATCGAATCACCAAAACACTTATTTCAAAAAGATCCTTCCTTCGGGGAGGATCTTTTTTTGTACCAATAAAGGTTGCTTTACTGAGGGACGGTCAGGGACTGACCATTGTCACCCGGGGAAATTGCCAGAATGTAGGGTACCGCTTTTTCAGACCATTCATGTGGGTCTGGGTAACTTCCGGCGCTTGGGCCAAAGCAACTCTGGAGCATCTCGGTATTGATTGCACCAGGATTTAAAGGTATGGATGCCATTCCGCTTGGTAATTCTTGAGCTAAAGCTTTGCTCAAACCTTCAATGGCCCATTTGGATGCGCAATAGGGTGCTACTTCTGGTGATGTGCTGCGACCCCATCCAGAGCTGAGGTTGATAACGATTCCAGATTGTTTTTCAATCATGGCTGGTAGGAAAGCTCTGATACAATGAAAGACTCCCTGGATATTCACATCGAAAATCATTCTTACTTCTTCCACATCAAGCTCCCAAAGCCTTGCGTTTGAATTAATGATACCTGCGTTGTTTATTAACAAATCGGGTGCTCCGAATTCCTTCTGAATACTCTTTGCCCATCTCTCGACTTCGTCGAAATTACTCACATCTACTTGGTCAAAAATGTGATCAGAAAAACGATTTTGGAGCTCATTCACACCTTTCTCGGATCTGCCGCAGCCAAACACTTGATTGCCTCCTTTAACAAATCCTTCCACTAGGGCTCGACCTAAACCTCGAGTCGCTCCTGTAACGACAATCTTTTTACTCATGCAGGCAGTTTAAAAAAAGCGGGCTGCATGGAAAGAAGGTTTTTAACTACTTTTAAAGTAGAGTTTTCGAAATACTACATTCGTGTGGAGTCTTCAGGGGCTTCGAAATCTACATCGGCTCTTTTTAGCCACTTATACTCTAGCGCTTCTGCGTCGCGGATATGTTCACCAACCGTATCACCGTTCATCGTAAAAGACCTATGCTTCGTTGGTAAGGAAACGCCGCCCAGTTTAGTAAACGCTTCAAGGGTAATGAGTTTTTCTGGTCCAGGTCCATTGCGAACGACGATCGGACTGGTTACAATATAGCGGGCACCCCCAACCATCTTTGTTTCAGGATTGATAAGGACGATATAGTAATCGTCCGGGGCATCCCCCGTGCCAGGGTTATAGGTGACCTTAACCTGCTGGTAGGTCGTGCCCTCCAATTCAAAATTATCCGGCAATTTTTCATAGTTTGCGTTTATGTCTGCGAACACGAATGGGATTCCTACAAAGTAATAGGGTGTAAGAGCCCAGAAACGTGGACTCAATCTTGGGGCGGGAGCATCAGCCGTTTGAAGCCAGGCTTCTGTGCCAGTCCAGCCGAAGCGAATGTCTGAATCCGCCATTTCGTGTACCCCTTCGAAGGTACTTGTGTCCACTCGTTGAAGGGTGTACGTCTTCACATCGGGTCCGCGATCATTCATGTGGTAGATCCAGCGAAATTCTAAAACTTCGTTTTTAAGCCAATGTTTCAATCCACCATGGGCCTCAATCGCTTGAGCCATTAATTGCCCACCTTCGTTTTGCGCAAGGTGGGTATCCACTTGATCAACCCACTTTCGCAATTCGGATTTAAAAACCTGGCAGCTCATGAAACAAAACGCGAGAAGTCCGATAGTGCTAGCGGCTATTGCTGTAGGTAATGGTGTGTGTTTCATGATTTCAATGGGTTAGGGTTTTCGAAATTATTGCCTTTAGTGACCTGTAGGATGGATGACCTTACAACATTCTTCCAAAAATATTGCTGCTAGTCGACGGCCTTCTTCTTCCATTTGCTTTTGTAATGTTTGATAAGCTTCGCGCCCCTCTGGTGTTTCGATTTTGATGGGATCATATCCGAACGCACTCAAATCGTAAGGGCTTGCGCGCATATCCAGTTCCCTCGCTTCCACGGCCAGAAGGAAGCAGTTGAGTGTAAGCTCGCTGCTAATCCAAGGATTCAATTTATAGCACCATTTGAAGAGATCCATATTGAAATGAACACAGCCAAATTGTTCATTCACGAATCGATCTTCGCTTTGGGGTTGGATTTTATTTAGAGGTCTAGCGGCCTCAGTAAAGAAGCGGAAGGCGTCATAGTGGGAGCATCGAATGGTTTGTGATTCGATTACTCGTTCGATCTCTTTCGGGCTTAGGCGAAGAGGAGTATCTTCATGCCGAATACACTCTCCCTTAAAAATCATAGCCCATTCGTGAAGACCAAAACACCTATGGAGACTTCGGCGGGTGCGAGCATTTTCAATTAATTGCACAATCCAGTCGATCCGTGAGGCCACGTTTTCAGTCAGCTTGCTACGATCAATAAAAACGCCTGTTTCATTCTGGGAATACACGGCATCTTTTAAAAATAAACCTGCCTGTTCTCCGTCCAAAATTACTCCAAACGGGGGGTGCCATTCGGTGATGAGTCGACGTTTACACTGGTAGTAATGGAATAGGAAATCGTGAACCGGATGCTTTTCACCTTTTCCCCGCCTTTCTTGAAAAGCATCTACCCAAGGTTGAATCTTCGAACCATAGGTAGACTGGAGAGCTGTCCATTTTTCAATGGAGAGTATTTCAAGTTCGTCGATGGTTTGAGGCATGGTGATCTATTTGAGAGCCTCTTTAGCAATCCATTCTTCAACTTCCTCTTCGAGGTAGGCATCTTCCAAAATTTCCTGCGCCCAGGATTCACTTTTCGCCAAATGCTTCAGGACTCTTACCGACATTACTTGCGCTGCGGGGATTTCCGACCAAATGGTTTCCGACAATATTCGCCAATGGCCAGGGAGCATTGATTTCGGTTTATCTAGCTGTGAACTACAGGTTTCGCATAAATGAAGAACCTGGTCCAATGCTGGTTCTTTTGGTGCGGGCGGAACTTCGAAGATTGAAAGCGAAACGCCTGACTCTGTGCATAATTCACACTTAGCCCGAGACCGTCTGGTTAGGTCTTTTCCTAGTAGAGAAAGCTGGTTCTGTCTTTCTCGGTGTGTCTCGAGTCCTTTGGCCATTTCGGTAGGAAAGGAAGTTTGGAGAAAAAGGGAATCTCTTTTAGTATTTTCTATGGACAATCTGTAGCTAGAGCATTTACCGATCTTCATCTACTTTCGAGCATAACCTATTTGTGATCGATCCGTGCCTCTTATTAGGGGACTCAAAAGGGAATTTGAACCTCAATTGTCCTTGTATGGTACTAGTGAGTTGGCACACTCTTCCATTACCGTAGGACCTTTACCTCAATGCCTGTTTATCTTCAGTATTACTTCTGGCTTGTTGCCGCTTCACTGTTTTGCTTTTTGTTGGAACGGTTGCATCCATGGCGCAAGAAACAAGCAGTGCTGCGGAAAGGTGTCTGGCAGGATATTTTTTGGTTGGTGTTTAATGGGCACTACTTGGGACTGATTTTCGCAATTCTTACTGGGAAACTAGTAGTGTTAATAAACGGTTTTCTAATAAACTTGGGGCTACCTGTTCCTGCAAACTATGCACTACTCGCCTCTGCTCCACTGTGGGTACAGTTTGTTGTGTTCTTTATTCTTAAAGACTTTGTTGAGTGGAACATCCATCGACTCATGCATAACGTGCCGCTCTTTTGGGAATTCCATAAATTGCACCATAGTATTGAGGAGCTCGATTGGATAGGGAACTTCCGCTTTCATTGGGGCGAGATTATCATCTACAAAACTTTGTCCTACCTCCCTCTGGTGATTTTCGGGATTGATGGAATGGTGCTGCTCATTATCGCGGTGTTATGGACGGTAATGCTCGATCTGAATCACTCAAATATTCGATTCAGTTGGGGGCCCTTAAAGTACATCTTCAATTCTTCGGCGATGCATGTGTGGCATCATGATATCGAGGTCCATGGCAAAGGTGGTCAAAACTTTGGGCAGGTTCTCAGTATTTGGGATTGGCTATTTAAAACTGCCTATTGGCCAACAAACGAAGAGCAACCCAAGCGGCTTGGTTTTCAAGGCATGGAGCGTTACCCAAAAGGAATACTGAAACGGCTGATCTATCCGTTTTGGAAGCGTTAAATGGGTGATCGATCTCGGCTAAGTTCTTATACTTTTTAGAACTAAGGCAAACATGTAGCCGATTCCGGTAAGGATAATAATAAAAGGCCCAGTCGGAAGATCCCACGTATAGCTTAGCCATGTGCCGGTGAAGGTAAAAACCATACACAACGCACTCCCACCAAGCATCATTTGCCAAAGCTTCCTGGAGAAGAGACCCGCGATCGCCGCTGGGAGGGTTAGTAGTGCGATTACTAAAACGATACCAACTATACTCACAAGAAGAACGATGGTGATTGCTGTTAGGCAAAGCGTGAAAAGATACAGTGGGGTGGTATTGACGCCACGAAGGAAGGCAAATTCTTCATCAAAACATAAAGCCACCAACGGTCGATAGGCCGCGGTCGTCATTAAAAGCACTCCTATCGCCAGGATTGCGACTACCCAAATGTCGAAAGTCGAGATCATGAGGATGTCTCCAAACAAGTAACTCATTGGATCCACATATTGTGGAGTCTTGAAAATAAACAAGAGACCAATCGCCATTCCCATAGACCAGATGGCTCCGATTATAGTATCTTCCTGGGCTTTATGCTTCAAACTAACCCAACCAACTAAAAGGGCTGCAATTATTCCTGTTACAAATGCTCCGCCAAGTGGATGCAACCATGTCCATCCCCATTGGTGTTGAGCGTAGAGAGAAAACCCAATCCCTCCAAGCACCGCGTGTGCAATTGCTGCAGCAAGGTAAGAAATTCGCTTTGCAACCACCAGGGTACCAATGGTGCCAAAAGGAATGCTTGCGAGCAGACTTAGCAACAGCGCCTGCCTCATGAAGAACAGGGAATCGTCGAATACTATTTGTCTTAATGACTCCATGGATCCGAATTAGTGGTGGTGGTGATCATGACCTAGGTCGGCACTATGTAGAATTCGGCGAGGGCTGGATCCGTACAGTTCTTCAATAAGCTCGGCCGAAATTGATTCTGTCGGGTGGGTATGAACGTGTTTGTTTACACAAAGTACTTGTTTCACTGCTCCAGAAACAAATCCTAGATCGTGTGAGACCATAATGATCTTCATGTCTGGATGAAATTGTAGGAGCGTTTCCAACAGCTTATCTTCCAAAGTCAGATCTAAATTCGCAGTAGGTTCGTCGAGGAGTAGCAGTGCCGGCTTGGAAATCATGGCACGGGCTATGAGGACCCGCTGTTTTTGACCACCTGAGAGTTCCGAGTATTGCGTTTTACATACCTCTTTAATTCCCACCGCTTCGATCGCTTCTGGAATGCGGCTCCAATTTCTTGATTTCCAGCCAGAGAAAATCCCGCCTTCTAACAACCCCATTCCAATAACCTCTTCAACTGTGATTGGAAATTTGGGGTCAAATTGGAGTGATTGAGGCATATAGCCAATATTTGAACGAGCGTTTATGGGGGTCGTCCCCAGAACGGAGATGGATCCGGCGTCCGGTTTTACTAGTCCGAGCAAAAGCCTTAGCAGTGTAGTCTTTCCTCCCCCATTCGGACCCACCACACAGAGTGGATCGCCGGCTTCGATATCGAAATCAGCATCGCGAAGGACCCGATTCTTCCCGAAGGATAATGATACTTTCTTAAAGCAAATGATCGGATCTGTCTCGTGCATCAACTAGTGGTGGCTATTTGCAATAGTTTCTCCCATTAGAAGCAGATTGTCTAAGTAATTCTCTGCCAAGGGGTCTATAACTTCGACCTTACCACCAATGGCTTTGGCTAAGGTCTGAGCTGCATATCTCTCAAATTGAGGTTGCACAAAGATTGTACGAGCGTCGAATTCTTTGGCCAATTCAATAAGTGATCTTAATTGCTTTGGACTTGGTTGTTTCCCTTCCAGTTCCACCGTCTCCTGCCTGAGACCATAGCGTTCAAGAAAGTATCCAAAGGCTGGATGGTAAACAAAAACGGTGGCTCTTTTATGGGCCCCCAGAATCTCTTTTAGTTGGGCATCGACTGCATCCTGTTTGGCTAGAAACACCGCCAGATTTTCATTAATAAAATCCGCTCGCTCTGGAAGCAGTTCTTTCAAACTTCGTACATACGATCGAAGTTGCACTTTTACTAAACCTGGACTCAACCAGATATGCGGATCTGCAGCGTGGTCATGAGGTCCTTTTTCTTCTTCGTGTGAATGCGACTGCAAGCCGCGTTTGCGAATGCCGGTCGATGTATCCACGAACTTCAATTCTGGGTAGATCGCTCGAAGCTTCGGGAGAATTGCTTCCTCGAATGGCACACCAATTGAAAAATACACATCGGACCTGGCAATTTCAGCCATGGTTCTTGGGGTGAGTGAGAAGTTGGTCGGGTTTTGTCCCGGCTTAATCAGTGTAAGTATTTCGACTTCGGTTCCTATGAGCGCTTGGACAAAGGCTTTCTGGGGCGGTATTGATACTACCACTCTGGGTTTTCCAACCAAGGTGACATGGCATATAAATACAAGCAGTATGCTGCCTAAACTATAGAATCGGTTCGCTTTCATTGAAGGTTTCCCGACATTATATAGATTCTGTCAAGGGGTGCCCTTTAAGAAAGTTTTCTCACCGCTACTTTGTGATCTGCCAGATAGTTTTTGCACTCACTTATGGTGTAGGTTCCGAAATGGAAAATGGAAGCGGCTAGCACGGCGGAAGCTTTCCCCTCTGTCAAAACGTCGACCATGTGTTGCAAATTACCTGCTCCGCCGGACGCAATAACTGGTACTTCTACCGCTTCGCTGATATGACGATTGAGGGCAATGTCGTAACCGTTGAGCATACCGTCTTGATCCATACTCGTAAGTAATATTTCACCTGCTCCAAGCTTCACAACTTTCTTGGCCCATTCGACCGCATCCAGACCCGTTGGATTACGGCCACCGTGCGTGTAAACTTCCCAGGATTCGGAGCCTGGAACGCGTTTTGCGTCAATAGCTACTACGATACATTGGTTCCCAAATCGATTGGAGGCTTTGTCGACTAAGGCAGGATTAGAAACAGCAGCGGTGTTCAAGCTAATCTTGTCAGCGCCAGATTTCAGCATCGCTCGTATGTCATCGGTGTTGCGCAATCCTCCACCAACGGTAAGGGGCATAAAGCACTGTTCCGCGGTTTGAGAGACCACATCGTGCATGATGTTTCGCTCATCACTGGATGCTGTAATATCTAGAAATACAAGCTCATCGGCTCCCTGTGTTTCGTAAGCTATCGCGCAGTCCACCGGATCACCCGCATCTCGAAGCTCCTTAAACTTTACCCCTTTTACAACGCGACCATCGGTCACATCCAGGCATGGGATGATACGCGAGGATAACATGATTTCAGATAGACTAGACGTCTGTTCGCGCTAGGTCAGGCTCGAAAGCTACCGTTAGGCGATATTGTTGACCAGGGCGCATATTTAGAGGGTGATCGCGAACAAGTGTCTGCAGGTAGTGAATATTTCCATACAGAGTCTTGTAATTAGGATCATCGGTTACAACCTTAGTTTCTGCCCATTGTGCTTGGAAGTCGTCCTTGAGTACGGAGCAACGCAGGCCTTCTTGCCCTAGAGTTAATGTGTTATTAACTCGGTGTAGAGAGTGAGGTGAAGCAATGACCAACATGTAACGCATGCGATCCATGGTGACGGGTTGCTTAACCATAAAGACAAACTCGCCGGTGACCTTTCCTCCACTGAACGTCCAGTTAACCTTACAGCTGCCGAGTCCAGAAACTATATCTTGATTAATATCAATCAAGTCAGGTTGCTCATAGCGGAAATAAATGGAATTGCGTAGTCCCATGCCAGTCGTGCAACGCTTGCCATAATAACTTGGGATAACGTAACGATCGCCGAATTTCAATTCCGGTATCATTACCGGAAGTTGTTTGTTAACCGGCCAGTCGAATATTCCAGGGCTGTGTGGAAATGCCAGAGAATCGGAAGTATTCTTCTCGTCAGTATGGGTCAGCGGAATGTTTATATGTAAGCCGGACTCGGTGTTCTTATAAATAAACAGACCTTGTTCCTTACGCGACGATTTGTCGAAAATTACAAAACGGCTTGTATTCTTTACCTTTAAACCTTCGGTATTGGTAGGTGCCTGGACCGTCTTTGCCAAACGTGCCCATTGGCTTAGGTAGCGAGCTCCGTCGAAGTCTGCCATACGAGTTGTATGGGCCTTAGTTGTTTCCCGTTCCCCATCCCTTATTATCAGATTGCCATTTTCTTGATCCAGGTAAGTTAGGTAGAAGAAGTAAAACAGACGGCGCAGAATATCAAAATAGAGAACTTGTTTGTCAGGCTCGATCCAATTGTCGCGGAAACCTTGAAGGATTAGGCTGATACAGTGCATCTGCCCATAAGCTCCACCGCCGCGTCCGAAAGACCATCCAAGACCGTCTTCACGAACTAGGTCGGGAAGAAGGCGTAAATATTTTTCAGCGCGGGTGCGTAGACTAGGAAGCTTCCGATCGCGCAAATGAATGTTCGCGTGAAGCTGAATAGATTGACGGATAAAAATAAAGGAGAGAACGCCGTATATATTGTATACGCCTTTATTGTCTTCGCTATCATCGTGGAAATTGCCTGAACTTTTTTCTCCAATGCGTTCGAGGAATCGGTCGATAAGCTTACCAGTTTCGTCCTTTTTGGAGAGACCCATGCTAAAACGGGCAACCGCTTTAGCTATGTTAAATGCTTGCCAATGGTTTTCGTGATCAGACCGTGCCAAAAGGAGGCGATCGAAACGGGAGCGAGTTTCTTCAACTAATCGTTCCCAAACCGGGTTGCGGTCTTTTGCCGGCCCAAAGGAAAGCAAAGCGAGTGCCGCATAAGCGATGCCGTTTTCGGCAACCGGCTCGGTAAAGGTTTGAGCGGTAATACAGCGGGCAGCTAGATCGATTAGATCGTGGCCTTCTAGTTCCGTTTCTCCCGTCGCTCTATAAAACTCGCCAATCGCCAAAGCTGCATGCCCGGGTTCGTCGAATCGCTTTTCTTCTCCCTCGATGGGAGTTATTGTTCCGTCCTGGTTTATTGAAGCTAGGTTGTGGTTCAACATCGAACGAGCCATCTCAGTGCATTGCTCAGCAAATTGTTGCATCTATTGTCTTATCAGCCTGGTTTTATGAAACGTGTTATGAGAAATCATGAGCGGTCTATGTCAACGACTTATTAGTGACAAGAATGCTTCATTTGTAGTTGTTTTAGAAAGACGTGTTAGCATCGTTTCCGCCGCGTCTTCTATCCTTAAAGGAGCGAGTGCTCTTCGGAAGAAATGAATGGTTTCCAGCTTTTTCGGATCGATTAGCAGTTCTTCCTTTCGTGTGCCTGAAGAATTTATATTCATTGCTGGCCATAAACGTAATTCTGCGACCTTTCGATCGAGAACCATTTCCATGTTTCCGGTGCCTTTAAACTCTTGGAAAATGAGGTCGTCCATGCGGCTTCCCGTTTCGATCAAAGCGGACGCAATGATCGTTAGACTTCCACCTTCTTCAGTGTTTCGGGCAGCAGAGAAAAGTTGCCGAGGTTTTTCTAGGGCACGAATATCTAGTCCACCGGTCATCGTGCGGCCACTTCCTCCCTTTGCGGAGTTGTAGGCGCGGCTTAGTCTAGTCAACGAATCCATGCAAATTACCACATCTTTGCCTACTTCGACTAGGCATTTGGCTCGTTCAATAGCCAGTTCTGCCATTTTTGTATGTTTCTCGGTTGTTTCGTCGTTGGAAGAAGCAAATATCTCGGCGTCAACCGTTCGTTTCATGTCGGTTACTTCTTCGGGACGTTCGTCCACAAGTAACATCATGACGTGACACTCAGGATGATTTTCAATTACGCCTAACGCTATATCCTGGAGGAGGGTTGTTTTACCGGTTCGCGGTGGAGCGACAATCAATCCGCGCTGCCCTTTGCCAATCGGACAGAAAAGATCGATGCAGCGCAATGTCATCTTGTGCTCCTTGGTTTCCAGGTTCAGCTGCACGTCGGGGGCAACGGATGTAAGGCTGGAAAATTGAAAGCAGCGTTTCCGCTCATCGGGCACTAAACCGTCAATCGTTTCTACAAATTTGACTTTCGGGTTGGGGAATCGCGGGTCGGAGGAGGCGATTCCCTTGATGTAATTGCCTTTTTTTAATTTAAAGCGGTTTACAAGTTCCCTGGGTACAAAAGGGTCGGTCGGTGTTGGTTTACCATTGCGAGACGGATCGAGTAACTGCCCCGTCTTGTTTTGTAGTAATTCCAGAATGCCCTCTACCTCAACAGTATTGTCGGCGGGTTTATCCATATAAGATCGTAATAATAAGAAAACTGATAGTGCCTCAAAGCGGCGATAGTGGACCTTTACAAGGTGGTTGATCTGGTCCCTGAGGAGGAAAACAACCGGCTCACTTCCACTATTAGCGAGCACTAGGTTTTACCAGAAAGCAGGAACCTTTGAGGTGAGATATGGCTCTGTCAATACCACATTCTGCTTCCGTTTGAAGTGTGATTTCTGAAAAAGCTCGTCTCAGACCGCTGAATAAATGACTAGTGAATATTCATGACATCACTAGATCAGGAATCTTGGTCCAACCGAGGATTTACTCTTGCTGAGCTGCTGACTGTTCTCGCAATCATAGCGATCCTTGCTGGACTCCTGTTTTCGGTGGCCACTGGAGTGTTTGAAAAGGGCGATCGAAGTCGTGGGGAGTCCGAGCTACAAGCAATCTCGGTCGCATTGGAAACCTACCGTAGTCGATTCGGTGATTATCCCGATATTGAAACTCCCCGTGAGCTTTTCGAAGCTTTGGAAGGAAAATTGGCGCCGGATGGGACTTTATTGGATAAAGCGTTTCCGCCCTAGCTTGAGGCTGGAAAATTTTCGTTTGAGGATGGCGAAAATCCTGAGCTACTCGATCCTTGGAACGAGCCCTATGTTTATAGATACATTCAGCCTGATAATCAAACTCGGCAGTCAGCTTATCGATTGTTTTCAAAAGGTCCTGATGGCAATTCCTCCAATGAGGGTGACTCGGAAGATCTTCTGGACGAGGACAATCTCCGGTACGATGATTGACCGTTTCCCTATCGATCCTTTAGACATTTTACATTCATGCATTTAAAACCTGTGACATTCTCAACGACCAAGACTTCAAAAAGTAAACGGGGATTTACACTGACCGAGATCCTGACGGTTATCACAATAATAGCCATACTCCTTGGCATTTTAATTCCTAGCATTCTCAGCATCCAACGAAAAGCGAATCGGGCAAAGACAGAAGCTCTGTTTGGAAAAATTATAAATGCCCTGACTTTATATAGAAAAGATAATGGTGCTTATCCGGATTTGTTGGGCGATTTATCAAACGGCGATGTGGTGGTAAATCTCAACAATAGTGAGCAATGGACGCGTTTTGCTGAAATACTTTCTCTTAGTCAGTCGGACGGTTCCGCTTTCGAAAATCCTAAAAGCCGCGATTTGATCGGCAACTTCAACTCCAAATATAAACGCTATTTTGATTTGCAGTTATCCGAGTTGGAAGAAATCGGTGGTGCTGAACGCCTGGTGGATGCTTTTGGGAATCCCCACATCTATATTGTGATGGATGCCAATCTCGATGGAGTCATTAATCGGAGTGCATTGCCAAACTCTCCATCAAAGAATCTTAGACAGAGGATTGTCATTTACACCACGGATGAAGGGAAAGACGACTTCCCGGAAATTCAAAGTTGGGACTCCTAGTTTTTGATCGGCATGACCGAGGAATGGGAATTCTGGATTGATACGGGTGGCACGTTCACTGATTGCCTGGGACGCAGTCCTGACGGAACGTTTCATCGGGCGAAGGTATTGAGCAGTAGTTCGCTTCGGGCAACTATCAAGGAAATGGACACTCGTTCAGTGACTTTAAATCTTGCTGAAATGTATCCTCAAAACTTTTTCAATGGATTCCGTTTACGGTTACCCGGCATTAATTCCACGGTTTTGGTCGAGTCTTACGATCCCGATCTTCGAAAATTGGAACTTAAAGAGGATCTTCCACTTGGTGTAACGGTAGGTGACTTGGTTGTTCTTGAGTTTACTGGCGAAGCACCTGAGTTAGGAGCCAGGGTTATTACCGGCATTGCAGGTGATGAAGCATTGCCGAAATCGAGGCTCCGGCTCGCAACCACTAAGGGCACAAACGCATTATTGGAAGGGAAGGGGGCGAAGACCGTTTTCTTTATCAACAAAGGTCTCGGTGATTTATTTCGCATCAATAACCAGCAACGTCCCGATTTGTTCGCATTGGATATAAAGCGACCGGAGCCCATCTATGAAACGGTGATTGAGGTTGAGATCGATTTGGGTACCGGTCTTCCCAATACAGGTGAGATTACGGAACAAGTCAAGGCCCTCCTGAATCAAGGCATTTCAACGGCTGCAGTTTGTTTAATGAATAGTTTTAGGGATGATCGAGGCGAACGCTCACTCGTCCAGTTTTTGAAGGATCTCGGGTTTTTTACAGTGATCCCGTCAAGTGAGTGTGCTCCTTTTATCAAGATCCTTCCTAGGGCTGAAACAACCCTGGTTGATGCTTATTTGACTCCCGTCCTTGACTCTTATCTCAGCCGGATCGCCACACAATTCAGGGGTGATGGACTTTCAGTAATGACTAGCGCGGGTGGGTTGGTACCCCACACGCATTTTAGAGCGAAGGATAGTTTGTTTAGTGGTCCTGCTGGCGGGGTTGTCGGAGCAGTTAGTAGTGGTGAACAGGCCGGTTATTCCAAATTGATCGGTTTCGATATGGGTGGAACCAGTACCGATGTAGCCCGTTACAATGGTGCACTGGCTTATCAATTTGAGACACGTGTAGGGCACGCACGTGTCATGGCGCCCAGTTTAAAAATTGAAACGGTAGCCGCCGGAGGGGGATCCATTTGTATGTTCGATGGCGAGCGCTTACGCGTCGGTCCAGAAAGCGCTGGTGCTGAACCGGGTCCGGCCTGTTATGGCACGGGTGGTCCGCTTACTATTACCGATGTGAATCTTCTCCTCGGTCGAATGGATCCAGATCAATTTGGCATTCCAATCGATCTCACACAGAGTGAAGATCAACTCCAGGCGTTACAGCTCAGCATTCAGTTAGAAAGAGGAGGGAATGCAACCGATCAGCTCTTGGGCGGACTTTTAGAAATCGCGAACGAAAACATGACCGATGCGATTCGTAAAATTTCTTCAGGCGAAGGGTATGATCCTTGGGACTACGCTTTGGTCGCATTCGGTGGAGCTGGTGGTCAGCATGCTTGCGGTATTGCTGAAAAATTGGGGATTTCAACTATTCTATTTCCGGGTGACGCAGGTTTACTTAGTGCCGCTGGGCTTTCAAAAGCGGTTTTAGAAGGATTTGTTGAGCGTCAAATCCTTTGTTCATTTGATGAGTTTTATAAACAAGCCGAGAGCCTGACAGCCGAACTCGAAGGAGAGGCGCTTCATAAATTGAATCCTGGCGACCGGGAATTTGCTCGCTTGAGTCGACGGATAGTCAGCCTGCGGTTGAGTGGTCATGAGACGCCAATTGATATTGATTGGCTTTCTGATACCTCTCCACTCGAACTGTTTTTTGAGCGTTATAATTCTATCTTTGGGTATCGCCCGAGTCTGGATCAGGTTGAAGTAGTTTGCTACCGAGTTGTTGTAGCCACGCCTCGGGCTGAGAATTCTAATGAGGAGTTCCCTGAAAACAGTGACCCTGGTTCACCTACAAAAAAACAGCGTGCGTTTAGTAGCGGCAAGTGGCGGGAAGCGTCGGTCTATGTTCGGGAGAATCTGGGTGTTGGTTCCAAGGTGAAAGGACCTGCGATTATTCAAGATTCATTTAGTACCCTGTTTGTGGATGCAGGTTGGGAAACTTCTTTAGGGACCCAGGGGACTATACGTCTTTCAACTACTGAAGCTGTCCGGTCACATGCGGCCAATTCAAAGGAAATTGAAATCGAATTATTTTCTAATCGCTTTCAGAGTTTGGTTGAAGAGATGGGACTGCGGCTCATGCGGACTGCCGTCTCCACCAACGTAAAAGATCGCCTTGATTTTTCCTGCGGTCTGCTCGACGCGGATGGATGTTTAGTAGTAAATGCCCCGCACATTCCGGTTCATCTGGGGGCTATGGGTATGTGCGTGCGGACAATTAGCGAAACACACAATTGGCAAGCTGGAGAGATGCTTGTTACTAACCACCCAGGAATGGGTGGGTCGCATTTGCCGGATATGACTGTGATTTGTCCCATATTTTCAGACACGAATATATTGATGGGATTCTTGGTGAATCGTGCACACCATGCTGAAATGGGTGGCATTGCTCCAGGTTCAATGCCGCCAGCAGCGAGATCTCTCGCGGAGGAAGGAGTGGTTATTCCACCTACTGTGGTCATGCATGGGGGTGAGGTAAATTTGAGGCCGATTGAAAGGCTTTTGCGTGAAGGTCCTTATCCTTCCAGGCGAGTCGGCGAGAATTTGTCTGACCTCAAAGCCCAAATCGCGGCCAACAAAAAAGGGCTACAGGATTTTGAAAACCTGGTCCGAGAAAAAGGTGGCGCGGTTGTTTGTGAATACATGAGCGCGATTCAAGATCGTGCTGAAAAAAGCTTACGGTGTAAATTAGGCGGGTTCCCAGACGGAAGCTATGAAGCGCTTCAAAAGCTTGATGACGGAACGACATTGAAAGTGGTTGCCACTGTGTCTGGCGAAACCATGACACTTTCTTTCAATGACGGTGGTGGCGTTCATCCGGGCAATTTTAATGCGACTCCCGGAATTGTTTACAGTGCTGTAATTTATTTCCTTCGTGTTTGGTTGAATGAGCCTATGCCTTTGAATGAAGGCCTCTTGCGACCGGTTAAAATTGAGATTGCTGAAGGGCTTCTGAATCCACCCTTTGACGAAGACCCTTTCAAATGTCCTCCTGTGGTAGCGGGGAATGTTGAAACCAGCCAACGTCTCGTCGATACCCTTTTACTCGCTTTTGAAGTTGTCGCCTGCAGTCAGGGGACGATGAACAATCTCATTTTCGGTAATGAACGGATTAGCTTTTACGAAACGATTGCAGGTGGTGCTGGAGCAGGCGAAGGTTATAATGGAGCAAGCGCAGTGCATGTTCACATGACCAACACCGGAACTACGGACCCTGAGTTGCTGGAGTACAGATTCCCTGTAAAACTAAAAGAATTTTCGATTCGCAAAAATTCTGGTGGCCAAGGCCAATTCAGTGGAGGGGACGGCATTATCCGCGAATTGGAATTTACTGAACCTGTTACCCTTTCTCTCCTAACCCAACACCGAGTCGAAGCCCCTTATGGATTGGCCGGTGGATCACCTGGGAAAACGGGTGAGCAATGGCTTATTAGACCAGGCCTCCCTCCGGAAAAACTAGCCCCAACTGACCATGTAGAAATTCAGGTAGGCGACCGAATCCGAATACTGACCCCGGGGGGAGGAGGATGGGGAACGGCTTAACTTGGACGAATTCGCGTTTCGAGGGCTGGCCATGGGATGAAGCTCCTTCGGCTTTAATCGCGTAGAGCTGGAATTCCCCAATTGAAAAGCTTATTTCTCGCTGCAATTCCGATCTGTGTAAATAAACCATGAAGCAAAAGAGTACCCATGTTTTTTATCACCCACTTTCTTTGCGGCATGATACTGGGCAAGGGCATCCTGAACGTCCGGAGCGGATCAAAGCGGTATTGGATCATTTAGATAAATCGGGGATACAGGAAGCCTTTACTTGGGTGACGCCGGAAGAAGCTTCTGGAGAACAAATACTAGCCAATCACGGTAATTCCTATATCGAGAGCGTCGAGCGTTTGGCTGCTAGTGGTGGTGGATTTTTGGATGCGGATACCGTGGTTTCTTCCGAGTCTTACCAAGCAGCATTGAGGGCGACTGGCGCGTGCGTACAGGCGATAGATGCTGTGGTGAAAAAGGAGGCTAATAATGCGTTTTGCTTAAATCGCCCACCGGGACACCATGCACGACCAGACACGGCGATGGGTTTTTGTTTGTTCAATTCAATCGCTATCGGAGCACGTCATGCGATACAGAAACATGGGATGGAGCGGGTGTTTATTCTCGATTGGGACGTTCATCATGGGAATGGAACGCAGGAGAGTTTTTATGAGGATCCCGCCGTCTTTTTTTGTAGTATCCATCAAAGTCCATTGTATCCCGAGACAGGGTTGTCCCATGAAATCGGGAGTGGAGAAGGGGAGGGCTTTACATTAAACCTCACTGTGCCTGACGGAACTCGTGGTGATTTGTACCAGGCGATTTTTGAAGAGAAAGTGCTTCCTGCGATGCATAAATTCCAACCAGAGCTAATTCTTATTTCAGCTGGTTTTGATGCTCACCGCCTCGATCCTTTGGCTGGGGTTCAATTGGAAGATGAGGATTTCGATAGGTTGACGCGCGGGGTCTTGAAAGCAGCAGACGCGCTTTGTGAAGGGCGTGTAGTTTCGGTTCTTGAAGGAGGGTACGATTTGGAAGGACTATCCGGCGGAGTAGAGCAATGTTTGAGAGCTATGGCCGATATTAGTTGAGGCGAATTTGTGATCGATCCTGGCTAGACTTTTCGAATGGGTTTATTGAAAAATACTTCAACTTACCAGAGACGCTTCTTTGGGAGTAGGCTCGGGTTGTTTTACCAGTTCGGATACCGCTTCCAATACTTGAGATAAACAAATCTCGGCAGAAGTTACACCACCATGTTTGGGGCATTTTATTGGTTGAACAACCCGCATGGGTGTATCGTAGACAGGCTTCGTGTTGACAGGATTGGTCACCCCGTAGAGTCCTACCGTTGCAACGCCCAAAGCGTTGGCTAGATGTAAGCCTCCGCAATCGTTCGATATAACCACGGAGCAAGAATTCAAAGCCATGATAAATTGCATCAAGGTTGTTGACCCTGTGAAATCGTGGATGGAGCCAGGTTCGAATTGCTCAATAATCTGACGACTTACCGGGAGGTCTGCGGTCGTTCCAAATAAACAAATATTACTGTCGGGGTAAAGGTCCATGAGTCCGGCGACACATTCCACCCAATAATCCACCGGCCAACATTTCTCTGGTTTATCGCCCGCTCCACATATCAAACCAAAGTAGGGAGCATTGAGAGACTGTGTTTGCAGACAACGAAGTGGATTAATTACCTCTGAACCGGGTGCGAGACCTACGGGACTAAAATCGATGGTTCCTTGGAAACCAAAGTAGCGAAAGAACTCTTCCCAGAGCACGACCTGGTGTATTTTTCTGTCATCCCATCCCGGATCAACCTTGAAACTATGGGTGAGCAATGCGCGATTGGTTCCTGGGTAGCAAATGCCATAGCGCCTGGGTGCATTGATAAGCCTCGATTCAAGATCAGCACGAAAAGAATCGGTTAGCTGGTAAAAGGTGTCTGGGTAGGAGGTCTTTAGCTTTAGGAATTTTTGATAATAACGAGTATTTCGTTTTGGGATACAAATAATGTTGTCTGCTACTTGAAGGGCTTCCAGTAGAGGATTAAACTTTCGATTGGAAAGCAAAGTGATCTCTGCATCCTCCCTCGATATTCTAATCGCCTTAATAAAGGGTATCCATTTAATCAGTTCACCAAGGTGATCTGGCATCCGAAGCCAGATACGATTTTGTTTCGGAACGCTTTCCCAGTTATAGAATTCTTTCGTCTCGTTCAAAAGGCTATTTGGAAACTGTAAATTTAAATTCTGTGAATGGTGATTTTGCGCTTCCCAGCGGTTATGGATCCACATCCAGTTCTCAGAAAACGACGCATCGTTCATCAGTTTCTCTTCCAACCAATGGTTGGCCTTTAAGATAACGGGCTCCTCTTTACCGCCTTCGGAAATTTTTTCGACGTGTAAGTTGCCTTCCCAGAACCCTATGCGTTCTCCGTAGAAGCTCAGAACATCTGCTTCGTAATCCTGGGAAAGAATCTGATGAAACCCCGTCGTCGTGACGGCCCTACCGAGAAAGAAAGTCAGGTAGCCGGCATCTCCAACGTTTTGATCAAAAAGGAAAATCATCCAGCTGTTGTTTTTCACCAATTCGCGTGCGTCATGAAGACCACTTAGGCGATCAATCAAACTTATCCCGTTTCTGCTTCTGGTATCTCTTACATATTGCTCGATCTTCTTTTTGTTAAGTGGCCGGTAAAGGAGTCCGATTTCTGGATTGTCGATAGGAAGACATCGCGGAATAAGTGTGCAGGCTTCCATCATGCTGTTGTGGATGGAAACGCCAACGACGGGTTTGTTGGGGGCGACGTAGCTTTTAAGAATCTCAACTGCTTCTTCAGTGGCAATAAATGTTTTGTCGAGTCGCCCTTCAGAAAAATAGGGATGTGCCAGACTGAACAGTGACATCTCGATCATACGTCGGCAGCTAGTCCGTGCTTTCCGTCTTCGCCACGACATCGGTTTATCCGGAAAAACATGATGGAAGTTCGAAAGAATAGTTCTTCTTTTTACCGTTGGTAGAAAATATATCAGGTCGCCCATGATCACCGACAGCATTCGTGCAACGGGGCGCGGCATGTTGGCTAGTATCCAACCGGATATTTTAACTAGGATTAACACGTGATTTAGCTGGGTGGTTTGCGAAAACAGAAGCGAGACTTGAATCTAGGCGACCATTTAGCAAGCCCTAGAAATGGAATGATTTGAGAGGAGAACCTTTAAGCTGGGGGTATGTTGAACCTGCCTCAAGCATTGTATATGATTTCGAAGTTGCTATGGCATCTAGGCTGGATCGAATGTCCTGGAAATGGGTATTAGCAAAATCTTTGTGTTTTGGGGATCAAGGTGCCTAACTGTGATTTTCTTACTATTATCCCTTTCAACCAAAACCACCAAGAGCAAAGAATGATCAGGAGGCGAGTAATTGGGTGCCTGTTAGGCCTACTCTTTTTAACAGGTATCCATACCAAAGTGGCGGTTGCGGTTTATGTTATGGATAATGGTGTTCGGACTGATCATGTGGCTTTTAACAAAATCGAAACGGAAGTTGTCGATATGCTCGCTGGCGAAGTTAGGTTGGCAACAGCAAAAAG
>Ga0114999_10002667_pt1 | contig 23084 bp, 20 predicted proteins | sample ArcticOcean_MG_C_3_FD_89820 | JGI IMG/M metagenome (GOLD analysis project Ga0114999, IMG submission 89820) | Marine microbial communities from western Arctic Ocean - ArcticOcean_MG_CB8_126 | ecosystem: Environmental > Aquatic > Marine > Oceanic | place: Arctic Ocean: Canada Basin | collected...
CGAGGGTTAGCTCAATCTGCGCTCCTGTGGCGTCGCCCCCGGCGTGGAGCACTCTAGGCATTCTGTGGGCGGCCTCCCGGCCCAGCGACACTTCCCCGTTGGCCGTATCGAAGATGACGCCTAATCGCACCAACTCCGCTATGGCTTGCGGCCCCTCTTCCGCCAGAATGCGAGCAGCTTCCTCGTTACACAGGCCCGCCCCTGCGGCCAGCGTGTCTTCGAGGTGGTAGCTTGGCGAGTCTTCTGGCCCAACAGCAGCAGCGATGCCCCCCTGGGCGTATTGGGTGTTGCAGTCCTCAATGCTCCCTTTGGTGAGAATCAGGACAGTCCCATGTTCCATAGCCAGCAGCGCCGTATACAGCCCGGCAATGCCGCTGCCAATGATGATGTAGTCGTATTGTTGTTGTGTTGTCATAACGTAATGCTGATTGTTTTGTTATCTTCAGAGAGCCTAGGTGTAAGACTTAGTCCTGCAGGTTCACCGTGAAGGGTATGGGGCCACGTAGTACGGGCTTGCCGTCTGGCCACTGGTCTTTGGGTAGTTCGTAGGTGACTTCTATCTCGTTACCGTCCGGGTCCAGGAAGTAGATGCCGAAGGCCACACCATGCTCGCCGTATCCGACGATAGTGACGTCATGCTCCTTCAGCTTCCGGTGGAAGTTCTCCAACTCCTCTATCGATTCCACCTGCCACGCCATGTGGTAGAGCCCCACGCGGTTTTGCTGCGGGCCGGGCGCGTCTGCACCTATCTCCTGGGTTGCAAGATCGTGGGTGGTTTCCTGGGCATCCGTGGTGTAGAAGATCATGCCGGGGAACTCTGCGCTGATGTTGAGTCCCATGACTTCCGTATAGAACTGCTTGGAGCGTTGGGCGCTTCGCACTCGGATGACTAGGTGTGTCAGCCTTTTGAGCTTTGTCTTTGTTGTTGTCATGGGTAATTCCCCCTCACTGTTCGTCCTGAGCCTGTCGAAGGATGGGCCGTGAAAAACTCCCTTTGGTAGCCGTTAAGGCATATGGGTGCAGGGCTGGCCCAGCCCGCCAAGTCATATAGGTGCAGGATGAATCCTGCCTTTGGTAACCGCAGGGATATGGGCCAAGGGCTAGCCCTTGCTAGGAGAGGGAGAGCATCCTATCCAGTGCTACCTTGGCGTAGTGCGCCGTATCCGGCGACACCGACACCTGGTTGGGTACTCGACCCGCCAGAAGCTCGTCCGTTACCCACAGCAGGTACGCCGGGTGAATGCGGTACATCGTTGAGCACGGGCAGACCACCGGGTCAAGGCAGAACACCGTCTTATCGGGGTTCTCGTGGGCCAGCCTGCTGACTAGGTTGATTTCCGTGCCAACGCCCCAAACGGTTCCCGGTGCGGCCTCTGTAATGGTCTTTACGATGAATTCCGTAGAACCTGCATAGTCGGCCTGTTGCACCGTCTCCAAGGGGCATTCCGGGTGCACAATAACGTTCACAGATGGGTACTCTTGCCGTGCCCGTTCTATCTGCTCTGGCGTGAAACGTGTGTGGACAGAGCAATGGCCCTTCCACAGAATGAGCTTGGCGCGTTTCAGAGCCTCTGGCGTGTTGCCGCCCAAGGGCTTGAAGGGATTCCATACAACCATGTCCTCACCGGAAAGGCCCATCTTTGCGCCGGTGTTGCGCCCCAGATGCTGATCCGGCAGGAAAAGTACACGTTCGCCCTGTGTGAACGCCCACTTCACCACCTTGTCAGCGTTGGAGGAAGTGCACACTGCGCCGCCGTTTTCCCCGACGAGCGCCTTAATCTCTGCCGTAGAGTTCATGTACGTTACCGGTATGACAGAGCCTGTGCCCAGCGTGGACATCAAGTCGTCCCAGCAGTCTTGAGCATCCTCGGTGGGGGCCATGTCCGCCATGGAACACCCTGCGTTGATGTTAGGCAGAACCACCTTCTGGTGCGCTCCGCCAAGCACAGCGGCAGTCTCCGCCATGAAGTGGACGCCGCAGAATATGATGAACTCAGATTCCTGGTGCTCTGCCGCGTACTGCGAAAGTTTGAGGGAATCTCCACGGAAGTCCGCGAAGTAGATGATGTCCTCTCGCTGGTAGTGGTGGCCCAGGATGACGGCCCTACTCCCTAGCTTCGCCTTGTTTTCCTCGATACGGTCTGTTAGCTCGGCTGGTGTCATGTTGACGTAGCTGTCAGGAAGCCGTTGCCAGCGAACGCCTGCGTTCAATTCCTCGGCCAGAGGTTTGGTTTCCAGCGGCTCAACCTGGCAGAACGCGGATTGCTCCAGTTCCGTCAGTGGGACGCGGGGGTTGTTCCGTTTTGCATCTACTAGTGAAAGTTCGACGGCCATATCGCTCCTTTTGAACCTAGTCGATCACTGGTACGCCCTGGAGTGACCAGGGTGCTGTTTTTGTGATTTTGACCTGAGTCATGCGACCGTGAAAATCTCTATCGTCTTCAAAGAAAACCAACTTGTCCGTGCGGGTTCGGCCCTTCCACTTGCCTCTGTCCTTACCCTCCACCAGCACTTCAAGGGTCTGATTCAGCAGCGGAGCGTTGATGCTCGTTATTATCTGTTCCTGTAGTGCGTCCACTGCCATGAGCCGACGCTTCTTCTCTTCCTGTGGTACATCGTCCTGCAGCGTGCGGTCGGCAATGGTCCCCTCACGCGTTGAGTACTGGGCGACGTGTACCTTGTCGAAACGTACCGCTTCCAGCAAATCGTAGCTTGCCTGGAACGCGGCATCGCTCTCCCCGCAGAACCCCACAATGAGGTCTGTGCTCAAGGCGATGCCAGGGACCGTGCTCCGAATTTTGTCGATGATGCGAAGGTACTCATCGGTGGTGTAGGGGCGTCGCATAGCTGCGAGAATGGCGTCGTCACCGGCCTGGATTGGCAGGTTGATGTGCTCGCACACCTTGGGGAGTTCTGCTACGGCGTGAATGATTCTGTCACTCATATGCAATGGGTGGGACGTCAAGAACCGGATGCGGTCAATGCCCTGCACCTCTTGGAGTCCGTAGAGGAGGTCTGCAAGATCGCCTTCCCCTGAGATGTCCAGGCCGTAGGCGTCTACCGTTTGGCCCAGGAGTGTGACTTCACGCACCCCTCGCGCCGCGACCAACTCCGCCTCTCGCACAATATCCTTCAGCGGCCTGCTTGCCTGTCTACCGCGCCGGTAAGGGATGATGCAGAAGCTGCAGAAGTAGTCACAGCCCTGGATAATGGGGATGAAGCTTGTCACGTCAGCGTTCACGTCTGTCAGCGTGCTCAGGCAGCCTTCTGGGTCTATACCTAGTCGTTCACCCAGCAGCGTGAGTAGTGGCTCGTATTGTTGGGGCTGCATAAAAACGTCTACGTGTTTGAATCGTTTAGCCAGTGCATCGGTCTTTGGTCCTACCATGCACCCCATCAACGCGACGATACGATTGGGATGCTCGGCCTTGAGGGGCTTTAGCATGCCAACTGTGCCAACAACCTTGTCTTCTGCGCTCTGACGGACGACGCAGGAGTTGAGCACGACCACGTCTGCGGTTTTGATGGAGGAGGCTTCAGAGAGGCCCATCTGCTGGAGGGCACTGGCAAGGCGGTCTGAGTCTGCCGTATTCATTTGGCAGCCAACGGTCCAGATGAAGTAATTACGGGGCGCGCCGTTTTCTCCAGCGGTCGTTTCCGACTGCTGGGTAATACTCGTTCCCCAATGCAGTTCCTGGATTGCCATTAGCACTACCTAAAAAAATTTTCTGTAGGTGGCGGAGGGACAGGGATTCGAACCCTGGAGAAGCCGTTAAGCCTCTAAGCGCTTAGCAGGCGCCCGCACTAGACCACTATGCGATCCCTCCGCATTGTACCTAAGACACATTTAATCGTAACAAGGGGGCGTAGATAGGACAATACGAAAAACGGAGCTATTTTGAAGCTGATATTGTGATTAAAAGCACAATAAAGGAGAGATGAACGATGATTTACTTTTAATGATACACTTGCGCCACTTCAAAGGGAGCGCTCAGTGACTGACGATACACCATCAAAGCCCCATAGCCCCCGCATCTTCCACGGCTGGTACATCGTGGGCATTGCTGTAACCTCTTCCATGCTGCTCTCCGGATTCCAGACCTACGCCTTCAGCTTCTTCTTTAAACCCATGAGTGAAGAACTTGATATTGGCCGAGGCGCAATCTCCGCAGTGTTCCTGATCCGTGCCGTCATCATGGGGTTCCTGGCTCTTCCTGTTGGTATGGCCGTTGACCGATACGGGCCGCGCGTATTGGTGATGATAGGCATCATAATTGGAGGGTTCTCCACTATAGGCATGGCATGGGTTAGCAGCCTTCTGGGCTTTTACCTGGTCTTTGGCGTTATCCGCGCTTTAGCCCTGACCCTGGCTGGCGGGGAAGTCACCACCACCGTTGTGGCCAAGTGGTTCATCCGATACAGGGCGAGGGCTCTGGCTATCAGCAGTATCGGTATCCCCATGGCAGGCGTGCTTCTTGCTCCGTTAGCCGCCCTCCTCATAAACCTGTACGGATGGCGAAACTCCTTCATCATTTTTGGCACTGCTACCCTGGTAATCCTGCTGGTGCCTGCGTACTTGAAGTTGCGACGTATGCCCGAGGACATGGGGCTTCATCCAGACGGTATCTCCCCTGAAGAAGTAGAGGCGAGAGCAGTCTCGTCAGGCGTCACTGTCATCCCTGAGCGCAACTGGACAATGGGAGAGGCCGTTCGCACTCCTGCCTTGTGGCTCATCACTCTCAGCCTGAACCTGACCATCTTCATGACTTCCAGCATCACCCTCCACCAGGTGCCCTACATGTCTGACAAGGGGTTCTCTGCCACCGTAGCTGCGTCTGCGGTGATACTCATGACGTTCATGGCGGTCATGGCCAAGTTCTTTTGGGGCTTTATGGCGGAGAGGTATCCCTTTCGTTACTGCATGGTCGCCAGCCAGTTGTTTGACGCCGTGGGAATCACGTTGCTGCTGACTGCATCCTCCAACCTCGGCATACTGGCGTACGCCTTCACCATGGGCATTGGACGGAGCGAGGGGCTGTGGAACGCCCACGCTTACTCAACGTACTTTGGTAGACGCTTCCTTGGCAGCACTCGGGGCATCGTGGCGCCGATCAGGATTCTTGCCAGCGGTGGAGGCCCCCTCATCACCGGGCTGTTGTTCGATGCCACCGGAGACTACATCATCATCTTCCGCATTTTCATTGCCGTGACCCTCATGGGTGCGGTCTGCTCCCTATTGGCAACGCCGCCAAAGGCCAAAGAACGGGTGGAGCCTAGTGCTTCTGAGGTATCGTAGGCGGAGATATCGGTACGGTAGTGCAGGCTTATCTGGCTAGGGTAGATATCCACACCAGAACGCCGAGCAGGACGATGCCTCTCTCTACCCCACTCATTGGCGCAGCCCTCAGTTGATCACCATGACGCGTAACCCAGTAGGCGTTGAGTGCGCCCTGGTTCCACACGACGATGGTGGTTGTCACCGCGATACCAAGAAGCCCTAGAATCGTCGCTAGAGCCGGGTTGAGTGTAAGGAGGGACACCAGGCCCAGCCCAAACGAAGCGAGTGCCAGGGCCACAACTGTCCTAGCATCTAGCGTGGTAGGGACACCCGCTTGAACGGCCAAACCCTGGATGACGGTGGAGTGGCGATGGAGCCTGAACATCTGGTACACGGGCACTGTCCAGGTAAGCGCGTGCCACACGGGGAAATGGACGTCATGGGTCTCTTGGGCAAGCTGCTTCCAGGTGATGTAGAGCCAGAAGAAGATGTACAGCCCGCCGGAGAGGATGCTGGCGATAACCAGCCTGCTGGCTTCAAGTCGCAGATAGGCGGGCACCGCCAGAGGTTCTGATGACGCCATTCTTGATACCGACTCTGGCGATAACTCCTGAAATTCTGTCTGCCGACATTGAGGGCAGAAATTAGCACTGACTGCCACAACCTCTTGGCATTGAGCGCACTGCTTGTAATCGTTTGTCAAAGCTTTCCTTTGGTATAGCTAGTAATATCGCCCTATTGGGGTAAGCATCAGGGCCCGTGTGCTGGCTAAGATGTCGCCCCGGCGCTCCCTACCCAGACGGAGCCGTCTTCAAAGAACTCTTTCTTCCAGATGGGGACAATCTCCTTGATGCGGTCCACCATGTACATTGCTATGGTAAACGCCTCTGCTCTGTGGGGCGCGGCCACAGCTACGATGAGGCTTGCTTCCCCCAGCTCCAGCCTGCCGATGCGATGGGCCACAGCCACGTCAGTCACTGACCAACGCTCCTGGACCTCGTCGAATATCTGCTGGAACGTCTTTTCCGCCATTTCCGGATAGGCTTCGTACTCCAACCGCACCACAGTACGCCCGCCAGTCTCGTCACGCGTTGTCCCCTCGAAGGTGACGACACCTCCGTTGGCTGTGCTCTTCACCAGGGCCGTCACTGACTCCGCGTCCAGTGGCTCTGGGGTTATGAGGATTCGTGGTGTTGTCATATCAACCTTCTTAGGTAACCGCAGGTAGCTTAGGTGCAGGATGAACCCTGCCCACCAGAGACGGGAGGTATGAGGGCGATTTCGTCGTTTGATTGAAGGACATGGTCGCGCTCGGCGTACTCCAGGTTTACCGCCACCATCGTCGTGGGCATCAGTATCAGCGTGTTCGGATGTAGTTCACCCAAGTGGCGAAGCGCATCTTCCACCGTTGCGCCCGCTTTTAATGTAGCCTCAATTGCTTCTTGCCCGACGCGCTCGCGATAAATCGCGAAGAGCCGTAGCGTGACCATTACTCCGTCCGATGATGCCATGTATTGATTATACCCGTCACCACCGGACGGAGCCATACGTTGCTTTGTGGGGTTACCCGACTTTGACGGTGCTTAGCCGCTGCTGGAACTCTGCTGTGGTGAAGCTGTACTCTTGGGTGCCCAGCACCTCAACAGCGAAGGAAGCACATACACTGCCCATCAAGGCGGCTTCTGCCAACTCCTTACCCTCAATCAGTCCCTTGATAAGACCGCCGCGATAGGAGTCTCCCGCGCCGGTGGGGTCTAGTACTTGATTGGGCTTCACTACAGGAATGTTTACGGATGCGCTGCCAGTGGTGATGACAGAACCTTCTTCGCCTTTGGTTGTGATGATTGACTTGGCCAGTTTACCTAGCGCGGCCATTTCCAACCCTGTGGTGTTCGTGATAAGCCCCATCTCGTAGTCGTTTGCAATCAGGATGTCCGCGCCGTCAATGCACTCCTTGAGCCCGTCGCCCGTCCAGATGGGCAGAGATTGGCCTGGATCAAAGATGTAGCGGATGCCCTTCTCCTTGTAGAAGCGACTGTAGTTGATCATATCGTCCAAGTTGCCGGGTGCGAGGATCCCAATGCTTTCCGCAGGCTTATAGCTGGAAAAATCGAAATCGGACGTGAACAACATCGCGCCGGGGTGGAACCCTGTAATCTGGTTGTCGCCCATGTCTGTGGTGATGTACGCCCCTGCTGTAGGCTGCTCATCAATGACCTTGACGCCACTCTTAGGTACCCCGTTCTTCTCCATCCACTCAAAGTAACGCGGGTAGTCATAGCCAATGGTCGCAAGGGTGTGCGGCTGCTCACCCAAGAGCACCAGGCAGTAGGAGATGTTCCCAGCGGTGCCGCCGGGGCGCTCTACCAGGCTGTTCACGTTAAAACTGACGTTCAGGTTGTGAATCTTGTCTGGCATGATGTGGTCAGAGAACCGACCGGGGAAGTCCATGATGCGGTCATAGGCCAAAGAACCGGACACAAAGATATTCATATTGCTCCTGCGTGATGTGGTGTTGTGCGGGGTTTAAGGCTAGCTTCCGCTTGTGCCGATGTCAACGGCGAGGCTGGTTTGGCACAAGCGGTACGTAAGAGTGAATAATTCCTGGGTGGTGATGGTCACTTACTTCCAAGGGTGGCAGTCTAGCTGGTTTCTGCTGGAGTGGCATCCGCCCTGCGCCCTCGCCTTCGATTCCATCCAAGGACAACAAGAAGCTCCCCCACGGCGGCGTTGCTCACATCGTCCTTCAACGGAACATCCGGGTGTATCTGGTCATCCCCATGTTGGGCGGAGTGCTGATATTTCATGAGCAGCTGATTACCAGGCAGACCGCTGGCATAGCCACCGTTCTCGGGGGGCTGATGGTATTGGGACTGGCTTCCTGAGAAGAAACTCACCAGGAAGCCATGTTGGTTTCCTAACTGCCTTACGCTTCCCATGCACTATGCAATATAAAAGGCGTGGTGAAGGCCGCTGGAGTCTCTTCCAACGCCTTCACCACGCCTTTTATATTCATGCGCCTCTTGCTCTAGGGCTATATAGCTCTGTTCCTACAACAGTGTTCGCTAGCTGTGCCTGGATGGATCGTCCAAAGCAACAGTCATGTGGTCTAGGGTAATCCCTCGCTAGCCGCCCTTTGGCTGGAAGGGCCATGTGCCAGCGTTCGGCATACTCTTCATCGACTCGCGTCGCGCCTGCATGTCAGCGGGTTGCCGAAGCTCGTGGGGGTCCCACGTCCGCTTCAGGCTGTCCACCACGCGCTGGCTGCTTCGCCCGACCTTCTCAATCTCAATCTCGGCAAAGTCACCGTCTTGCAACGGCCCCAGGTGTCCGTGGTTGGTTCCCGCCAGAATCAGGTCGCCGGGCTTTAACGTCATGACATGGGATAGCGTAGCAATCATGTAGGCAATGCTGTGCTCCATATCGCTAGTGTTGTAGGTCTGGCGAAGCTCCTCATTGACCCAGTACTGCACGTCCAAGTCGTTGGGGTTGCTGATCTCGTCCGCTGTGATAATGGATGGGCCAATGGGCAGGAAGGTGTCAAAGCTCTTTCCGTAGTCGCCGGGAAGGCTGGCTTCACCCTCTTCTGGCGCGCGAGCAGACACGTCTACAGCGGTGGTGTACCCAAATACATAGCTGAGCGCTTCCGACTCCGAAAGGTTGTGCCCCTCCTTGCCGATGACTACTCCCAGCTCTGCCTCATGGTTGAAGATAACGGGGCGGAAGGCTGGCAGTACAACGGTCTCACCAGGGCCGATGATTGCATCAGGCGACTTGAAGAACGTCTTCAATGGACGGGTTGGCGTAATACGTATACCCTCCATGAAGTTGCCGTTGCCACAGAGCACCTTGCCGGGTCTGGGAAGCGGCGCACGTAGCGTCACCTTGTCCATGGGGATGACGGTGCCTGTGCTCTCCAACGCCGCGAGCGCGCTCTTCAAGGAGCTAAAATTGACGATGATCCGCTCCATGAAGTGCTGGGGAGAGGATATTTTGAAGGCTTTCACAGCGTCTGAGATGTCTACGACGCCGTTGTTTTTCACGATGCATGGGAGAAATTCGTTATAGAAACCTATTTTCATTGCTATTGCTCCTACTTTTGATGGGACTAAAGCCGAATCATGACTTGCCTAACAAACTTCACTTTGGTACCGCAGGAACTTGGGTCCAGGGCTTGCCCTGGCTAGCCGCCTTTGGGCTGGAAGGGCCATGTCCCTGGGTTTGGCGTGCCCTTTAGGCTTTCACGACGAGCCGCCATATCTGCTGGCTTGCGGAGACCTTTGGGATCCCACGTGCGCTTGAGTGAGTCTTGGACGGGCTGACCGTTGTGGCCAACCTTCTCAATCTCAATCTCGCCAAAGTCGCCGTCCTGCAGGGGCCCCAGGTTGCCGTGGTTGGTTCCCGCCAGGATGAGATCGCCCGGCTTCAGTGTCATGACGTTGGACAGCGTGGCAATCATGTACGCAATGCTGTGCTCCATGTCACTGGTGTTGTAGTCCTGCCGGAGTTCCTTGTTCACCCAGTACTTCACCTGCAGATTGTTCGGGTTGCTGATCTCGTCAGCAGTAATAATTGCCGGGCCAATGGGCAGGAACGTATCAAAGCTCTTGTCGTAGTGATGTGGCGGTGTTCCGGGAACCTCAGCCTCGTCCTCTACGGGTGCGCGGGCAGATACATCTACGGCAGTGGTGTACCCGAATACGTAGCTGAGAGCATCGGCTTCCGATACCTGTTTGGCCTCTTTGCCAATGATTACGCCAAGTTCGGCTTCATGGTTGAAGATGACCGGACGGAACCCTGGGAAGACAATGGTGTCTCCAGGCCCAATCACCGCGTCAGGCGATTTAAAGAACGTGCGCAGGGGACGGGCAGGAGTGATGGGAACGCCCTCCATGTAGTTGCCCTCGCCGCAGAGCACTTTCCCTGGTCGAGGCAGCGGTGCACGCATTCGCACCTTGTCTGCCGGGATGACCGTGCCGGATGCCTCCTGCTGTTGGAGGGCTGAGCGCAACCCTTCAAACCCGGTGATAATCTTCTGCATCAGGAGTTGGGGTACACCCTCGTCAAGTGCTTTCACTTGCTCGGTGATGTCTACCACCCCATCATCCTTCACGATGCATGGTCGGAAATCGTCATAGAACCCAATCTTCATGGCATTCCTCCATTGCTGTGTGCCGTGCTCAAATTCATAAATCGCACGACTTTGGAGTTGGGAGGATATATTCTCAACGTGAGAGGGTCAAGCGTTCCTCAGTGCAAGACACTGTGGAGTGTGGGCGCTTATGTTGTTTGCCAACGGGGCTTCTAAAACGCAAAGAATAGAAAAACCTTGAATTTGGTAACCATCAGGCATAGGGGGCCAGGGTGAACCCTGCTAGAATGGCCCCAGGGAGAAGTGATGCAGGAAAACGTGGAAGAGCGTCTGGTCTCTGGAGCGGAGTTAGGTGAGGACACCGGAGTAGACCGCACCCTGCGGCCCCGTAGACTTGCTGACTACGTTGGCCAGACGCGAGTTAAAGAGAATCTACAGATAGGCATTCAGGCTGCTCGCCAGCGCGGTGAGTCCCTGGATCACGTGCTGTTGTACGGCCCTCCCGGGCTGGGTAAGACCACGCTTGCTCACATCATAGGCAATGAACTTGAAGTCAACGTCAAGATTACCTCTGGCCCTGCCATTGAGCGGCCCGGTGACCTTGCTGCAGTGCTCACCAGCCTGAACGAGGGCGACATCCTCTTTATCGATGAGATACATCGACTCAGTCGTGTGGTTGAGGAAGTACTCTACCCGGCAATGGAAGAGTTTGGGATAGACCTGGTTATGGGCAAAGGGCCGGGCGCACGGAGCCTCCGTCTTAACTTGAAGCCCTTCACACTGATAGGCGCTACCACGCGCTACGCCATGGTCAGCCCTCCCTTGCGAGACCGCTTTGGTCTGGTGCATCGGTTGGACTTCTACAAACCAGAAGACTTACAGCAGATCATCGCCCGCTCGGCCCAGATACTCCAGGTGGAGGCTGATGCCGAAGGGTTGGCGGAGATTGCACGGCGTTCCCGCGGCACACCCAGAATTGCTAACCGATTGCTCCGGCGAGTGCGAGACCACGCTCAGGTGTTGCAAGGCGGCGCAATCACCAAAGAAGTAGCGTTGGAAGCCCTTGCTCGTCTGGAAGTGGACGGACTTGGCCTTGACCAAGTAGACCATCAGTTGCTGCGAGCCATCATGGAGAAGTTCGATGGTGGCCCTGTAGGCCTGGAGACCGTTGCTGCCTCCATTAGTGAGGACGCAGATACCGTCATGGACGTGTATGAGCCCTTCCTCCTACAACTGGGATTCCTTGAGCGCACTCCAAGAGGGCGTGTTGCCACACGGTTGGCCTATGAACACCTGGGACTGAAGTACGTGAACCCTAAGAAGGGCGCTGAGTCTCCGCAGCTACGCCTGGATGACGAAGAGGCCAAATGACTACTATGCCCAACGTTACCATCTATACAGATGGCTCTGCCCTTGGAAACCCCGGCCCCGGCGGCTACGGCACTGTCATGATGATGGATGAGCATCGCAAGGAGCTATCCGGTGGCTTTCGCCTTACCACCAACAACCGTATGGAGATACTGGCTGTCATCAAGGGTCTGGAAGCATTGCAGGAGCGATGCCATGTCAGCCTCTATAGCGACTCCCAGTACGTTATCAACGCCATAACCAAAGGTTGGGCCAAGAAGTGGCGGTCTAAGGGCTGGATGCGCAACAAGACGGATAAGGCCATGAACCCCGATATGTGGGAGCGACTTCTGGAGCAGGTTGGTAGGCACGACGTTGAATTCAATTGGGTGCGTGGACACACCGGTGTTGAGGAGAACGAGCGCGCTGACCGATTGGCTGTTGGTGCCGCGCAAGGCAGTAACTTGCCGGTGGATGAGGGTTATGAAGCTGCCAATGGAAGAATGTCCTAGCCTCGGGACTGCGTAGCCTGTAGGCCAGCCTACTCTGTAGGTGCTTTCACCCGTGATGAGTCGGCAAAATAGGTGTTGTACAGCTTGGCGTAGGCCCCGCCTCCAACCATGAGTTCACTGTGCGTGCCCTGCTCCAGAATCTCTCCGTGCTCCAGCATGACAATGAGGTCTGCGTTGCGAATGGTGCTCAGGCGGTGGGCTATGACAATAGATGTACGGCCCTGAAACACCTTGGTCATAGCGTGTTGGATAATGCTCTCGCTGTAGCTATCGATGTTGGCCGTTGCCTCGTCTAGGATGAGGATGGCAGGGTCTGCAATCAACGCACGGGCAAAGCTGATGAGCTGTCGTTGTCCCATACTGAGGTTTTGTCCACGCTCACGGAGCAGCGTGCCATACCCGGCAGGCATCTTCTCAATGAACTCATGGGCGCCTACGGTCATTGCAGCTGCAACTACTTCCTCCTGGGATGCACCCGTCTTGTTGTAGGCAATGTTCTCTCGGATGGTGCCAGAGAATAGGAACGGCTCCTGGAGCACCATGGCGGTCTGGTGGGCCAGAGACTCCTGAGTAATATCGCGAAGGTCATGGCCGTCTATGGTGATACGGCCCTCTGTGACGTCGTAGAAGCGATTCAGCAGCGATACCAGAGTGCTCTTGCCTGCGCCCGTCTGACCCACCAACGCCACCGTCTGCCCCGGCTGAATCTGAAGGTCTATGCCCCTCACCACTTCTATTTCTGGTGTGTAGTGGAAGTGAATACCCTCTAGCGCTATCGCTCCCTTAACGGGGGGGAGATCAATGGCGTCCTTTTTGTCTCCAATTTCTATCGGTGTGTCCAGCAGTGCGAATATTCGGACACCGGAGGTCATGGCCCGTTGGAACTGCGTGTACTGCATCGTCAGGTTCCGGATGGGGTCAAAGAACCGCTGGACGTACAGGACGAATGCTACAATGACGCCTACCTCCAGCGCCCCGTTGATGGCTTGGCGTCCGCCGAATATCACCACCAGGCCAATAGCCACTGCGGTCAGAATTTCCACTGTTGGCATCAGCGCAGCGGAAAGGCGGCTGGCATGAAGGTTGGCGTCCAGATGCCCCGTGTTCACTTCTTCAAACCGCTGCATGTTGGTTTCTTCTCGGTTTAACGCCTGCACCACCCTGATGCCAGAAATATTCTCCTGAAGGCTGCCATTAACAACGGAGATAGCTTGTCGCACCCTCATGAACGTCCCCCACGCTATCCGCTGCCAGAGGATCATAATGCCCACCAGCACCGGAATGACCGTTAGGGTGACTAGTGCAAGCTGGACGTCCAGCAGGAACATGGCGACGATAATGCCGCCAAGGCTGAGGACATCGGCCAAGCTTGAGACCACCAGGTTCAAGAACTCCTGAAGTTGGTTTACATCGTTCTGACCTCGGGACATGATGCGTCCGACTTCGTTTTTGTCATAGAACGATGGTGAGAGGCGTTGAAGGTGTTCAAAGATGCGTGTGCGTAGCGTGTAGAGAACGCCTTGGCTCACCTTTGCTAGCGTCACCTGGTATGCGTAGTTACTGACGAATCGCACGCCCATGTTGATCGCGAAGAGCGTCATCACAAAGGAAAGCGCTCCCACCGTGCCTCGGCTGGGTGCATCCACCAGTTCGTCGATGCCAAGTTTGATAATCCACGGCTGCGCCACAATTGTGAAGGTGGTGACCAACATGGTCACCAGGCTCAGGAAGGCAAGCCCTTTGTGAGGGAGAACGTAACTGAACAGTCGTGAGACCACTCTGTGGTTGTAGACGGCTCCCAGTTCACCTTCACCGTCCAAGGATCCGCCCCTTCGTCCCATACCGCCACCACCGCCACCACCCATACGGCCCATACCACCACCCATACCACCACCCATACCGCCGCCACCGCCTCCGCCGTGCATCATGACCTCGCCTCATCGGCTTGGCTGCTTGAGACTAAGCGGTCAATGGTCGGCTCGTCTGGGAGGAGTTGGAGTTCGTAAAGCTGCCGGTACAAGCCCTTTTGCTGCACAAGCTCGCTGTGGACGCCCTGCTCAACAATCTTGCCTTCGGCCAAAACTAGTATCTGGTCAGCATGCATTACCGTGCTGAGCCGGTGTGCGATGACGAACGTTGTGCGTCCTTTCATCACAGACTCTAGCGCTTGCCGTAGGAGGTGTTCCGTGCCGGCATCAATACTTGATGTGGAGTCGTCCAGCACCAGGATTGGTGGGTCTAACAGCACCGTTCGTGCAATGGCCAGGCGTTGACGTTGCCCACCACTGAGGGTGATGCCACGCTCTCCTACCCACGTCTCGTATCCATCTGGAAGGGTTTCCACAAATTCATGGAGTTGGGCGATACGCGCTGCCCGTTCAACCTCTTCCCTTGTGGTATCCGGCCTTCCGTATGCGATGTTGTCCGCGATGGTTGCTGAGAACAGGAATACGTCTTGCATAGCAATGCCGATGTTCCTCCGAAGCGAATCCAACGTGGCGTCTCTGATGTCAGTGCCGTCCAATGTGATGCGGCCTTCTGAAACATCGTAGAAGCGGGGAATTAGGTGCACCACCGTGGTTTTGCCGCTGCCTGGCATTCCAAGGAGCGCAACCACTTGCCCCGGCTGTGCCTCTAGCGAGACATCGCGCAGGATGGGGTCGTCACCGTAAGCAAAGGAGACGTTTTCAAATCGTACGTGGCCCTTCACCTGTTCCAACACCTTGGCGTCTGTGTGTTGTTCTACAGGAGAGGGAGAGTCCAACACCTCGAAGATGCGCTGGCCTGCGGACACGGCGCGGGAGAAATTGCTGATGATCATGCCGGACATACGGACGGGCCCCTGAATGAGGCCAAGGTAGAAGATGAACTGCGTCAATTCTCCTGGAGTGAGGCGTCCGCTGACAATCTCTTGCCCCCCAAACCAGATGATGCCCCCTGTGGCCGCTGCGAAGATGAGTTGGATGAAGGATGAGTTGGCTACTTGGAGTTTGTTGACGCGTATGTTTGATTCCGCCATGTCTGTGATGACCGTATCAAACTTCTGTTTCTCGTACTCTTGCGCACCAAAGGCTTTGACAACCATGACGCCGGAGAGGTTCTCTTGGAGAACAGTGGTCATCTTGCCGGTAATCTTCAGAACGTAGCTCCACTGTTTCCTCAGGGACAGGCTGACCACGGCTGAACGGTACGCGACTATCGGCACAAAGGCCAGACCAATCAGTGCAAGCCGCCAGTTGGTGATGAACAGCAGCCCTGCCGCGCCAAACACCAGGATGAATATCTGGACTGCCCGCAGTAGGCCGCCTTGCACAAAGTTACGTACCGCTTCCACGTCTGACGTTGCGCGCGACATTTGGTCGCCGGTTTGGTGCTCGTCGTGGTAGGAGAAACTTAGGTGTTGGAGCTTGTGGAAGATTGAGTTGCGGATGTCATAGGCAACCAGCTGGCCTGTCCACTCACTGAGGTAGGATTGGCCGTAGGCGAAAGCCCCACGTAAGGCGCTCACCAGCAGGATGAGTCCTGCAAGGCGGAGCATAGCGTCTAAATCACCGCCCCGGAGTACCTCATCTATCGTAGTGCCAAGCAGACGAGGAACAGCGAGGGCGAAGGCGCTGCTAGCGATAAGGGCAACGTATGCGGCAATCATGTGGCGAGGGTGTCGCCACGCCATCCCTAGGATACGCATAAAAATATTCATACGGAGCCATTCTACGCGCATGAAGAGGGGGGTACCAGCGTGTACGCCTGTGGTTGCTACCACTTCTCATGTACAATAAACCTACTTCAACCTTCAACGTCCGTCAGAGGATACAAAAATTGCCAGATTTCAGGGTTGTATCCGACTTTGTGCCAACCGGCGACCAGCCTAAAGCAATTGAGGCTCTGGCCGAGGGTCTGATTCGTGGTGACCAGCATCAGACCCTCATGGGCGTTACCGGCAGTGGCAAGACCTTCACCATGGCCAAAGTCGCAGAATTGGTGCAACGGCCAACCCTGGTCGTCGCCCACAACAAGACCCTAGCGGCCCAGCTTGCCAGTGAGTTCCGGGATTTCCTACCTGACAACGCCGTTGAGTATTTCGTCTCCTACTACGATTACTACCAACCAGAAGCCTACATCCCCCGGACGGACACCTACATTGCCAAGGATGCTGCCGTCAACGATGAGATTGACCGGTTGCGCCACGCAGCTACCCGCTCACTGCTGACCCGGAGAGACGTGCTCATCGTTGCGTCCGTGTCCTGCATCTACGGCCTGGGTGACCCGGAAGAGTATTACAGTTTTGTTGCGTCCATTCAGAAGGGTGAGCACCGAAGTGTGCGGATGCTGGTGAATGGGCTCATCTCCATGCAGTACGACCGTAATGACATGGACTTGGCCCGCGGTAGGTTCCGCGTCCGTGGAGACACCCTGGACATCTTCCCAGTCTACGAAGAGTTGGCCATCCGCATATCGTTCTTCGGCGATGAGGTTGAGCAGATTTTGCAAATAGACCCCTTAACGGGAGAAGTGCTGGCTGAGCGGGATGAGATTCAGATATATCCGGCAAAGCACTTCGTCACCAGCGATGAAAAGCTGGAAGCCGCCGTTAAGAGCATCCATGGAGAGTTAAGTGAGCACCTGAAGTGGCTGCGTTCCAAGGGCAAGGTGCTGGAAGCGGCTCGGCTGGAGCAGCGCACCCGCTACGATGTGGAGATGTTGCAGCAGGTTGGCTATTGCTCCGGGATTGAGAACTACTCTCGCCACATCAGCGGTCGAGAGGCCGGAAGCACCCCCTGGACGCTGCTGGACTACTTCCCAGAGGACTACCTGCTGTTCATAGACGAGTCACACATGAGTATTCCCCAGTTCCGGGGTATGTATCACGGTGACCTCTCCCGTAAGAATACCTTGGTGGAGTTTGGGTTTCGGCTCCCTTCCGCAATAGATAACCGGCCTCTGCACTTTGATGAGTTCACGGAGCGCACCAACCAGGTAGTTTTTGTGTCTGCCACACCCGGCGTCTATGAACGTGAACTGGTCCCATTGCCGGTTGAGCAGGTTATCCGGCCAACGGGCCTTGTTGACCCCACCCTTGAGGTGAAGCCAACAAAGGGCCAAGTGGACGACCTTCTGGAGCAGGTGCGCTTGCGGGTTGAAAAAGGCCAGCGCGTCCTTGTGACCACGCTGACCAAGCGTATGGCGGAAGAGCTGGCGGACTACCTTCTGGAAATGGGCGTCCGCGTCACGTACTTGCATTCGGACATTGAGACACTGGACCGCATCGATATCCTTCGTGACCTACGGATGGGCGTGTACGACGTGATTGTCGGTATCAACCTGCTAAGAGAGGGATTGGACCTACCTGAAGTCAGCCTTGTGGCCATCCTGGACGCCGATAAAGAAGGGTACCTGAGGTCTAGTTCCTCGTTAATCCAGACTATGGGTCGAGCGGCGCGCCATGAAGAGGGCCACGTCATCATGTATGCGGACATAGTGACGGATTCCATGCGGAGGGCCATTGATGAGACCACACGTCGCCGGGTGATTCAGGAAGCCCACAACCTTGAGCATGGCATTGTGCCCCAGGGCATCAAGAAGGAAGTCCGGGACATCACGGAGCGCGTGAAACAGATAGCAGAGTCTCGCGCTCAGTACAGTACGGGCAAAGATGACGCCATTGAGGATCAAAACCTCTCTCGGGATGATATGGCGCGCATGGTTCGTGAGTATGAGCGGCAGATGAAGGAAGCATCCAAGCGGCTGGAATTCGAGAAGGCTGCAATGTTGCGCGACCAAATCTTAGACCTGCGTCGGCTCATGGCGCTGGAGCAAGACCCCCTCATGCCCATCCAACGGTGAGACCCTTAGGGTTCTTTGCTGGTGTGGGGACTCAGGGCATGATTTTTTAAGTCTAGCCTTCGCATGATAAAAGGCAGCAAAGGGCCAGGGGCCCGGGCTTCCCAAACGCCGAGGGGGCATATGGGTGCAAAGCTATGACTTGCTAATGTTGACCAACTTCATCAACAATTGACATTAAAAGGCGATTTTCCTACAATAAAGTCCATCTGAGTTCAGTGTATGTGCCCATCGAAAGCGTATGAAAGAGGTGTAGCTATGTCTACCGTCACGCAAGAGCAGGTTGTGGAAGCCCTCCGAGAGGTCTTTGACCCGGAGATTCCTGTAAACGTCTATGACTTGGGCCTTATCTACGGACTTGAGATTGATGAAAAGAACAATATCGGCGTCACAATGACTCTGACAGCCCCTGGCTGCTCCATGGGCCCCCAAATAGCGCAGAACGCTGAGTGGCGTATCGCTGAGATTGAGGGTGTTGGTTCCGTGGAAGTGGAGATGGTCTTTGATCCACCCTGGACGCCCAACCTGATTACAGAAGATGGCAAGAAGCTTCTTGGCATCGATTAGCCTGTTTAGTCCAAGTGACCTGCATTCTACATAAGCGTCCCCTTGCGGCCGCTACTCGTTAAGTGATCTGAGGAGAGTCTATGGCGACCAGAGAACCAACCCCCCAAGAGCAAGCGCGATTAGAGGCCATCAGGCAACAGTGGCAGCAAAAGCGCAAGATCACTGATCGGTTTGACAAGATTAAGCACAAGATAGCGGTCTACAGCGGCAAAGGTGGCGTTGGCAAAACAACGGTTTCCGTCAACATTGCCACTACGTTGGCCGCCCAGGGTGAGCGTGTTGGGATATTGGACGCAGATATTGACTGCCCCAATGTGGTCAATGCCATGAAGGTTGAGCTTGTTCCCGGATATAAGGACGGGGTATTCACCCCGGCAGTCCAGTGGGGCGTGAAAGTCCTCTCCATGGGTTTCTTTCAGGAGAACCAGGATGAAGCCATCATCTTCCGTGGTCCTATGATTCACAACACCCTCACCCAGTTCATGGAAGGCACAGACTGGGGAGAGCTGGACTACCTCATAGTTGATATGTCACCGGGCACGTCAGACGCCGCGTTGACCATCATGCAGACGCTGCCGCTGGACGGCTTTGTGATGGTGACGGGGCCTCAAGAGCTTGCTGCACTGGACGCCAGACGTTCAGTAAACATGGTGAAGAAGTTGAACATGACTGTCTTGGGCGTGGTGGAGAACTTCTCTGGCGAGATGTTTGGCACCGGAGCGGGCGAGATATTGGCAACCGATATAGACGCGCCGTTCCTTGGCAAGACTGAACTTCGCCCCGACTACAAAGACACCTCCAAGCCTAGCGTCCTGATAAGCCCCAGCGTCAAGGGCGAATATGAAGCTCTGGTTGGACGCCTCAAAGAGTCCATAGAGAACTTGGCCCCTGCTTCCAAATAAAAAACTCGGCTGTGAGTGAGCCAACTGCGACGGAAATAGCGTCGTAGACCATGACTAAACAAGAACCTGACTATCTCTAAAGAAACAAAAGAGGGCCGAAGGAAATTACTTCCTTCGGCCCTCTGCTTATCTATTCAACGTGAAACTAGCTAGGCATCCGTTCCTTCCACAAGTTCTTCCAGTCCACGGAGCTTGGTACCACCTCGTTTATTGCTAGCAGGTGTTGGAAGTGGTTCTCCTTAGCATCGCGGAGAATGTAGGGTGGCTCATTGCCTTCTTGCATCTCCCGTATAGCGGCTAGGAGCTGTCGACGGGCCGCAGCAATGGCCTTATCCGTATAGCCTAACTGCTCTTTGGTGCGATCCTGAATAGGGCCTTCTCCAGTGGTGGCCCAGAGGTCATGAACCTGGAAGTTTGGGCCCATACCAATGAAACTGCGGGCCTTCATTTCATCCCTGTCTTGCAGGAAACGATTTTCCTCCGTACGACGGTGATGATAGTCAGGAGTTACCTCCTTGGCGTCCTCCGCGCGCATCCGTTCCTTGTCCACGGGCTTGGCCGTATCGAAAGCGATGCGGTATTTCCAATGGTGGGTGTCGTCAATAGGCACGTGGTAGTGAACCCCGCCAAAGAGAGACGCATTGGGGAAGATGAAATTGGTAATCCGTACGTACTTCTCTTCCTCTGAAGGGGTACGCACGGAGAAGATACGTAGTCCGAAGTCTGTGTCCTCAATTTCAATTTGGGGTGCAACGTCCTGCCCGAAGAAAGCATTGCTGCTCACAGTGGTTCCAGTAACCGCGGGACGAGTGGGGTCATCCTTCAGGAACTTGTGCAGGTAGGAAAGATGCTGAGGGTCAATGTTGCCCTCGTTCCCCTGCAGATAGTTACTGGCATGGAAATATTTGTTGACATAAACATGCGATTCAGACACGTTCAGGAAGTCATAGGCAGGCATAAGTGGCGGCTCACCAGGCCCCATATAAGCGAAGATGATGCCGACTTTCTCCATACATGGATACGCAGTCTGCTTCACCTTGTCTTTGAAGTCGCTGCCCTCAGGTTCACCTGGTTGTTGGATGCAGTTCCCCGCAGTATCGAACAACCAGCCGTGGTAGAGGCAACGCAGGCCGCCGTCCTCGCAACGACCGTAGCTCAGGTCAGCAGCGCGATGGGGGCAGTGCAGCCCGAGGAGTCCAGGCTTGCCTGTATCATCGCGGAACAGCGCCAATTCCTCGCCAAGGATTGTTACGCTTACTGGGGCTCCACCGTCTGATAGCTCTTCTGAAAGCGCTACAGGTTGCCAGTACCTACGGAACAGGTCTCCGCCGGGCGTTCCTGGCCCTGTTTGGGTAATTAGGTCATTCTCTTCACGAGTGAGCATGTTTCCTCCATCTATAAAGGGGATGCTTACCTGTCACACCTTGTGGTAATGCCGGGAGTCACCTTATTCCCTACGCCGAAGATGGGTCAAGCGCGCTCTTCTCTTGCATGAACAAGCCAGAGAGACAAACGTGGCGTGGCCACCGGTGTCTGGCCAATGGGAAATCAGGTACACTGTACTGCGCGAGGGCGGAAGTAGCCGACCCTAAATGCTGTCAAAGGGACGTGACATGGAGCTGAACCTTGCAATCGCGATAGCGTTGTTCTTGGGGTCTGCTGCCGTCGTGGTTATTGCGGCTATTGCCCTTGCCCAAGCAGGTGACGCCATTGCGTCCAACACGCGGTTAGGACATCTTTGGGTAGGGTCGTTGCTTATTGCCGGAGCTACGTCATTACCGGAACTTGTGACCAACATTACCGCCGTCCGCATAGACAACCCTGGTTTGGCTGGGGGGAACATCTTGGGCGCTAACATGCTGAACGTCAGCAACCTAGCGCTGATTGTGGCCCTGTTTGGTGGGCGGCGCATATTCCAAAAACTATCCAAAGGCCAGGAGTATCTGGCCATGGAGGCATTTGTCCTGACAGCCCTGGCTACGGTATTCGTAGTCATTGGTTCAAGTGCTCATTGGTTTGGTGTGACACCGGGGGCAATTGTAATCCTCCTTGTCTATCTCATTAGTTCCCGAATCTTGTATAAGGCCAGTGTTGGAGACTCGTCTGCGGAGGTAGAGACCCCAGAGCACACGTTGAGATGGGGTTGGACGGTCTTCCTGCTTGGAGCGCTGGCAGTAAGTGTGTCAGCAACCGCCTTGGCCCTCAGCGCTGACCAGATTGCGGACAAGACCGGCATATCAGCCAGCTTTATCGGCGTCCTTGCAGTGGCCATTGTGACCACGCTGCCGGAGCTGACGGTGGGGATAACATCAATACGTATTGGGGTTCCAGAGATGGCGGTGGCGGGGTTGTACGGAAGCAATGCCCTCAATATCGCTATTCTTGCTGTCGCAGATCTTTCGTACTTTGATGAATCATTGTTCGGCTCGTTGGACCAAAGTCACGTTATAGCGAGCGTGTTCGCAGTCGTACTTATGGGCATCGGTGTGATTCAGATTAAATTGCGAAGGCCTGTAAAGCATTTCTCTCTGAAGGAACCAAGCACGGCGGCTATTGTGACTTTGTATGTTGCGGGGCTGTTCCTGGTGTTTCAGGCGGCGTGACGCGTTAGGCGTTGGGGTTTCCCCTGTCCATAGTCTCCTTGAACAGCGCTATGAAGTTTTGAGCTGGTACGGACATGGATTTCCCTTGGAGCGTTACAATTCCTGCCTGTTCCATTGGGAGGAGCGCTGCTAGGCTGAGGATTTCCAACTCATCCTCGTCTCCTGGCTCCAACGATAATCGTGGCCCAACTGAGATACCCATGCCCTCTGCTACGTACCGCTTGATGACGTCCATGCTGTCAAGCTCCACCACCACCTCCCATGGGAGGCCCTTCCTGCGAAACTCCTCTTCTAATATTGTGCGGGTGTGCGTGCGAGGGCCCATCAGAACCAGCGGCCATTCTGCAATCTGGTCTAGAGAGACCAACGGGTTTAGCGCTACGGGATGCCCTTTGGGCGCAATCAGCACTCGTTCGTAACCGAAGATGCTTTGGAATTCCAATGCGGGGTTTCGCTCTGGGCCAGGGACTATGCCCATATCCACCTCACCGGCTTCTACCAGTTGGATGACCTCGTCTCTTCTGCGGGAGCGGATGCGAACCACGACGCGAGGGAAGGTTGCCTGGAATATTTTCACTCCCTCCAGTAGCACGTGGGGGATGATATCGGCCGTGGATGCAATGGTGACCGGGCCGCGCTCCTCTTTCCGGGAGGCATTTACCGCTAACGAGTCAATCCCTTCAACCAGAGGCGTTGCCAACTCTGCCAGGGTAGAGCCTGCAAGCGTTAGCTGGATAGGCCGCTTCACGCGATCAAAAAGGATGACCCCCAGCTCCTCTTCAAGTTTCTTGATGTGGGTAGTGACCGTTGGCTGGCCTACATCAAGTTCTTCGGCTGCGCGAGAGATGCTTCTGAGCCTAGCCGCCGCGGCAAAGCTACGGAGCTGTCGAAGTTCCATAAATATTCCTTAAATTATTTATAAACATGATAATAACTATTGAA
>Ga0114999_10002669_pt1 | contig 23075 bp, 20 predicted proteins | sample ArcticOcean_MG_C_3_FD_89820 | JGI IMG/M metagenome (GOLD analysis project Ga0114999, IMG submission 89820) | Marine microbial communities from western Arctic Ocean - ArcticOcean_MG_CB8_126 | ecosystem: Environmental > Aquatic > Marine > Oceanic | place: Arctic Ocean: Canada Basin | collected...
GGGGTGGGGTGGGTTAGGTTATTGCTACAGCGCTTTCTGCTGCGTGATAGCTCGAGCGGACTAGGGGGCCGGACTCGACCTTTTGGATGCCTATCGCTTCACCGAAGATTCGATACTCATCAAACTCATCAGGATGGACGTAGCGATCGATGGCGCGATGCCGGATCGTTGGTCGCAGGTATTGGCCGATCGTGATAATTTCGACGCCGACCGCATTGAGATCCGCGAGGGCTCCCAGCACCTCCTCACGGCGTTCACCGAGACCGACAATCAGGCCCGACTTCACAGCTGATTCAGGACGCATCCACTTTGCGCGGGCGAGAAGGGCTAGCGATCGACCGTAGTTGGCGCGCGTACGGACGTCTCGCTGCAAACGCAACACTGTCTCCGTGTTGTGGTTGAGTACTTCGGGTTCGGCTCCCATGAGAATCTTGAGGTGGCCCTTCACTCCCTGGAAGTCTGGGATAAGCACCTCCACCTTGGTCTCAGGATTCAGTTCATGGATCTGCCGGATCGTCTCGGCGAAGGCTTCGGAGCCTCCATCCTCAAGATCATCCCGATCCACCGATGTGATGACGGCGTACTTAAGGCCCATTGCGCCAACCGCTTCTGCCACGCGAGCGGGCTCGCCGGGGTCGAGAGCGTCTGGTTTGCCTGTTTTCACGTCGCAGAAGCTGCACGCTCTCGTGCAGACCTCGCCGAAGATCATGATTGTGGCCGTGCCGCTCTGCCAGCACTCGTAAATATTGGGACAACCGGCCTCCTGACAAACTGTGTTCAGGTTGAGCCGGTCCATCAGGCTCTTCATCGCGACGTACTCGCCATCAAGCCGAGCCCGGACGCGCATCCAATCTGGGCGTCGTGGTTCACCGGGCAAGCGGCCCTTGAACGTGACGTTCCCCGCCGACTCGGCCGGAGAGAATGCTCCGGAGGCGACCATCTTGTCGACCGCGTACTTGTCACGAGGACGACCGGTTCCTCTGGAGAAGGCGGCCAGTTGTACTTCATTGTTCGCGTACCCGAAATGCTCCTCCCACCGTGGAGTCAGCACTTCAACAAGCTCTTCGATAACGACAACACGACCCAAGATCTCCGACAGCGAAGTCACCGCTCGATCGGTGATGCCGCATGGATTCATCAGCTTGAACCAGTCCATGTCGGTGCTCACGTTGACCGCGAACCCGTGCATGGTCACCCCACCCGAGACTCGGACTCCAATCGCGGCCACCTTCCCTCGGTCCGTCCAGACGCCGGTGTAGCCCTCTTCGGCCCATGCCTCAACGCCCAAGTCGGCCAGAGCCGCGATGAGGATCTCCTCGATACTCCGCACGTACGGTACGACACGCTTAGCGTCGTCAAGCCCAGCGATCCCGTAGCCCACGAGCTGTCCCGGCCCGTGGAAGGTCACATCACCGCCGCGATCCACGTGGAAGACCTCTGCTCCCCTTTGGGTCAATGCCTCTTCGGACAGGAGCAGGTTCGACCCGTCAGCGTTGCGCCCCACGGTGAACGTTGGCGGGTGCTCCAGCAGCAGCAAATAGTCATCCATCGACCGGCCGGTCGACCGGCCTTCATGAAAGGCGCGCTGTAGGTCCCAAGCCTCCTCATACGGAAGCCTCCCAAGCCAACGAGTTCGTAGCTGCGACGCAGGACCCATCCTCACAGCAGTTCTTGCTCCCAATCCCAGGTCTCGAGGTTGTCACGTACTCTCGATAGGAACTGAGCAGCGACGGCACCATCGAAGGCACGGTGATCCCACGTGAAGCCAAGCATACCCATATGGTGAATCGCGATCACGTCCTCGCCTGAGCTACTCGTAACAACCGTGGGCCGTTTGCTCACCCCGTCTGTTGAGAGAATGGCCGAGTTTGGTTGGTTGATAATCGCGGAAGTCACGAAGCTGCCATGTGCCCCATTGTTGGTAATGGAGAAAGTCGAACCTGAGTAGTCGTCGATTCCGAGTGAGCCGCTTCGAGATCCATCAGCAAGTTCGAACACTTTGAGCGCTATTCCGGACAAACGCAGATTATCTGCCCCCTTGATGACCGGGACTACCAGACCCTCGCCATCGAGGTCGACGGCGATCCCAATGTTCAAGTGCGGATGGATCACACGCTTCTTGTCTTCGAGCATCAGGCTGGAGTTGACCACCGGGAAAGCGCGGAGCCCATCCAGCACCGCTCGAACGACGAACGGCAGATAGGTCAGCGACCGACCGTGGGTAGCCCTGAAAGCTACCTTGTGGGCCGACCGCACTCGCTCGATCTGCTCGAAATCGACTTCGATCGAAGTAAAGGTGTGCACGGCAGTCTGGAGGGACTTCACCATATTGGTAGCAATCACTTGGCGCATTCGACTGAGATCTTCTTCCTCCGATGTCACTGCAGCGGCAGCTGCGGGAGCAGAAGTCGGATCAGCTGCAGGAGCGGGTGGGGCAGGCTCGACAGCGGGCTCGGCTGCGGGCACCGGCTCCGTCACCGGTTCTGGTTCGACCACGGGCTCAGGCTCGGGAGCCGAAAGGAAGTTTTCCAAGTCGCGCCGAGTTACTCGGCCACCTTGGCCGGTGCCGACGACAGTGGATAGATCTACGCCGTGTTCCCGCGCCAGCCGTCGAACGACAGGCGAGACAAATCGGGCGGAGTCCGACAGAACCGTAGGGGGAGTCGCTGCCTCTGCCGCGGTCTCTGTCGCTGCCGTGTCAGGGATCACAAGCGGCGGTGCCTCCACGACTTCTTTGGGTGGCTCGGGCTCATTCACCGCGATTGCGGCCGATTCTTCCACGGGTCGAGCTGAAGGCTCGCTGACGGGGGCAAAACCAGCCTCTCCAATCACACACAGGCCAGTCCCGACCTCGACCATCTCCCCTACCGGAATCAGGATCTCAAGGAGCGTGCCCGCTATTTCTGAAGGCAGCTCCGTGTCCACCTTATCGGTGGAGATTTCGACAAGGATGTCACCGATGGCAACCTGGTCACCGACCTCCTTCATCCAAGAGATGACGGTGCCGCTTGTCACTGTTTCGCCAAGCTGCGGCATTTCAACAATCGTTGCCATGAAGTAGTTCCTGCCTGATGTCGTGGCTCGAATCATACCTGCTCAGCTCGCTTCTACGCGAGCGGAGCTGCGACCGCGAACGGAGTTAGTGGAGCCCCTTGCCAGTAGCTCCCAATAGGGTTTCTCCAACTGCCTCAGAGAGCGTCGGGTGGGCGTGAATGAATGCAGCCGCCTCCTCTGGGAGCGCCTCCCAGCCAACGATGTACATGAGTTCGTGGATGAGTTCACCCGCCTGGGGACCAACGACCGAGGCGCCAACGATGGGGCCGTCCTTCTCAACAACGATCTTTACCTTGCCCTGCTGCTGGCCGACGATCTGGGCCCGGCCAACACCGAGGAAGGAGTGCGAATGTACTTTCACGTCCAATCCTTCTGCAACGGCTCTCGCTTCACTTAGCCCCACTTCAGCCATCTCCGGATGGGTGTACACGACCAAAGGGATCGCCTTGTACTCGACCGGCCTTGAAGCTCCAGTGGCTATCTGGGTAACGGCTGTGATGGCCTCGGCGAAGCTTGCGTGCGCCAGCTGAGGAGCGTTCGCGACAATGTCGCCAACCGCGTAGATCCCCTCGGCTCCAGTCCGCTGAGCCTCGTCCACCACAAGGAACCCACGGTCAGCCTCAAGACCGACGTTCTCAAGACCCACACTGTCTGTCACGGGAGCCCGACCGACGGCCACGAGCACTGTGTCGACCTCTACGGATTTCCCGTCTCCCCAACTGAGGGTGACGCCGCTTTCGGTCACCATCGGCGGCTCCACCGCGGCTCCCGTGTTGAACTTAACCCCGTGGCGCTGCAGGAGCTTCTGTAGTTCCTTCGCCGCGTCCGCATCGGCGCCCGGAACGATCTGATCCATGAGCTCAAACACATGTACTTCAGATCCCAGATCCGCCAGCATCGAGGCGAACTCACAACCAATAGCTCCAGCTCCAATGATCCCAACCCGGCCAGGTTGTGACTCCCAGTCGAGAGCGTGATCAGAGCTGACAACCTTGACACCATCAAAGTCGAACCCTGGAAGAGCCCGAGGAACTGATCCCGTGGCGATAACGATATTCCTGGTCTCAAGCACTTGGCGACCATCAGCACCCTCTACGGAAACACGGCCGGGGCCCTCGATCCTTCCGAAACCGCTATGCACTTCAACTCCCTTGACCTTGAGGAGCCCGCCTAACCCTTTTACCAGCCCGTCCACAATCTTGTTTTTGCGAACCAGAGCGGTAGGCCAGTCGAACGAAATCTCTTCAGCGCCAACGACACCGAACTCGGCGGATTTCTTCACGGTTTGAAAGACATCGGCCGCTTGCAACCAGCTCTTGGCAGGAATGCATCCCCGCACGAGGCAGGTTCCACCAACCGTGTCCTTTTCGATGAGGGCGGTCTTGAGGCCGAAATTGTGTGCATAGAGAGCCGCGGCATACCCACCTGTTCCACCACCAATAACAACAATGTCGTACATATGAGCTCCCTTCGTCGGTGTAGAGGTTAACTGCCTTCGAGAGACTGCGACTTTCGCCGTACCGGTCATTAGGATTCCCTGCATGAAGACACGCAATCTGCTCGTCGCGTCGGTGATTACCGCGGCGGCGATCCTCCTCGCTGGTGTTGCCTACTTCGCGCTCGGATTGAGCCTCAGCGGATGAAGATTCTTGCCACTGGAGGAGCCGGGTTCATCGGCTCTCACACCGTCCTCATACTCCTCGAAGCCGGGCATGACGTCGTGGTGCTCGACGATCTCTCGAACGCTAACCCCATTTCGATGGAGCGGGTCTCAGAACTTGCTGGACGTCAACCAACCCTTGTCATCGGGGACGTAGGCGATCCGGAAGATCTAGGCAGCCTGTTCTCCGAGCACGATTTCGATTCGGTAGTTCACTTTGCCGGTCTGAAGTCCGTCGGGGAAAGCGTTGTCTCTCCCCTGAAATACTTCTCAGTGAACGTGGGAGGGACACTCCACCTCCTGTCGGCTATGGCTGATGCGGAGGTCTTCGACATCGTCTTCAGCTCGTCGGCAACGGTGTACGGCACCCCGGTCGTAATCCCGGCTACCGAGGCATCCCCCACTGAGGCCCTGAATCCCTACGGGCGTACCAAACTGATCATTGAGCATATTCTCCGAGACATAGCAGCCGCAGATGATCGATGGTCTGTGGCCTTGCTCCGCTACTTCAACCCAGTCGGTGCTCACCCGTCAGGCCGCATCGGCGAAGACCCAGTCAACATTCCCAACAACCTCATGCCGTACGTTACCCAGGTAGCGGCGCGACGACTTCCCTACTTGAAGGTCTTCGGTGACGATTACGACACCCCTGACGGAACCGGAATTCGGGACTACATCCACGTCATGGATCTCGCACGTGGCCACTTGGCGGCCCTCGGAAAGATCCGCCAGGACCGCGGAGTCCATACCTGGAACCTCGGCACTGGTGCCGGTACCACCGTTCTTGAACTGGTCAACGCATTCAAGTCAGCCACAGGGCAGGAAGTGCCCTACGAAATAACGCCTCGACGCCCCGGTGATCCGGCTGCAGTGTGGGCCGATGTGACCAAGGCCAAGGAAGAGCTTGGCTGGGAGTCTGCGCTTTCGCTCGAGGACGCGTGCAGGGACGCATGGGCGTGGCAGGCCGCAAACCCAGACGGCTACCCCTCGGGCTGACGGCACCCTGGCGACGGCTACTCACCGTCCGTCAACAGGTACGAAGTTATAACCGGCTTGTGGTCAGACGGAGCTACTTGGCGCAAGTGGAAGTCGATAGCACTAGTTAGGACCGGACGGATGGGTCCCTTGTGCATCATCCAGTCGAGCAGCTCGGGTGGCTGATTGGTCATTGGGAAGGCCGGATAGGTCATGTTCGGTTCGCGGGACACTGCCGAGAATGAATCATCGAATCCAGCTATGCGCAACACGCGAAGCGGATGGATGTAATCGTTGAAGTCCCCCATAAAGAGCACCGGTTCCTGCTCATTGGCGAGGCGATCTAACCTTTCAGCCGCCCGTTCAGCTTGGCCAACTCGCACATTGATGTTCTCGTTCATCTCTCGAGGATTACCGGTCCAGCTGAAGTGCGCGGTTGCAACAACCAGGGTCTCACCCGACTCTCGGGCAAGTCGCACCCAGAACAACCGCCGCTCTTCTTCGATGATATCGATGTCCTCTGCTCCGTACTCGACGAGCTTGAACAGGCCCGAGTTCCAGAAGATGTTGCCCTCATCAACCCAGCCAGGAAAGGCATCATCAACCCGGTGAAGGACGGGGAGTGCTTCTGAAATCGTCTCACAAATCGCAGGAGTCAGTTCTTGGGCGCAAAGGATGTCCGGGCGGTGCAGCCGAAGGAAGCGCCGCAGCGGCTCCTGTCGCTGCGGCCAGTCGGTAACACCCCACAAGTTATAGGTACAAGCAAGAAATGTGAAGGGATGCATATTGCGTGATCCTCCTACTGAGAGCTACAGGCACTGCGGTGAACTATATGTTAAGCAGCTTGGACCGGTCACCAGGGCTCGGCCTCAACGGACCAGCCCTACTCCCAAGTGACTCGTCCGCGCTTCTTCTTGACGGCGCTCCTCCGCTTCTTTGCGTCCATCCGCCTCTGCCTAGCTTTCTTACTTGGGGCGATGAGTCGTCGCTTCTTGGGCGGTGGTTTGAGGAGCGCGTTCATGCGGAGCGCCATCCGCGTTCGAGCGATCTGTCGATTTCGGAACTGAGACCGAGAGTCCTCGGAAACGACCTTCACAAGCGCTTTGCCGTGGGCGCCTAGCGCCCGCGCTCTCATTTCTTCGGAGAGGCCAGCGCAGGAGGAGATATCGAGAGACAGTTCGACCTTGGATGAAGCCTTGTTCGCGTGCTGTCCGCCCGGACCGCCCGACCGCATGAATCGTTCTTCGAGCTCACCCCCTGGAATCACCACACCATGATTCAGCCGCAGGTCCTCCACCGCTACACGTCTCCGTCATCATTGAGTAGCGCTGACAGGTCGGCGTGTACCAGCTTGCCCATGGGGTCCCGCGGAAGCTCGTCGACTAGGACCCAACGCCGGGGAATCTTGAAGCCAGCAAGGTCCACCCGAACCGCGTTCTCGAGTTCCCGCACCGTAAATGCCGTGACAACTGCGGCGACCACGACGTTCCCCCAAGTTTCATCAGGAACTCCGAAGACAGCAGCTTCCTGCACGCCTGCCCGAAGCAGTGCATCTACCACCTCGCTCGGATGGACGTTTTCTCCGCCAGAGACGATGACGGAGTCGGCTCGGCCAGAGACCGCCAACAAGCCTTGTGCGTCGACCGACCCGAGATCCCCGGTAGTGTGCCAGTCAGCCGTACTGCGGCCTGGTCCTGCGTCGTAGCCAAGGAACACCTGCGGCCCACGGATCTCAATCTTGCCGACGATGTCTCTGGCGAGTGGCTTGCGTCCAACCCCCACTATCCGGACTTCCATGCCCTTTAGGGGTCGCAGCAAACGACCGTTGGGGGCGTCTAGCGGACAGGAGGCCACTTGGCTCGCCGCTTCAGTCTGCCCATACGTCGGGAGGACAGCAATCCCCTTCTCTTGGGCCTGCTCCAAGAGCGTTCTCGGAACCGGGCCTCCGCCAAGCAGTATTGCTCGCAATCCAGAGAGCGGGGCCGTCAGCAACGGGAGCACCTGCGTCAACATCGTCGGAACCAGCGACGCTAGAGAGACATTGCTGAGATCAGTTGCCATCTCATCAGCCGAGAAGCGATCCCTCAGAACCACAGTTGAGCCCTCACGGGCTGAGCGAATGACAACAGAGAGGCCACCAACGTGGTGGACAGGCAGAACGTTGAGCCACCGGTCGGCCGCCACATGGCGTAGATGGGCGGCAGATCCGGCCGCTGACGACTCGAAGTTTCCGTAGGAGAGCCTTACGCCCCGAGCAGGACCGCTCGTTCCGGAAGTATGCACTATGGCGCACTCCTCCCTGTCGTGGTGGACCGTCCCCACCACAGGAGTACCCAAACTCACACCATCCAGGAGCGGAACAGCGAGGGGAGGAAGCGACTGATCGACCGCGATGATCGCGCTCGTGCCCGATGACGCAATCTGCTGGCTGAGTTCAGCTTCGGTGAGACGCGGACCCAGCGGAACCACCACTCCGCCAGCACGCATCACGGAAAGGATGGCGACTACGGTCTCCACGGAATTGGCTCCGTGGACAGCCACCCGTGTTCCGAGTCCTACGCCCTGCTCACGCAAGCTGCCAGCCCTGCTGGCGACAAGGCTCTCTACGTCGGAGAAGGTAAATCGCTCGTCCAGCGACTCAAGGTAGGTGTAGTGGGGCCACTGCCGTGATGCCTCCGAAAGCCAGTCTTGAACACCCACGGTCGCTCAGTAGTACCAGGGGTAGTCCGACCAGTCAGGCTCTCTCTTTTCCAAGAAAGAGTCTCGGCCCTCACCCGCTTCGTCGGTCATGTAGCCCAGACGTGTCGCCTCCCCGGCGAATAGCTGCTGACCTACCAACCCATCATCGATCATGTTGAACGAGTATTTCAGCATTCGCTGGGCCATTGGACTCTTGCCGTTGACCAACGCGGCCCATGCAAGCGCTGTCGCCTCAAGCTCGCTGTGAGGTACAACAGCGTTGACCATCCCCATCTCGTGAGCTTCCTGAGCCGAGTACGACTTTCCGAGGAAAAAGATCTCCCTCGCTCGCTTTTGTCCCACTTGTCTCGCCAAGTAGGCAGACCCAAAGCCTCCGTCAAATGAGGCTACATCGGCATCTGTCTGCTTGAACTGACCATGCTCGGCAGACGCAATGGTCAGGTCGGCGACCACATGCAGGCTGTGTCCCCCGCCCGCAGCCCAACCGGGAACAACTGCTATCACCACCTTGGGCATGAACCGAATGAGACGTTGCACCTCAAGAATGTGTAGTCGGCCAAGCTTGGCGGCGTCGACGTCCCCGTCACCACCCTGATACTCGTATCCCTGCTTCCCCCGAATGCGCTGGTCCCCACCCGAACAAAAAGCCCATCCGCCATCTTTGGGCGATGGGCCATTCCCGGTCAAAAGCACGCAGCCAACATCTGACCATCGGCGTGCATGGTCAAGGGCAAGGTACAGCTCGTCGACGGTGTGTGGCCTGAAGGCGTTTCTCACCTCAGGACGATCGAACGCGACGCGCACAGCGCCGGTCGATTTCGCTCGATGGTACGTGATGTCAGTGAAGTCGAATCCCTCAACAACCCGCCACTGGGACTCATCGAAGATCTCCGAAACAGCTTTAGAATCGGCCATGTCCGTAGCCTACCGAGATTTGAGACGAGGGCCTGTCACAAGCCAACTGCTCTCGACGGTGTGCCAAACTGTCGAACCATGTCTCAATTTCAACTCTGGCTTCTCGCCGTTCGCCCGCCGACGCTCTTAGCTGCGGTGAGTCCCGTCTTGGTAGGATCCGCCCTGGCAGTACACGACGGAGTATTCCTTTGGAACGCTGCTTTGGCCGCTCTCGTGGGAGCAGTAGCAATACAGATAGGGGCGAATCTCGCGAACGACGTTTTCGATGCCGAGAAGGGGGCCGATAACGCCGAGCGAATCGGGCCACCTCGAGTAGTTACCGAAGGCCTCATCCCCGGAGTTACCGTTAAATGGGCGACGGCGTTGTCATTTCTCATCGCTGCCCTCGCCGGGCTTTATCTCTACACGATCGCAGGGTGGCTCATTCTCGCGATCGGGGTTGCGTCGATCGTGGCGGCGTTGACCTACGTTGGCGGGCCGAAACCCTATGGATATCGAGGGATGGGTGAGGTATCTGTTTTCGTATTCTTTGGCCTGGTCGCAACCTCAGGATCTCGCTTCGTCCACGACCAACTCGTAGACATCAAGACGTTGGTAGCCGCCTCCGCCGTTGGCCTTCTGATAACGGCCCTCCTTGTGGTCAACAACATCAGGGATATCGACACGGACAGGGCGGCCGGCAAGCAGACGCTGGCAGTGAAACTAGGCCGAGAAGCGACAGCGAAGCTCTGCAAAAACCTAGTGTGGGGCGCGTTCCTGGTCATCGGAGCCGCAGCATCGTTCTACATCCTGCCCTTCCGAGCAGGCTTGGTTGCCCTCGCTGCGCCGATGGCCGTTCGCCCGATCAAGCTCGTCTCCGAAGAGACCGAAGGTCCGCCGCTAATCGAAGCTCTCCAACGAACTGCTCGACTCCAATTCGTCTTCGCTTTGCTGCTCGGCCTTGCGATGGTCTGGGCTACACCCTGAGCCGAACTCGGCGTCCAACCCAGCCTGGATCTTCGCCGAGCAGCGCGTGGCCTCCTGTCGGATGAATCGCAACAAAGCCGTTGGGCAGTAGCTCGGCCATCCGTTCGGCTTCGGCCGCGTACCAAGCGTCCATTGCTCCCGCCGCCAGCAACGTGACCGTCTCTAGCCCTTCCAATTCCTCATCGGCAACCGGGATTGTTGCCCCCTGACCCATGCCTTCTAGCGACTGGGCAAGGCCTTCTGCGCTCGCTTCGAGTCGAACAAGTCGATCGTGATCTCTCCACTTCTGAGAGCGAGCCTTGAGTTGAGCGAAGATCGGCAAACTCGACCATCGCTCAAGAAACGCCTCTAGCCCGCTCGCTCTCAGATCTTCAGCAAGCCCTCGATCTGCACTGAGCCGATCCGCGCGAGCGGAAGGGTCATGCATGCCAGCTGAAGTCGAGACCAAAACGAGCAGATCCACCTCGTCGCCCAACTCAAGAGCAGCTCGCAGCGCTACTCGTCCACCCATCGAGTACCCGATAAGAACCCGACAAGGCGAGGCTCGAAACATCTCAACCACCTGGCTCACCGCTGCGTCCATGGTTGCGGGAAGCTGCGGGTCGTCGCCATGGCCCGGAAGATCAGGAGCGAGGAGTGGCGGCCCGAAGAACTGAGCGAACTCCTTCATGCTTTCACCGTTCTGGGTGAACCCGTGCAGCACCATCGCCACCGCTTTTCCGCTTCCGAAGTGCCTCACTGCCATAGAACCTGTATCTTGGCAGACGCATGCGAGATACCAACCGAAACTACGCCGCCGCTTACGGTGTCATCGAGGCGCTCCACCAACATGGTGTCAGCGACATCATCCTTTCTCCCGGATCCCGCAACACTCCCCTCGCCTACGCAGCTGCCGATCACCCCGACATCCATCTGCACACGATCTTGGATGAGCGAGCGGCCGCGTTCGCGGCGATTGGTGTCTCCAAAGCAACCTACCTCCGGCCAGTCGCTCTGATCTGTTCGTCCGGAACAGCGGCAGCGGAGTATCTCCCCGCAGCCGCAGAGGCTCGCTTGTCGCGAGTGCCACTGGTACTACTTACCGCCGACCGTCCACCTGAGGACCATGACATTGCAGCGCCGCAAACGATGTCGCAAGCAAACCTCTACGGAACGCACGTCAAAGCGTCGTTCTCGCCTGGTCCGCCCGAAGCTTCAGACGACTGGCTCCAGAAGCTGGTCGGGCACACAGCCAGACTCTCCGCTCTCGCGATAAGCGAACCGATGGGTCCCGTACATCTCAATCTGGCCTTTCGCGAACCGCTCGCTCCCGTCCACGTCGAAGGTGACGCCCGGTCATTCAGCCACATCCCACTAGGCGTGAGCGGAGTGATGGTTCCCGGGCCTGAAATAACAGACGAGACCGTTGGAATTCTTGGGAAGCGGCCACTCATCATCGCCGGAGCCAGCACCCCCCTCATGGCTTGGGACTACGCAGACGCCCTGAATATCCCCATCGTCACCGACGTCCTCTTTGGAGGCAGCCGCAAACCCCCAGCAGTGACCAAGATTGACTTCCTCGTGCCGTCCGGCATGCTAGACGGACCGCTCCAACCCACGGGAGTCATGCGTTTCGGTGCAATACCCACCTCGAAGGCACTGAATACTTGGTTGCGAGAACATCCACACATACCCCAAATCCTCGTCGACCCTGGTGGCTGGCGCGATCCCAATGCCTCATCAATGGTTGTGTTCGATGTCGACCCCCGCCAGCTCATGTTGTCCGTGCTCGATGTTGCCGAACCCGTTGAGCCCGACTGGCTTGGGGCATGGATGAGCGCCGAAGAGGCCGCTGAATTGGCGATCGGGTCCCTCCCGTTTCCGTCGGAGCCAGCGATCGCCAATATCGTTGCCCAGGAATCAAGGGGGCGCACTATCCAAGTGGGTTCTGGAATGCCGGTGAGAGACCTCGATGCGTTCGCCGGCCGTCAAGAGATCACCGTCCATTCGAACCGAGGAGCCAGTGGGATTGATGGAGTCATCTCCTCGGCCGCTGGGTCGGCTATCACTGGGGACGAAACGCTCTTGCTCATCGGAGACCTCGGTTTCCTCCATGACAGCGGTGGACTACTGACGGCTCAGGCGCTTGATGTTCGGCTGACCATCGTGCTCGTCAACAACGGCGGCGGAGGTATCTTCCATTTCCTCCCACAAGCCGACCTTCCCGGCCCGTTTGGACTACTCACAGCGCCCCACAAGGTTGACCTTGGCAAGATCGCCGAGGGCGCTGGCTTTCACCACGAGACCGTCGAAACCCCCGACGAACTCCGCACCGCGCTCGGTTCACACCAAGAGCCACGCAGGGTGATCGAAGTACAGACCAAGCGAGAGTCCAACAAGGCTCTCCACGACGAGCTTCGCGCCGCCGTCACCAGGGCTCTAGGGGCCTAGGCCTCACCAAGGTGTCGCAGAAGAGCGCGGAACTTCCATCGCGTCTCTTCAAGTTCTAGTTCCGGGTCTGAGTCGGCGACAATCCCGTTGCCCGCGTACAAGATCGATTCTCTTCCTCGCAACAGAGCGCACCTGATAGCGACGGCCAGTTGCCCATCCCCCTCAGGCCGCATCCACCCCACAGCACCGCCGTACCATCCGCGATCGAAACCCTCGAGCTTTTCGATCAGCATCTGGGCGGCATCGCGGGGAACGCCGCCAACCGCTGGCGTTGGATGAATGGCATCAACCAGGTTCAAGACCGTCTCGCCGTTCCGTACCGGTCCGGTGATTCGGGAGACCAGATGCTGCACATACCGGAACTTCTCAACTGATGGTTGGGAGATGGTCAACCCGTCCAGCAGCGGCCCAAGCCGTTCGGTGATGTCGTCAATCATCACGCGGTGCTCGTGCCGATCCTTGTCTGAGGACAGCAGAGCCGCGGCTATCTGGACATCCGCTCCGTCGTTCCGTCCGCGCGGCGCGGTACCAGCCAGCGGCACGGAGAGTGCGAGGCCGTTCGCTCGTTCAGTGAGAAGTTCGGGACTCGCTCCGATGAACGCTGTGTCGCCTCTCTTCCAACCATAGAGGTAGCAGCCGGGCTGCTCTTCGCCGAGCGCCGCCATGACCGCAAAGGGGTCAGGCGCGATGTCAGTGGTGATTTTCAGGCGTCGGGCGAGGACGAGCTTCGTCAGTTTCCCCGAGTCGATCTCCCTGACGCCTTCGGCGACAGCCGCTCTGTACTGACTTGACGTTGGGCTCGACTCAACTCTGAAATCCGACGCCACGGGCACCGAGTCAGATCCACGTTGTAACTGGCGCAGCTTCCAGAGCACAGCGGCAGGGTCCTCCCCGGCTTGCAGCGTCACCGCGATGGTTGAACCGTCTGCTGTTCGATGAACCGAGATCTGAGGTACCACCACTTCAAGGGGAGCAAAGTTGCCCCACTCCTCCGATAGCGTCCCGGACTCTTGAAAGGCAAGGCCAACCAGGGCAAGCGTTTCAGGGGCGAACTCGGCCGCTTGGAAGTCTGCGGCAGCGTTCGCGAACCGAGATCCTTCACCAGCCCCCGTAGACACCCAAGCTCGACCGAGCCCGACGACCTCCTGACCATCCAGGCTCCGGAAGTACGAAATATCGTCCCACGTTGATGAAGCGGCTCGAGCCACGGCCAGAGGATCAACAGTGCCCTCAATAACGAGGGTGGTGAGGGAAGTGGGTATGGCGGCCGAAGCGAGCGCATCGAGGTCAGAAAGCATCACATACAGTCTAAAGGGTGCTCGGCGGGTCAGGTCGCACAGGTTCTACCGGACTTGCGCGACTACATTCCGCCCATGGATCTCACAATGTTTTCTTTAGAAGGCAAGAGCGCGGTCGTAACCGGAGGGAACGGCGGCATAGGGTTGGCAATGGCGAGGGGCTTGGTCAAGGCCGGAGCAAACGTGGCTATCTGGGGTCGAAACTCCGAGAAGAACGCTCAAGCCGTTGCTGAACTCTCCATCTACGGCCCAGCCGTCACGGCGATTCAGACAAACGTCGGGGATGAGGCGTCCATCAAAGCAGCTCTTTCCGAGACCTTGACCGCCTTTGACTCCATCGAAATAGCCGTCGCGAACGCAGGCGTCTTCGGTGTCGGCGATTTTCCGAGCGACTTCCCCACAGAAGAGTGGGAACGGGTGATGGACATCAACGTCACGGGCGTGTTCGTCACGCTGCGAGAGATCGCCGATGCGATGGTGAAGTCGGGCACACACGGCTCGCTCATTCTTACTGGGTCCATCGGTGGCTTCCTTGGCATGGCACAGTCCCCCCACTACGCCGCATCGAAGGCGGCGGTCCTGCATATGACGCGAGCTCTCGCCCTGAAGGTTGGCCGACACAACATCCGGGTGAACGCCATCGCTCCCGGGTTCATACGAACTGACATGACTAGAGACTGGCAGGAGAACGAGAAGTTTGAACAGACAATGATCCGCTCACGGACTCCTCTCAGGCGTTGGGGTACCCCCGAAGATTTCGAGGGGCCGACAGTACTGCTGGCCTCAGACGCTTCATCCTTCATGACCGGAACGACCATCTTCGTCGACGGCGGGTTCACTTCGGGCTAACGACCCTCTTGAATCGCGCGTCCAGACAATCCCAAACCGTAGGCACAGGAGTTGCTCTTGCCTTGGACATCACATGAGTGCCTCGGGTGGGATTTGAACCCACACGTCCTTTCGGACAGAGGATTTTAAGTCCTCGGCGTCTGCCGATTCCGCCACCGAGGCGCAGCACCCGAAAGAGTACTTGGCTCAGAAGACTTCGAAGCGCACCGATCAAAATCGAGGCTCAGTTTCCTCCGCCTAGAACCGCCATAAGCAATCCATCGAGTAGGTCCGTCTCACTGATGATCACCGAGTCGCCTCCGACTGCTTCGAGAGCAGCGGTCGCCACCAGAGCACCACCCAACAGGACCTCAGCACGGGAGGCAGGCAAGCTCGGGATCGCTGCCGTCTCGTCAACAGACATGCGCGCTAGTTGCTGAGTCACCGCGCGCAACCCTTCTAGAGACATCTGATGCTGATGGACAGCCTCCCTGTCGTACCTCTCCAAACCTAAGTCGATGGCTCCAAGAGCAGTGAAGGTTCCAGAGACACCAACCACAGTTGCCTCACCCTCTGGAATCTCCAAGGGTTCGAGTCGACGAGCAAGCCAAACACCTGCACCTTCTATTTCCTCAAGCACGGCTGGTCGGGAGGAGACCACATCCTCGGTAATACGGACAGATCCGATGTTGATGCTGACCGCGTACTGCACCTCGTCTCGTCCGTAGACGAACTCGGTTGAGCCACCTCCCACGTCGATCACCACCACTGGACGGTCGTACTCGCCCCCAGACAGCGCACCTGCGAAGGAAAGCCGAGCCTACTCCTCACCCTCAATGACTCTCGGACGGACGCCCAGAATCGACTCAGCCGGGCTTAGAAAGGCTTCTCGGTTGACTGCGTCCCTTGTAGCAGAGGTCGCTACCGCATCGACAACATCTAGCGTTCCACACTGAGACCGAAGTTCCCTAAGCCCTTGCAGCGCTCGCTGAATCGCATCAGGATGAAAGCGTCCGGTGCCCGAAACCCCCTGACCAAGCCGAACCACCCGCTGATCTCGAAAGTGCTCAACCACGGCCCCACTCCCCGAAGAACCTTCCAGCACCCGCACAGTATTGGTCCCAATGTCAAAGACCGCCGCCCTCATCAGAAACCCGCGTCAGCGTCAGCCGAGTCCAAAATTCCCAACGCGCGACCCGTCGGCCTGCCAGACGACCATGGATCGGGGGTTGCGGGTGCAGACGCGGACGTTGTTCGGAAGCCAAGGCATCTGAACTCTGGGTTGCGGGTTGTCCTGGCTCTAGTTCTCACTTGGGCTCAGCCCACCGGGAGTTTCGCTCCCACACATCATCTGACCTGACGACGCAGGGGGTTTCGCAGTTCAGAGGCTCCACAAACGGAGCTGTCACTTCTCCTACCGGATTGGCTTTGGACTCTAGGTGATCGGCGTAATGGGCGTGGAGGCACTTGATCCCGGTGGTGGTTCCCCCTACTCCTCCTGAGGCCTTTGGGCCATCAATGTCCCCGATCTTCTCCACACGCTCAGCGGCTACCTGACGGTGCCTCTCTTCAATCGCAGAAGCAAAGGCTGGGTTGGCTTCTCCATACTTCTGGAGCTGTTTCACGGCACCGATCGACTCGAGCCGGCCTATTCGGCGCACGGCCAAGGGACAGGACAGCCAGACACCAGTGGGAAACGGTGTTCCATCATCTAGGAAAGGAGGCACGGCAACAGCGATCGGCAGGCCTAGATCGCACGCAGCTACGGCAACAACCGAAGATCGCATGGGACGCCCAACTTGGGTTGCGACTATTGCTCTCAGATCAGACGCTCTCAGATCAGGCGTCGGCACTGAGATCGCGCCCAGTAAAGAAGTCAATGATCCGCGAATACCAAGGCACTGCCGGTGAAAGCGGCGTCGAGTCGACCACCGGCTCGTCCAAAGCTCTGGTTCCTACCACGACGTACGGAGTCTCCCCAGGAAACACATAGCCGAGCTCTTCTCTCGCTACCTTTTCGATTTCCGCAGGACCCGCCAGCGCCTCGGCTTCCGCCTCGAGCTGCGCGTTCTGAAACCGGATCGTCGCTAACTCAGTTTGGGTAGTCGTGATATTGGCTTCAAGAGCGCTCTGCTCCCGGAAGGGGAACATGCTCATGACCGTTCCTGCGAGAACGAGTACCAGAGCTACTGGGATGACCACGATCAGATTGGCTCTCACGCGCTACCCCGGTACGGATTCCATCCCGCGAACTCGGCCTGGGCGCCCAGCGCCTCCTCAATCCGTAGAAGCTGGTTGTACTTCGCGGTACGCTCTGCCCGAGCTGGAGCGCCGGTCTTGATCTGACCGGCGTTGGTGCCGACCACAAGATGAGCAATGAACGAGTCCGAGGTCTCGCCCGATCGATGCGAGATCATACGCCCGAACCCGGCACGTTCGGCAGTCTCGATGGTGTGCAGGCTTTCCGACAGCGTCCCGATCTGGTTGACCTTCACAAGGATCGAATTGGCTGCCTTCTCTCGGATGCCGCGTTTGAGAATCTCTTCGTTCGTCACGAACAGGTCATCTCCTACCAATTGGATAGTGTCCCCAAGCCGCTCTTGCATCGAGATCCAGCCCGTCCAATCAGCTTCATCGAGGCCGTCCTCGATCGATACCAACGGGAAATCGTCGACCAAACCCGAGTAGTACTCGGTCATTTCGTCAGCAGTGCGCTCACTGCCCTCGAACTGATACTTGCCTTCGCGGTATAGCTCAGTGGCCGCGACGTCGAGGGCTAGAGACACCTGCTCACCCGGCTGATAGCCAGCTCCGTTGATGGCAATAACCAGTAATTCAAGCGCCTCACGGTTGGTGGCGAGGTTGGGAGCGAATCCTCCTTCATCGCCGACGTTGGTGGAAAGGCCGCGCCCGCCGAGTACCTTCTTGAGTGTTTGGTAGATCTCAACTCCGGCTCGTAGAGCTTCCTTGAAGGTATCGAAGCCAGCCGGGACAAGCATGAACTCCTGGATGTCCACGGAGTTGGCTGCGTGGGCCCCACCGTTCAACACGTTCAGCAGCGGAACTGGAAGCACTCGAGCCTTCGGACCACCCAAATAGCGAAACAGCGGGACACCCTGAGCTACGGCGGCGGCGCGCGCAACCGCGAGGCTCACGGAAAGAATCGAGTTTGCTCCAAGAAGTCCCTTGTTATGGGTCCCGTCGAGTTCCACCATCGTGGCGTCGATTGTTTCTTGATCCACAGCATCAAGGCCAATCACTGCAGGAGCCAGAGACTCAAGAACATGACCAACAGCCTGCTGGACGCCCTTGCCACCAAAGCGACTCCCTCCGTCTCGGAGCTCCACAGCCTCTAGTGATCCCGTCGAAGCTCCTGACGGGACTCCTGCGCGCCCAAAGGCTCCACCGGCAAGAGTGACTTCAGCTTCGACAGTCGGGTTTCCGCGCGAATCCAGTATCTCTCTGGCATGGACATGGACGATGTTCGTCTTGCTCAAGGTCTTCTCCTCGTCAGGGTGTCAATGTACCGATGAATCGCCGGTGTCCAAGGACTGTTTGGCTCGTTCCCACAGCTCATCCAGCTGCTCAAGGCTGAGCGTACTTAGCTCTTGTTCAGACAACGATTCCATTCTCCGGAAGCGTTCCTCGAACTTGGATACGCCCCGCCTTGCGGCTTTGTCCGCGTCGAACCCCATATGCCGAGCCACATTCACAAGGGAGAAGATCACATCGCCGAACTCGTCTGCTCGGTCCGACAAGGTATCGGCTGCGAACAGCTCTGCGAGTTCCTCATGTAGCTTGGCCACTGCAGGCGACAGCTCATCCCAATCAAAGCCCACTTTGGCGACACGCTGTTGCACCTTCGCGGCCCGGGCGATGCCAGGCATACTCTTCGCCACGCCGTCAAGAACTGAGTCTCGGTCCTTCTCTTCTGCTTTGATCTCATCCCATGTTGCCCGCACCTCGTCAGGGGTACCCGCGGTGCCGTCCGCGAACACATGAGGGTGTCGCCGCACCAGTTTCGAACGAAGCTGCTCAGCAACAGAGTCCACGCTGAGTGCGCCTGACTCGGACGCAAGGACTGAATGGAACAGCACCTGAAGGAGCACATCGCCCAGCTCTTCCTCGACCTCTGTGAGCCCTACCCAATCGGGTTCGCCTTCTGGGTCGGTCTGTAACGCCTCGATAGCGTCGTACAACTCGTAGACCTCTTCCACCAGATTCGGTAAGAGAGACACGTGTGTCTGCTTTGCATCCCAGGGGCACTCGCGGCGTAGCCTCTGCATGGTGGCGATTACCCCCGGAAGTCCGTTAGACACGGGGACGAAGAACAGGCTCACCCGCAGACCTGCAGCACTCGGCTGAAGGTCGGACAACGCCAGAGTCACAACAGTTTCGGTCGCAGATCCCAGATCCGTCAGGACGCTGACAGCTTGCTCGTCGGGCAGCAGCATCTGCAGTTTCCCAAGCACATCTGCGAGCACAACAGGCACATCGACATGCCCAATCAGCGTGGGCAGGTGTAACAGCAGCGGATCAGACAGGCTTCGACCGTCGAGAACCTGTAGCCCGTCCTTGAGAGCATCGTGTTCGAGAACGCGTAGCGACGCTTCGACAAAGGACTCACTACTCACAATCTCGACCGGAATCTCCGCGGCCCGAGCTGCTTGGACTATCAGACCGGCTGCCGTTTCCCCTGTGAGCGGCCCTCCCGGAACGGCGTAGGCAACCGGCCCTGCCTCAGAGGCTTTGAGGACGTGGACAACTATCGATGCGTAGACATCCTCAAACGTTGCCCCAGCGTCATAGAACGCATCGGTCGACTCGACCGACCGCTCCGAAGCTAATTCCTCGGCGGCGGGGTGTTTGAGCGTTCTGCAAACAATCCGCGTGGACGGGTCTCGCAAGACACGCAACGCATGAGCAGAGGCCGAGGCGAGGTCACCAGGACCCAACCCAACGACCCAAATGGGACCCGGTCTAGCTGGCAGGGACAATCCCATATTGACCGTTATCAGGGTTCGGGCCCCAGACACCGATTGCCTCATCTACGGTCACCTCAGCCGCCTCAACAACGCCCTGGAACCAGGTGCTGACCTCGATGTTGGCTTTCTGAGCTCTGACTCCGGCGAGTAGTTCCTCCCGGAGATCCTCCAACTCCGGGACATCCCGAGAGCTAACAAGAATGAGATGATGCCCAAACTGGGTCTCCACCGGACCGTAAGGGACACCGATTTCAGCATCGAGGGTTGCCTGGCCGAACGTCGGGACGTATCCGGATGGAGAAACGCACCCCAGATCCCCACCATCTGGGCCAGAGGGGCCAATCGAGTGTTCGACGGCGAGATCAGCGAACGTAGCGGCGTCGGCGTCAGCAGCTAGTGCAAGTAGAAGGACTTCGCCAGCGAGCGCCTCGTCTTCGGCGTCAAAAAGGATATGGGCGGCGCATACGTTCGAGAGCGCTTGCAACTGGCTGTTGTACGCCACGTCAAGCTCCGTATCTGAAACTTCTAGGGTCTTCGAGAAGTGGTCAACCATCCTATCCTGCAGAAGCTGCTGAATGACGATGGCATCTACCAGCGGCTCGGTCAGATTCTGAGCCGCGAGTACTTCCTCCCATGGAATCCCTTGGACGGCTTCAACCTCAGCTTTGATCACAACGAGCGCTTCTGCAATCTCCTCGTCACTGACCGAGATTCCGAGGTCGGCTGCGCCGCCCTTGAGGATCTCGGTGATCACCAACAGTTCGAGGTCACGCGCGGTGTCCGCAACTGGGCGAACATCCTCGCTCGGACGTAGGTCGGCAAGCTCACTGTAGGTGAAGACGTTGTCGCCAACACTCGCTGCAGTGGCACCGCCGGATCCGCACGCTGCAGCAACCAAGGCGAGGGCTGCAAGGAGAAAGAAAAGTCGTTTCATGGGAAACATTCTGTAGGGGTCTTCGATAGCTGCAGAGTGTACCGTCCGCTCCGGTATTGATAAATTCAAGCTCAGTCTGAACGCCAGTTTTCAGGCGTTTTCGTCCGGCCACATCTCTTGCATGAAGGAGATGAGCCGAGCAACGATGTCAGTGGCCGGTTTGGGCAGAAAGATCCGCCCTTCTGATGGGTTGAGTACCGAGCGCTTCTCTAAACGCGAGAGGCGCACTTCTTGAGATGCTGAGAGATCCACGGGACCCAACCGCACCTCATGGCGTAAAGCGAGTATCTCTTCCAGTCCCACTCGAATAGCTTCGGTGCGGAGTCTGGCGATGTTGATGAGTACCGATGCCTCAGGTGGGAGTGTGCCGAATCGTTCTCGCCATTCGGCTTCCACCTCGTCAACCGCAGGCGCGGTGGCGGCCACCGCCAACTTCCGGTATGCCTCGAGCCGCGCCAGCTGATCGTCAACATAAGACTCAGGCAGATGGGCGTCAACCGGAAGCTCGATTCGAACCTCGGCGATCTCAGGGCGCTGCATGGGCAGGCCTTGCAGATCGCTTACCGCCTCGCTGACCAACTTCACATAGAGATCGAACCCGACCGCTGCGATGTGGCCGGACTGGACTTCGCCGAGGATCGATCCGGCACCCCGGATCTCCAAATCCTTTTGAGCGAGCTGAAAACCCGCGCCAAGCTCGGTAGCTTCTCCGATCGCTTGGAGGCGCCGGTACGCGGTTTCAGTGAGTGTCTGCTCCTCGGGGTGGAATAGGTAGGCGTAAGCCCGCTTATCGGATCTCCCCACACGTCCCCTCAACTGATACAGCTGGGCAAGGCCGAGCATGTCTGATCGCTCCACGATGAGCGTGTTCACAGTAGGCAGATCAAGTCCAGACTCAATGATGGTGGTGGCCACCAGTACGTCGTACTCACCGCGCCAAAAGTCGAGCATCGTCTGCTCAAGCCGGCCCTCCGACATCTTGCCGTGTGCCACAGCGAATCTCGCGTGAGGTACCAACTCTCGAAGCTTGGCGACCGCCATATCAATCGACCGGACCCGGTTGTGCACGTAAAAGACCTGTCCCTCTCGGAGCATCTCTCTCCGAATTGCCGCAGCTACCGAACGCTCCTCATAGGGTCCAACGTAGGTAAGGATTGGTCGACGCTCTCCTGGTGCCGTCTTCAGCTGACTGACGTCCCGGATGCCGGTGAGCGCCATTTCCAGGGTTCGAGGTATCGGGGTGGCAGTGAGCGTCAGGACGTCAACACCGACGGACGCTCGGCGAATGGAATCTTTGGCTGCCACTCCGAACCGCTGTTCCTCGTCAATGACCAGCAGACCCAGATTCTTAAAGGACACCGATTCTCCGAGCAGCGCATGGGTGCCGATAACGAGATCCACCTCGCCGGTTTGGAGCTTCTCGATGACCTCGCGTCGCCCTTTAGCCGTGAGAAAACGGGAGAACATTGCTACTTCGATCGGGTATCCCTCGAGCCGATCCGAGAACGTCTGAAAGTGCTGCTGGGCCAGCAGAGTGGTAGGGCACAGCACGGCCACTTGCTTGCCCCCCATGACCGCTTTGAAAGCGCCACGTATCGCAACTTCGGTCTTTCCAAATCCAACATCGCCAAATATCAACCGATCCATGGGGCGCAGGCCCTCCATGTCACGTTTCATCTGTTCGATAGCTATGAGTTGGTCCGGCGTCTCCTCAAACGGGAAGCTCCCTTCCATCTCCTGCTGCCACGGCGTATCCGACGCGAAGGCGTGCCCAGAGACCAACGATCGCTCGCGATGTAGAGATACAACGTGTTCGGCAACGGCGGCAACAGCTTGGCGAACCTTACCGCGGGTCCTGGCCCAGTCGGAACCACCCATGCGGCTAAGCCTCGGTGCCTCACCTCCTGAGTACTTCTGGACGGCAGCCAGCTGATCGGTTGGCACGTACAAACGGTCCTCACCGGCGTACGCAACGATCAGATAATCCCGTTCGACCCCAGCGATGGTTCGCGTGACGAGGCCGTCGAATCGACCAATACCGTGTCGGTGGTGCACCACATAGTCACCAATTGTCAGATCCCGAAACTCCGCTGTTGTGTCGCGAGCGCGCGGGACCGTCGTTCGATGAGCCCGACGGCGACCAGCAATGACTTGCTCTCCCAGTACAGCCACTTTCGCTGCACCAAACACGAAACCGTGATGAATCCCTCTCCCGATAAGAGCGTTCTCACGTCCAGAAACGTCCTCCCGTTCGCTCAGAGCAAACCCGGCGGCCGACAGCTGGCGGCCCACTCGAGACGCGGCAGCCGGCCCGTCCATGGCTAGGACCA
>Ga0114999_10002670_pt1 | contig 23075 bp, 21 predicted proteins | sample ArcticOcean_MG_C_3_FD_89820 | JGI IMG/M metagenome (GOLD analysis project Ga0114999, IMG submission 89820) | Marine microbial communities from western Arctic Ocean - ArcticOcean_MG_CB8_126 | ecosystem: Environmental > Aquatic > Marine > Oceanic | place: Arctic Ocean: Canada Basin | collected...
CGGCGCGCCGATGATGGTGGCCGTCGCTACGGCGACCATCGTCCAATGTAGCGTCCTGGTTGCTGTTTTGCTGATGTTGCTCAAGGGTTGGATCCTCTCGTGCTCGCCAAAGAGGCGGTTGTCTCAACCCGGCGACAGAGAACTTGCCGAGTCGCCGGATCATCCATGTGGGACATTTCTACATACCAATGTGCTGGCGGCAGCAATCCGGGAACGCGATCTGCCCACTCTACGAGAGAAATCCCCGTTGGATCATGAAAGAATTCACGAGCACCGATATCGTCCAATTCTTCCGGCCCATTCAATCGGTAGAGATCGAAATGACGAATCGACAACTCTTCGTCCCTCGAATTCTTCCCGCTGTACTCATTGATGAGAACGAAACTCGGACTGTTCACTCGCGATGTCACGCCCAGAGCAGCTCACAAGCCCTGGATTAGACACGTCTTTCCACTGCCCAATTCACCCTCCAGAGCCACCAGATCACCTGGGAGCAGATGCAATGCCAATGCACGTCCAAGGGCCTGTGTATGCTCCGGACTCGAAGACAGTTCACGTCCAAAGGGAATCTGGCGCAAGGAACTCATTTTGGGACGAGTGTCGCCACGGGGAGGATCATTTCCTCTAGTGAGATGCCGCCATGCTGGAAGCTGTCTCGATATTGGCGAGAATATTCATTGAACTTTGTTGGATAGACAAAGAAATAATCTTCCTTGGCAATGATGTAGTTGGCACCCAATCCGGACGGGGGCAGACCATACGTCTCAGGATTGTCGATTCGAATCGCGTCCTTCGCTTCGCACCGAAGATTCTTCCCGTGCTTGTATCGAAGACTCGTCGATGTCTGACGATCACCATGTACGAGAGTCGCCTGCCGGGCTCGCACCGCGCCGTGATCGGTTGTAATCACGACATGGGCACCTGAACGAGCCAATTTCTTTAGCAGTTCGAAAAGAGACGAATTCTCAAACCACGACAGCACGAGGGAACGAAAGCCCCGTTCATCGGGAGCGATCTCCTTGAGCAGAGCCGAATGTGAACGGCCGTGCACGAGCATGTCGAGGAAATTGTAGACCACCGCAACCAGGGGTACTTCGGCCATGCTGTCGGCCTTGCGTGCCAGAGACCGGCCTTCCTCAGGGCCGATCACCTTGACATATCGTGACTCCCCTTTCAACTCGATCCCCATATCCTTGATCTGGTCATCGAGAAAGCGGTGTTCGTGCCGATTCAGACTGGTTTCATCGTCTTTGCCCACCGTCGGCGACCACAGATCGCGATACTTTGCTGCAATTTCCAGTGGAAACAGACCCGAGAATAGTGCGTTGCGCGAGTAGGGTGTCGCCGTGGGAAGCACGGAGTAGTGGTATTCTCGTTGGACATTGAAGAACTCCGAGATCATCGGTTCCAGAATCATCCAGTGGTCCAGTCGCAGGCAGTCGAGGACGATGAAATACGTCTGCACGCCCGATTCCAGATGCGGTGCGAGGGTCTCGGACACAACGTCAACGGACAGTGGTGGTGAGTCGTTTTCATCCTTGACCCAGTCTGGGTAATTGCCCTCGACGAAGCGAGCAAATTCATGATTGCACTCGCGCCGCTGTTCCTCAATCATGGGCTGCAAGCTGGCATCACCGAGACGACTCGTCTCTATATCCCATTCACACAGCATGCGGTGCACGTCGATCCATGTTCGCCACGTGATATCACCCGAAAGCCAGTTACGTATCTGCTGCGAGCGAGTGACATATGCTTGACCAGCCTGACTCTGCCGGATCTGTCGTGCATCGAGAATCTTCTTACAGGCCATAAATATCTGGCTCGGATTGACGGGCTTGGTCAGATAGTCATCGATACGACGACCGATGGCCTCGTCCATCAGATGCTCTTCTTCATTCTTCGTGATCATGATGACGGGCACGTTGGGATCACGATGCTTCAGCTGCTCCAGTGTCGAGAGACCATCTAGGCCCGGCATCATCTCGTCGAGCAGGACGAGATCGAAGCGCTCTTTGGCGAAGATCTCAAGGGCATCCTCGCCATTGCTGACAGGCGTCACTTCGTATCCACGCTCGCTTAGATACATGTGGTGAGAGCGGAGCAGATCGATTTCGTCGTCTGCCCATAGAATCTTGTGGCGTGGTGTTTCCAACAGCGATCTCCTACGTATTGGTCAGGAAGACGTCAGTGCTTAGTGGGTTGGCAGGAAAATCTCAAAGGTTGTGCCCTGCCCGCGTTCGCTTTGCATAACCTGGATGCGGCCACAGTGGTACTCTTCGATAATACGTCTGACGAAGGCGAGGCCCAGACCCCATCCGCGTTTCTTTGTACTAAATCCGGGTTCGAACACCCGCGGGAGGTGTTCGGCTTTGATGCCGCACCCATTGTCTTCGACAACAACAACGACCTCGTCTTGTTCACTGTCGAAGCGAGCCAAAACGCTGATGTGGCCATCCTGGCCAATCATCGCATCCATGGCATTCTTGAACAAATTCTCGAAGACCCAACCCATCAGTTCAAGATTCAGAGGAATCATGGGCAGCGTGGGCACATCGGACTCGAATGTATGACGCCCGAACTGCGATCCCCTTCCCCGAAAATAGTTGATCGTATCCGTGATGACCTTGCCCACATCGCCCTGCTGCAGCTCCGGCACAGAACCAATCTGGCTGAAACGTGAAGCGATTTGATTGAGTCGCCCCATGTCCCGCTGCATTTCGGCAGCGATACTGGAGACGGCCTCAGCTTCTGCCTTGCCCTCCTGCTTCTGAAAGTCCTCCAACCTGTGCTGCATCAGTTCGAGCCAGCCTGAGAGTGACGAGAGGGGGGTTCCCAGCTGATGCGCCGTCTCTTTGGCCATTCCGACCCAGATAGAGCGTTGCTCGCTGCGCCGCATATTGCGAAAGCCCACGTATCCGATGAGGCCAAACAGACACAGAACCCCGAGAGTGACGACGGGGGCCATGGAGATGCGGTTGAGCAACTCTGTGTCGCCAAAGTGGATCTTGTGTTCGGTATGCAGTTGGAAAACCAGAGGCTCTTGGCGAGCGGCCAGTCTTTCGTAGCGCGAGCGAATAGCTGTGGCGACGATCGTATTCGGAGAAGACGAATTCGGTGGTAGATCGGCAGCATTCCACGCGAGGGGTACTGTCTCACCTGCTTCGATGATGACGAACTGGTCTGCCGAACGCGCCAGATAGCAGGTTGTGGTGGCCTGTGCGGTGAAATCATGCCGATCGACGCCGGCGTCGATCATTTCCTGTAGCGAGTTAGCAACCTGCACAGGGGCCGGATCCGCTGCATCGAGATGCGGCGGCAGATCCTCTCCCGCCCAGGCGACGGGATAGCCTGTCGGATCCGTGATGATCACCCTCGATGTATCGATGAACACGCCGCCTTTTGCTTGCGTCGTCCACACAGCGATGACGGGTTCGTTGACGGCGTCCATCCTTGCCATCATTTCTTCCAGCTGTCGACGAGTCTCTGTGCTGTCATCGTCGACGGGGATCCCCGTTCCCTTCCACTGAAAGATCTTACCTCGGTGATCGGTTACGATCAGTGGTATGTCGATGCTGGGGTCGAGGATGATGTCGTTGAAAATGTTTGCCGAAATCTCAGGTGGCAGCGCCTCAGAGACACTCAGGGCGTAGAGATTTGCGTACAACTCAGCACGTACCCTCTCCTGCTCACGGATCTGTCGAATGAGATACTCGTTGTAGAGCAGAAAGGACATGACGGCGGCGATGGCGCTGAGGAACAGGAAAATCCTGAAGGTCGGAGTCAGTCCCCAGGCGGCTGGTACGAGTGCGCGAGAGCGCACGCCTCTGCCGGCACGACCCCTCGCTTCACTGCGAATGGGTACCTTCTTTGTGGCGGAGTCGTCCGTGCGCCGCCGGCGACGACGACGGCCAGACGCCGGCGCACCGGATTCAGTCGAGAGATCTTGAGAAGAGGATGTCATGGTTTCGTCTTTTTCGTCCACTTCTAAATTAGCATGACCCCCCGAACCCCGACACATATGGTTTCAGCGGCTCAAGGCTCGTATGCGCTCCAATGATATGCCAATCCCATCCAGAGACCGTCTGTGCAGCTTCTGGCTCCTGAGTCTGCTGATGGCAGCCATCGTCTGGGGGGATGAATCTACTGCTGCCACCGGGCAGAGCACGGCAGACGTAGCCTCCCCCGTTTCCGAATCGGGTAAGTCGGACGCAGAGCAGGACGAACCTGCAGGCCTTCGACCACGTCGCCTAGCCGCCCTCGGAGGTGCCGGTGTCGCGGCTCACTACGTGGGCTTCCGCTATTTCGACAGAGCCTGGTACCAGGGAGAGCAGCGAGGCAGCATCCGCTGGCTCCAGGATTGGTCGGGCAACACCTATCTGCATGTCGATAAGGGGGGCCATTTCATGTCAGGCCTTTTTTTGTCACAGGGTGTGTCTGAAGCGTTCACGTGGACAGGAATCGCACCGCGAACAGCGGCGGTGCTCGGTGCCATGACGAGTTGGGGTTTGTTATTCGAAGTTGAGATGCGGGATGCCTACTTCGACCAGTGGGGATTCAGTGTTCCTGACTTCGTAGCCAATACGGCCGGTGTCTCTGTACCCCTGTTGCATTCCCTGGTACCCTCGACACGTGTCGTTGATTTCAAATTCAGTTGGTTTCCGTCACCTCTATATCGTGACTATGACGCGCGTCTGGCGGCCGACGGCCCACGAACTCGATACGCGATCGACGACTATGAAGGCATGACATTCTGGATGACCTTTGCCATGAACGACGTGCTGCGTGGTCGGGCGAAGCAGGTGTGGCCCGACTGGCTCGGACTGGCCCTGGGCTACGGAGCGACGGGAATGCATGGCGCAAACGTCAAGAGTCGGGGACGGGAGCGTGAATTCTTACAGCTACCCGATGCTCGTGGGGAGCTCGTCCTGTCCCTGGATACGGATGCCCGCTATCTACCGGGAGACGGTGAGATTTGGTCGCTGCTCAAGGAGCAGCTCAATTGGCTGCACCTGCCGGCACCGGCAATCAGATTGTACCCGACGCTGCGATTCTACTTGCTGTATCTGTAGATTTGCTGTGAGAGTCAGGCTGAAGCTAGCTTGCGTCAACCCAGCAGGGAAAGAATACGCTCAATATCGGTGTCAGCCTCGGTCGCGACGCGCGTTGCCACCTGAGACAGAATCTGTGAGCGCGTGAGATTGGTCACTGCACGGGCGATGTCGACCTCTCGAATCTCTGATTCGGTGCTCTTCATGCGCTCCACAACTGCCTCGCTTGTGGCGATACTCAGTTCCAATCGGTTCTGGAACGCACCAAGACGATTTCGTTCGGAGGTGATTGACGTGATGGCCGTCGACAAGCGGTCGAGGGCCGCATGAGCGTCGCCGATGGTGACGATGGAAATGTCGGTGAGATTCAGGATGGGGCCACTGGCGCGCATGTCCTTGATCCCTACACGACTGACATCGTTGCTGGTGCCCGACGGCCCCACCTGGAATGCCAGTCCAGATTCCTCTTCGACAACCAATTGCTGCGTATCGAGGGCGCCATCCGCATAGCCCCTAGGGGCACCGGGGACATTGTCGCCAGTGAGATGAACTCGGACGCCCAGACGATCGAAGATGACGGAAAAGAACTCAGTATCTCCGACGCTACCATCCTCCTGCAGCATTTCCGAAATGTTCACCGTCTGTGTGTGGACGCCATTGCCCAAGGTCAATAGACCGTCCCCTGGTTCATCGACAAAGGAGTACGTACCTGGTGTCGCCTCATTGATACGGATATCTGAAAGTCCCGTTGTGCTCGCCAGATCAACTGCCGTCGATCCAGCGCTCAGCTTGTTGTTTCCGCCGGTAAGCAATTGACGACCATTGTAGGTCGTCGAGCCGGCGATCCGATTGATTTCTTCGCGCAGTTGTTCGAATTCGGAATTGATATTCTGTCGATCGATGTCGTTGAAGATCGCGGACCCTGCCTGCATAGCCAGCGTGCGCATACGATTCACCATGGCGGAAATCTCATTGAGTGAGCCATCGGCCACCTGCAGCAGGGAAAATGTCTGCTGAATATTTCGAGATCCCTCGGTAATCGCTCGTACTTCAGACCGAATCCCGTTTGCCAACGCCAGACTCGCCGGGTCGTCGCTTGAACGTTCAACGCGCAGGCCTGAAGACAGCTGGGCAATTCCCCGGCTCATTCCAGCTGAGTGAACGGACAGGGTCCGATGAATCTCCTGCAGATTGGGATTGTGGTTGATCGTCGGCATTTTTCGCTCATATCTCCTGTTGGAGAAGGTCCTCCAACAGCTGACAAAGCAAAGCAAAGGCCATGCTTGGCATCAGGCTGCGCCGCCTGTGCGTAAGTCCTTTTACTCGATGGACTTAGGGGAGATCGCAATGGATATAGGATCGTATCAAAGATGGAGGTAGAGAGCAGGTCCTTCCGGTTTGGGGGAAGGACTTTACCGCAGCGCAGACCTGTTTGTTGCTGCGCGGATCAGCTCTGGGCGACCCTGGCCTCGTCTGTCACTTCAAGGGCTTGAGTGGAATCTTCGCGATTGCTGTCCATGACCAGAACGTTGGCCTCGCGCTTTTTCGACTCCTTCACTTCAGCCTTTGCAGACTCCATGGAGCAACTGCCGTGGAAAACAGCCCCTTCAGAGACCGAGAGGGCCCCCGTATACACATCCCCAATAAATCGGGCCTGGCTGTCGAATCGAACCTTTTCTGCCCGCACCGTACCGCGAACAATTCCATTGATGTAAATGTCGCGACCTTCGAGGTGGGCGTAGGCTTCACCGGACTGACTGATGGTCAGTGCCCCTGAGCACGACAACTCCCCTTTGAAGACCCCATCTATGCGCACACTGTTGTCGACTTTCATCACACCGTCAAAGATCGTACCACGACCAATGATCGTATTCAGGGTCTTACCGCCGGCAACGGTGCCGTTGTCCTTCTTGCCCAGCATGTAGTCGTTCCAGTCGCTGTCATCGGCTCAAGAAGGAGCCTTTAAATGTCAGTTAATGCTTGATTTTGTGAATATAGCCCGGTCCTTGAGGGGGAGCAAAGACAAACGGGCGTCAGATCACGCCTGTTTCTTCCTTTTCTTCTGTGCATCCTTTAGAAAACGCTTGACGTCGCGCTCCCTGCGCAAGCGTTCCGCCACAAGTGTCACAGCAGCACTGGTCGGATACTCAACGGTCGTCACCTCGATCACCGGAATATCCTCTTGATCACTCTCGTCCAGGATGTGCTGCTGGATGGCGAGGATGTCCTCCAGATTGTCCAAATAGCGCTTCTTGGGGCGATTGGGCGCCTGATCAGCCCGGCGTGCGAAGCGCTCCTCATAGATCTGCCGATCGGTCACAGCCAGGCACATGGGAACGATGAGCGCATCGTCGACGAACTCGCTGAGGTCTGTAAATCCGGGAACCAGGTGCACCCCATCAACGATGACACTCGTGTTTTCCTCGATACAGCGACTTATGATGGCTCGCACCCCTACGCCAACGACGCGCGCCTGATCACGGAATCCGCTGATCACGGGATTTTCCGTCGATGAATTGGGTAGTTGTACATCTCGCGATGTCGCGTAGGAGGAGCGATGGATCGATGGCATGAATTCGGGCGAAAGTGTCAGACGAAGAATCTGCCGAATGTCATCCGTCGCCACGACGCGAGGGATATCCAACACGTTGGCCAAATTGATCGCGAGGGATGTCTTGCCGACACCAGAGGCTCCACCAATCAGGATAACCAGCGGTCTGCCGATATCACCCCATGCGCGCCAGACGCGATACCGCTCAACGAAACCGCGGCCGTATTTCTCGTCTAGCACATTGGCGACGAGGACTTCCAATTCTTCGCTATCGACACGGGCTCGCCGTTGTTCCAGTAGGCGCTCCTCGACGAGACGCGCCATCTCGAGAGCTTGATCAGGGGCCAGACCGGCGACCTGTACCGAATGCGCCAGTCGCTCGCGAGAGAAGGGGTGAGCACTGTCCCGAACATCGACCGTGATGGATGTGGGGACCGCTTCCCAGAATACGAGATCGCGAATCTCATGGTCAGCTTGCGCCTGGGTCAGCAGATCGTTGATCAGCGTCAGGAGTTCATCGCGCCGAACATCATCCTTGCGACCCCGCAAAGCGGAGCGCACTTCGTCGGCGACATCATAGGCCGTCTCGTGATCGAGACCGTGTTGAATGAGATGATGCACAAGCATTCCGCGCATGAAGGGAATGCGCTTCTTGCCGTCGATGATATCTGCCATAGAAAAAATCGCGATGCGAGAGGGACGAGAATCTACTTCAAGATAACACCGACTTGTTGGGACCAGGGGGTTCTAATCACCCCTCATCCAGTCGAGCGTCCTGACCAGACCGTCCTCGAAGGTCGTGGTAGGCGAATAGCCAAGGGCATTGCATGCCGCTGTGATGTCGGCCAACGATGCACGCACATCCCCCGAGCGTGACGTCACGTGCTTGGGGATCAACTCGCTTCCCAGTGCGGTATTGATGGCCTGAACCAATTGGTTGATCGTGATCGCGCGAGCGCAGCCAATGTTGTAGACCTGACCCGCCGTTTGCTCCATCGCACAGGCCCGCAGGTTGGCCTCGACGACATTGTCAACGTAAGTGAAATCCCGCGACTGTTCTCCATCACCATGAACCATCGGTGCCCGACCCTCGATCATCGTGCGGGCAAATATTGAGATCACTCCACTGTAGGGACTTGCCGGGTCTTGCCGTGGACCAAAGATGTTGAAGTATCTGAGGCAGATGGTTTCGAGCTCGTAGACGTGCGACCAAACGCGGCAGTAGTGTTCGCCACTAACTTTTGACAGACCGTAGGGAGAGATAGGTACCGCGGGCATTGATTCCTGTTTGGGCACTGTCTCATCGGCTCCGTAGGCCGCGGCAGAAGCAGCAAACACCACTCTCTTGACACCTGCCGCACGGGCCGCCTCCAGCAGGCGCAGTGTGCCGACGACGTTGACGTCTTGCTCCTGGAGTGGATGCTCGACGGAATATTGGACCGAGGCAATCGCCGCGTGGTGGAGAACGTAGTCGGCTCCCTCCGTGGCGCATTCCAAGGCTTCCTGATCCCGTAGATCACCGACGATGAGGTCGACATCGACACCGTCGAGATTGGCACGATGTCCACTCGACAGGTCATCCAGGGCGCGTACATCGTGACCGTCAGAACACAGTCGAGCACACAGATGAGAGCCAATGAAGCCGGCCCCTCCAGTTACCAGATATTTCGCCATAGCTCGGCCGCTTCCTACGAAAGAGGCGGCTTCAATTGATTGTGGATGAACGCTGCCTTGTGCACATGTTGCCGCTCGTGCGCGGAGTCAGGATATTATACGCCCGAAGTGCCTCCACTGCACTGTGCTTGCACTTCACCGCCTTCCGGCGACCGATGGCAGTTGCCCATCGGGCCCATGTGCGTTCCATAGCCACCAGGAGTCATCCTCCCATGTCGAATCCGCTCGTCGATCTCGGCCAGCAAGGTCAGAGCGTCTGGTATGACAACATCGGCCGCAGCATGATCACAACGGGTGAGTTGAACCGTCTGATTGACCAAGATGGGTTGTCGGGAATGACATCGAATCCGGCGATCTTCGAGAAAGCGATCTCGGGTTCCGACGATTACCGTGGTGTCTTGCGTCAGCTGTCCATAGGTGGGCTGCAACCTCTGCAGATCTATGAATCGATTGCCATCGAGGACATTCGCTGGGCCGCTGATGTCATGTTGCAAGTCTACGAGCGCACTGAAGGCGCTGATGGTTATGTGTCGCTCGAAGTATCGCCGCACCTGGCGGACGATACACAGGGCACCGTCGAAGAGGCACTGCGTCTGGCGAACGAAGTGGGACGGCAAAATGTGATGATCAAGGTCCCCGGAACGGCGGCTGGCGTGCCGGCCGTCGAGCAGCTGATCGCGCAGGGAATCAACATCAATGTCACGTTGCTGTTCTCCCAGGAGAATTATCTGGACGTGGCCAGAGCGTACATCGCAGGACTCGAGCAACTGCGAGACAGCGGCGGCGATGTGTCGCGTGTCGGTAGTGTCGCCAGTTTCTTTGTCAGTCGGATCGACGCCGCCATCGATGGACAGATCGACGAAATGTTGCCAAACATCGACAGTGCGGAGCGACGCGTCGCGATGCGAGCTCTCAAGGGACGTGTCGCCATTGCCAATGCCAAGTTGGCCTATGCGTCCTTCAAACAGTTGTTGTCTGAAGACAGCTGGCAGTCCCTGTCTGCGGCCGGTGCACGTCCTCAACGTCTGCTTTGGGCGAGTACGAGTGTGAAGAATCCCGCCTACCGAGACGTTCTGTATGTGGAAGAGCTGATCGGTCCGCAGACCGTCAACACCATGCCCGAGGCGACATACCTTGCCTTCCGCGACCACGGCATTGCCAAAGCAGCCCTCGAAGAACGCGTGGATGAAGCGGCAGACGTCATGGCCGCTCTTGCTACCTCTGGGATCTCGATCTCAGAGGTGACAGATCGGTTGCAGGCAGATGCGGTGCGTCTGTTTGTCGAACCCTTCGACAAGTTGTTGGCGGCGATCGAAGATCAGCGTGTACATGTGGCCGGACATGGCTGAGTTTCCGTCACCCTGAGGTCTCCGGCGATCTGACGCGACGCAAGCTGCTTCCCGCAATATGGCATGTCACGGCAGGGCCGCCTGCCGCAAGAGTTCGCCCTTGTTGGTGTGGCTCGAACACAGATGTCGGGCGCGCTACGTGACTTGATTCAGAACCATCTGCTGCAAGTGATGTGTGTCATCGCCATGGAGCCGCCGTCAACATTCGATGCCGAGTCCGTGCGCATCGCGAACCGAGACATTCGCTGCAGTCGAGTTCACTGTCGACAATTGGCGCTGGCAGGGCGTGCCGTTCTATGTGCGCACGGGCAAACGCATGGCGCGACGCACAAGTTCAGTGACACTGCACTTCAAGCAGCCGCCACACTTGATCTTCGGCGACCAACCACCGCGAGCGAGCACTCTGACGATCTGAATCCAGCCGGAGGAAGGGATCTGCCTCGCCTTCAGTGGCAGACGACCCGGACCCGATGTCCATCCGGATACAGTGGACATGGACTTCTGCTACACCGATCATTTTGGCGGCCGCAATTCTGCGGCGTACGAACCACTGATCCTCAACTGTCTCGTCGGAGACGGAACATTGTTCGCATCCAGAGACTGGATCGAGAGATCCTGGGAATTGCTGATGCCGATCATGGAAGCATGGAACGCGACCTCCGCTGCACAGGTACCGTCCTATGCAGCGGGGACGTGGGGGCCTGCTGAGGCGCAGGCTTTGTCTGACAGGGAATGGCGACAATGGGAAGAGGCGTAAGAGGATGATCCTCGCGGCTGATGTTGGCGGTACAAAGACGTATCTGGGACTCTACCGCACGTCGGCGAACGGCATAGTTGAGGTCTCATCCGCACGTTATGACTCCACCCAGTATCCCGGAATTGCCGAACTCCTGCTGGCATTTTTACAGACCTGTGAGCAGAAAATACCGAGTCGCATCGTTCTCGGTGTGCCTGGACCGGCACGGCATCCGCCTGTTGAACCGGTGAATCTACCGTGGGTCATCGACCCAGATTACATCAAGCAATACCTGGGCATCGCTGATGTGTTTCTGCTGAACGACCTGGAAGCGACCGCCTACGGAACACTCGCGTTGGGTCCAGACGATCTCATTGAACTGAGTGCAGGCGAACCAGATCGCGAAGGCAACGCCGCCGTCATCGCCGCCGGCACGGGTCTGGGTGAAGCAGGCCTCACCTGGATTGGCACAGGACACGTTGCGGTCCCTTCTGAAGGAGGTCACGCATCCTTTGCACCCGGCACGGGCATAGAAGCGGACCTCTGGAAGTATCTGTTTGAGCGCCATGGACACGTCAGCTGGGAGCGCGTTGTCTCCGGGATGGGTCTGGTGAACATCTACGAATTCCTGCGCGACACGGGCCACGGGAAAGAACCGGATTGGCTGCGCGAACAATTGGTCGATCGAGGCGTGGGAGCACGGATCATCTCCGAGGCTGCCACCGAGGGTGGATCAGACCTGGCCATGGCAGCAATGGACCTGTTCGTCTCGCTCTATGGTGCCGAAGCGGGGAATCTTGCGCTCAAGTTTCTGGCGACAGGTGGCGTTTTCATCGGTGGCGGGATTGCCCCGAAAATCGCTGACAAACTTGCCGAAGGTGCCTTCATGACGGCCTTTGTAGAAAAGGGCCGTATCTCAGACATCCTGCAGCGGATTCCCGTGCACATTATCCGAAATGATCGAACTGCCCTGCTGGGAGCCGCCTATTATGGTGCACAGCAGGCTGAACAATCATGAGAGAGGTATGTCGATGAAACGCCGTTTTCGCGACCATCCCGGGACGCGGACCAACCTGGCGCGCATCCTTAACCCAGGGAAAGTCATGAGAATCGCACCCATGTGCGGCAAGACACACTCATGACGACTGCACCACATCCTCAGCTTGTTGCAGCAGCAGCGAAAATCCGTCTACTTCTGACCGATGTGGATGGTGTCTGGACGGATGGGCGAATGGTGTATGTGCCCGGTCCGGATGGGCAGATTGTTGAGACGAAGGCTGTCAGCGCCTTGGATGGTCAGGGATTCCGCTGGTGGCATGCTGCGGGCCACGTGAGCGGAATCATCTCGGGCAGGGAGTCCCCCGGCATCACATACCGGGCCGAGATGCTCGGTGTGACATACATCTACCAGAATCGTCTGGAGAAGGTGGATCCCTACGAGGAGATCTGCGCTGCGGCCGGTGTCACTGACGAGGAAGTCGCCTATGTCGGCGATGACCTGCCGGATACACCCTTACTGAGACGCGCCGGGCTTGCGGTGGCCGTTGCCAACGCGAGACAGGAAGTGAAGTCTGTAGCCGACTACGTGACCGAGGCTCGCGGCGGCGACGGGGCCGTCCGTGAGGTGATCGAGCTGATCTTGCGTGCCCGCGGTGAGTGGGATGCAATTCTGCAACGCTATCGCTGAGCACAGTCAATGCTGCGAGCGGCAATGGCACAAACTGTTCTGCAGAGCCGGCGCATCGCTCCACCACGCCAGGCTCGACCTAAAGACTAGGCAGCACCAAGAATTTCTCGCAGGCGGTGGCCGACGATCTCAGGTTCGCCCTCCTTCAGACACATGGGTCCGAAACCGACGCCCCCCTCGCGAACATTTGTAGGGTTGGCCTGAATCGATGGTTCTGAGTCTTGTAGTTGACGAATCACATCCAGCGCTGTCATGCCGCAGAGGTCCTCATCGATCTGTGCCTGGACGACGGGTATCTCGGATCGCTTGGGATCATTGACCAATTGGATCTCAACACCGGGAATCTCCCCAGCCGCATCCATCAATTGCTGCATCAGGTCCAACCATGCCGCGCGACGTGCGTCAGGGTCTTGTTCGACAAACAACTCCAGCGCTGTCAACAATCCGACGATCTCTTCTTTTCCAACTTTACAAGGCCGACCAATGCCGTGATGCGGCGCGCCAGGCAAATGGCATTTGTCGATCAACTCGATGGGCGGATTCCACTGATCCCAAAGGATGTCCAGGTCAAGGTGTTGTAGAGCGACCGCCTCGATCAAATCGCGCCGTCCGCAAAGAATGCCAGACGCTTGCGGACCACGAATCGCCTTGCCGCCACTGAAGGCCACCAAGTCAGCCCCCTCGTCGATAAAACGTCGCAGGTTGCTCGCCGGTGGCAGTTGCCCCGCTGCATCGACGATGACGGGAACTCCCGCCTCGTGTGCCACAGCGACAACGGAGGGTAGATCGGGCTCTGTGTGCGTATAGGCGACGTAAAACACCGCCGCAGTATTGTCGTCGATCGCCGCGGCATACTCCCAAGGTTCCGCGTCACGGACACCGGCACCGGAGTAACGATCAGCAATGCCAACTTCTACCAGATCGATGCCAACAGATCGCACTGCATGATCGTAAAAATTGCGGTGGCTGCGAGCCATCACGACACGGTTCTTCATCCCTGTTGTGTCCGGCAGTCGATTCATCAAAGACGGGTCTAACCCGGTCACGCTGGCGGCGGTCCCCAACAACAGGCCGGCTGCGGCGCCACTGGTGACATAACCGGCCTCTGCTCCCGTGTGCTGGGAGATCAGCTGACTCGCACGAGCCTGCAAAGAGGTAATGTCGACGCAATACTGCGAGGCCTCACGCATCGCGTCGGCAACCTGCGTCGGCATGATGGATCCACTCACGCGAGTCGCCGGTCCAAGGGCGTTGATAATTGGCTTGATGCCGAGACGCTCATATACGTGGGTCATTGGGGTGTACCTGATCTGGAAATACGCCGCGACCTCTGGTTACGACGTGAGCCGAATGGACAATAGAGAATTGACGACAGGTGTCGTCAGTCCGTCTCGTAGATGAATCGATTTACGAGGTAGTTGTTGATTGCATCGAGATCGAGAGTGAAACCAAGCCCAGGTCGATCGGGGACGAGGAGGGCACCATCCTCGAATTCGAATGGTTCCAGAGTCAAATCGTGCTCCCAGGCGATAGGACCTACCATGTCGTATGGCTGGCTTAAGTGAGGCATACAGGCCGCCAATTGCAGGCCCATGGCGGCACCCGGGCCGTAGGCAACGCATTGCGACCATCCACCCATCCCAAGATCATGCGCCAATCGACTCTCAGCCAAGGTCTGAAGATGACTCGCGCTACCAACTATCGCGTAGTCTAGCGCTTCAGCTTGAAAGCGACGCAACAGATCGTCGCTGCCATTGACGTGATCGCCGATGGGAAGATGAATCGTGTGTCGAAGCCGCCTCCACTCGCTGTGGCTACCTCCAGCTGCCGCCTTGGTGATCGGACTTTCCAGGGACTCCATTGGCAGATCCCGCAATCGCCGCGCCAATTCTTGAGCAGCCCAGACCTCTCCCAGACGCCATCGAATATCTGGACGCACACGCATACCAGGTGCCGCAGCATGGATTGCCTCCACGCGATCGACGACGTAGCGGATGCGCTGCTCGTCGTCCATCTCGCGTTGGGTAATACACTTCATCTTGTAGAAACGAAACCCTCGCTCCCAACCCCACGCCGCATCCTCGCCCGTGTGTTGGGGCGTCTTGTATCCGGTGCATTGCGTAATAGGCACTGCATCTCTCAACCGGCCACCAAGCAATTGATGAATTGGCACACCCAACGCCTGACCTCGCAGATCCAGAATCGCTTGCTCGAAAGAAGCCGCCATTTGCGGTCTCGGCTGCGCGAGATTGTAGCGGAGAACGTCTGTGCCCAACCAATCTCGTAGCTGCTCGTCGATCACCGCCTGATCAGTGAACCGCTCGATCTGGGTCAGTCCGATCAAGCCTTCGTCCGTTTCCACCTCGGCAATACCGTGCTCCGCACACTGATGCAAAGGTTGGCCATAGGTGTCATCGGACCACCACCAGCGACCTTCAGGCACGTTGACGATGTGAAGGGTGATACGAGTGATCTTCATCGGAATCCTGTCAGTTAGGTGCGTCGATTCCGGGTGCCGGAAATCGATCGCATACTTCACGTACCTGACCGGCAATCCGGCGATAAGCCTGGCGACGTGCGTCTTGTTCGATCGACGCATCAGCGCGAATCTCGGCGACTTCATTCATCCAGTCTGCCAGTTGCGGCATTTCATTGGCGCCGAAACCGCGACTGGTGATCGCCGGTGTGCCAATTCGAATCCCACTTGGGCGCCGAGCGGATCGGGGGTCTCCGGGGACGAGGTTGTAGTTGCAGACGATTCCCGCTGCGTCCAAGGCCTTGCTCATCTGGTTGCCCGTCACACCCTTGGTGCTCATGTCAATCAAGAGCAGATGATTATCTGTTCCACCGGAAACCACACAAAAGCCTCTCTCCACAAGAGCCGCGCCCAAGGTCTGAGCGTTGTCGACGATCGCCTGGGCATAGCGACGAAACTCGTCGGTATCCGCTTCCTTCAGAGCGACAGCCACAGCTGCCGTCGTGTGGTTGTGTGGCCCGCCTTGCAGTCCTGGGAATACTGCCTTGTCGATTGCCTGAGCGTATTGCTTTCGACACATGATCATGCCACCGCGAGGGCCACGCAGCGATTTGTGTGTCGTCGTCGTCACGACGTCTACATGATCAACCGGACTGGAGTGGACACCTGCAGCGACCAGGCCCGCAATGTGGGCGATGTCAGCAACGACGAGGGCGCCCACTTTCTTGCCAATGGCGGCAAAGCGCTCGAAATCAAGGATGCGCGGATAGGCGGTCGTGCCGCAGAAGATCAGCTTTGGTTGAATCTGAGCGGCCAAATTTTCGATCTCATCATAGTCGAGATAGCCGGAGTCAACATCAACACCATACTGAACCGCGTTGTAGTGAAGTCCTGAGATACTCACGCCGGCACCGTGTGTCAGGTGACCACCGTGTGCCAGAGAAAGTCCCATCACTGTATCGCCTGGCTGCGCCAATGCAACATAGACGGCCTGGTTCGCCGGGGATCCCGAATAGGGCTGCACATTGATATGCTCGGCGCCGAACAGAGCGCGCGCCCGATCGATCGCCAGCTGCTCGATTTTGTCGATCTGCTGCTGACCCTCGTAGTAGCGATCCCCAGGATAACCCTCGGAATATTTGTTTGTCAGGATGGAGCCGGTCGCATCAAGGACAGCTTGACTGACATAGTTCTCAGAGGGAATTAGTCGGATCTTGGCATGTTGTCGCCGTTGCTCGGCGGCAATCATGGCACTTACCTCGGGGTCAGCCTGGTCCAGACGGGACATGTACATCCTCATGAAGGGCGAATAGTGGAAAAATGGCGGCGGACAAAGATCACCTGAGCATTCACGTTGCTCTGGACTTCCTCACAAACTTCCCACGACGTTAAGTTTGAGACCCTGTGAGACCCAAAATGGGTCGCGCTCAGGTGAACGGACGAACTTAACCAGGGGTGTATCCATGGGCAACTTCCTCGGAATCGACGCCAGTACTCAGTCTATGACAGGACTGGTCATCGACACGTCGTCATCGCAGATCGTCGTCGAGAAGTCGGTGAATTTCGATGAACACTATGCAGAGAAATACGGCGTTGAGAACGGGGTCCTCGACGCGAATACTAGCGTAGTTCATTCGCCACCACTGATGTGGGCCGAAGCCTTGGAGACACTGTGTAGCCAACTGCGCGAAAGCGGTATCGACCTGACCTCGATTGAGGCCATCAGCGGTAGTGGTCAACAGCATGGCACGGTGTATCTCAATCAGAGTGCCGCAGGTGTCCTCGGTGGATTGCGAGCAGATCTGTCGCTGGCTGAACAACTCGGCAATGTCTTTTCCCGTCCCACGGCGCCTGTGTGGATGGACACGTCCACCCGCCTGCAGTGCGATGAAATTGAAGCCGGTGTCGGCGGGCCACAGCGATTGCTGGAACTGACAGGCAACACCGCCTTTGAAAGATTTAGCGGGCCACAGATTCGCAAGTTCGCGCAACAGGAACCAGAATCTTACGAACGAACGACCAACATCTGCCTTGTCTCGTCTTTTATGGCCAGTTTGCTGGCGGGACGCATCGTACCTGTAGATGCCGGCGATGGCAGTGGCACGAATCTGATGGATATTGGCCGGCGACGATGGAGCCAGGACGCGCTGACTGCGACGGCACCGGATTTGGGCCGACGTCTGCTACCAATTATCAAGGCCGACTCCATTGTTGGTACGATGAGTCCGTACTGGGTAGACCGCTACGGATTCAGCCCGACGTGCAACGTGCTCCCCTTTTCGGGAGACAATCCCTGTAGTCTGATTGGGCTCGGCCTGGTAGAACCCGGAAAATTGGCTCTGAGCTTGGGGACCTCAGACACGTTCTTCGCCTGCATGGATCAGGTGAGGATCTCGAGTACGGGCGAGGGAGCCCTCTTTGCCTCGCCTGATGGCGTGCACTATATGGCGCTGATCTGCTTTCTGAATGGGTCCCTTGCCCGGGAAGCGATCCGCGACCAGTTCAATCTGGATTGGGAGGGCTTCGCCGCGGGCCTTCGTCAGACGAATCCGGGCAACGATGGAGGTCTGATGCTGCCCTATTTCCATGCGGAGATTGTTCCACACATTTCGACATCTGGAGTGATCCGCCAAAATCTTGATCCAGAGAAACCCGCTGCAAATGTGCGTGCTGTCATCGAAGCCCAGGCCCTGTCGTCGCGAATCCATGCAGAGTGGATGGGCGTGAATGTCCAGTCCATCTCCGTCACGGGCGGCGCTTCTGCGAATGCAGAAATCTTGCAGGTGTTTGCAGACGTTCACGATTGTGAAGTGCAGCAATTCCAAACAACAAATGCCGCAGCCCTTGGTGCCGCCCTACGCGCCTGGCATGGCCACATGACTGCGTTGGGCGCGCCGGTATCGTGGTCACAGACGGTATCTGAGTTCAGCCGACCCTTGCCCGGTGCGAGTATGAAACCGCGGGCGCAGGCCGTGACTCTATATGACGAGCGCGTAGAGGCCTATCGCGACCTGGAGGCTCGTCACACGTAGCCCCTTCGTGACACACAGAGCCAATACGCCACACGCAGAGCCTACTGCGCTCTTGGAAACGCGGTTCCATCCTGAGGGATGAAAGACACGCGCGGATCCGAGCAGCTCACGTCGAACCAGGGGTCCTTGTGGCGTGAGACACCATTGACGATGGCAAACCCAACGTCATCATCCGCGTCAACACAGCGACCGAATAGACTGGCCGCATCCCGCTCGCTGATGCCATGATCCTGCGCTTTGGCGTCAAAGGTCTTTTGATCAAAACTTGGTGACGTGAGCCTCACACAGATACAGGAAAGTGAATGTTGCGCATCATAGACCCTCGCCAGCGCCTCACCCCAGCACTTGGTCGCACCATACAGGTTTTGCGGATAGGTAGGGGTATCCCAGGGCGCAGGGCTGCGTGACTGGCCATTGCCGAGGACAGCGTGGATACTGGATGCAAACACGAGACGTCGACAACCCGCCTGGCGAGCCGCTTCGAAACCATTGTATCCGCCGATGATGTTGCGCTGCAGCAGCGTCTCGTAGAAGTCTGCTCTCGGGCTCGGATCGGCAGCGAGATGAACGACGGTGTCGATCCCTTCACACACGCTTGCGAAAGCGGACAGGTCTGTGACATCCAGTTGCTGGAATTGTTCGTGCGCTGCCAGGTCATCGACGGCTGCTACGTCGGCCAGCCGCAGCTGATAGCGATCACCCCACTGTTGTCGAAGGATGGTCCCCACCCGGCCAGCTGCCCCTGTAATCAAGACGTGTCTCTTGGTCATGGAGCCCCCTTATTCGTGGGTCTGCGCCTCGGGAGTCTGCTCTGATGCGACTTCCGGTATGCGTGGGGCCAGCAGTGCCTGGTAGGCGACGAGGGCAGCAGCAACATGCACGTTCATTGAGGGCCCTTTGCCATACATGGGAACGAAAACCGCTCCATCACACTTACCCAATGTGGCTGGGTAGACGCCGCCTGACTCGTTGCCCAGAACCAGACATACTTTGTCAGTGTAGGAATAGTCGAGGAAACAACGAGTTCCCCTTGCCGTCTCGAGGGCAACAATTTGATATCCCTCGTCGCGTAGCATATCGATAGCTTCGTCGATGCGGCCGATGCGACGCCATGGGATACGTCGGTCATGGCCGCGTGACGTGCGATCAATTTCATCATGTGGGGGTGTGGGTGTCTTACCGGTGAAAATGATCTCGTCAGCACCGACAGCATCTGCTACACGAAATATGGACCCGACATTGCGGGGATCTTCCATGCTCTGAAGCAGAAAGGCGACGTGTGCCTGCGGCGGATACTGCTGAGCCGCTTGTTCAAAGAGACGACGGATCTCCACCTTCTTCAGTGGAAGCATTGCCGCCATCTGAGCCTATTTACTCCCCAAATCGACAACCAGTCCATCTGTCCCAACAAATACTTCGCCATCGAAGCGGCTTTGAATTGTCTCGCCCATGCGCTCAACGGCGGCTAGATCTCCAGTGATGTCTTCGATAACGAGATGTTTGATCATCAAGCGTTTGGCACCGCAGCGAGTCGCCAGATCTGCAAGGGCCTCGGGGATGATATGCCACGTCCCCCAGGGCTGCTCGTCGAGAAACTCCTGCGTCCCGGAGCATTCGTAGACCAGTAGATCGGCATCTCGGGCAAATTCCACAAAATCGTCTTGTGGCAGCCCGTCTCCACTAATCACAATACACTGCCCCTGAGCCTCTACTTTGTAGGCGATGGTCGGCATGTCGGAGTGATCGGTGAATGCAGCACTGACACGAACACCGTCCTCGTCGTAAAAGAGACCGCGCTCTCCCACCTCAACCACTTGTGGATCGAGTCCGAAGTCACTCTTGCCGTGACCGAGACGACTGGCGATGTCCTGCTCGAAAGGTGGGCGAATCAGCCTCTCAAGGAAGGCTGCGGTTCCCCGTGGTCCCGTGATTCGCAACTGATTCTGGCGAGAATTGTTCCAGCCCACAAAAACGAAATACGGTACATCGACGATGTGATCGAAGTGCAGATGTGTGAGGAAGAGACGATCGATCTCCTCAACTTTTTCGTCCTGCTGTGCTAACCGCAGGCACGCGCCACGGCCACAGTCGAACAAAAAACGCTGCTCATCAACATGGACGATCTGCGCCGGTCCCGCCCTGCGTGGATTGTTGCGCACAGCGCCACTGCCGAGAAGCGTGAATCGCATCAGGCCCCCGACGTGGGTACTATTTTGCGTACACCGTTTTCATAGCGGACCTCGTGCTCTGTCGCCGGCACGTCCATAGCTCGAAGGGCCAACTCACCTGCCGTGATGAGGGGGTCGCTCAGCAGCAACAGTTCATCGAGAGACTCGCTGGGCGTCTTGCCTGTCGTATCCAGTTGGATCATTCGCCCCTTGTCGGTGAACAGAGATCGATCGACCTCCTCCGCAAAACGGCCCTGCAAGCGCTCGATGTCCCCTTCTTTGATGATCTGATATTCGTGAGCATCTGCTTGCAACCGACCACGAATCGCCTCTGCACTTGCCGTCACGTGAATGAGGACAACATCAGGCAGGTGGGATTCCAGGACCTGCGCCTCGTATAGACGCTGATGACGGTAGACGTAGCGAGGATAGTACGGGCTGTCTTCGTCTTCACCGTATACCTCGGAGTAAATCGCCTCTTCAATATGCCAGCCACTGATCATGGTGTGCGCATAATTACGAATGACTTCGACATGATACTGCAGTTGCATGCGCTTCATCCGCTCCTTCATGTCGTTGGGGAAACCGAGCATTAATTCACGAGACTCGGCGCTGAGCGTCGAATCGGGGATGGTAAAATGGTCGTCTACGTGGACCCGCTGGGCACGCTGCTGGTAGTATTTTGTCAGCAGATTGATGAGTGTCGTTTTTCCAGCATATTCTACACCGACGAAAACACAGCGCATGGCAGTCTCATTCGCTTCGGGTGGTGTTTGAAAGCACGTCGGGTATATTCACGCACTGATCTTTAATTATTCGACCGACGGCCGCCGCAAGATAGGCAACCACTTCTGGCGCCGGCAAACCTGAGGACCAAGCATTGTCTTCCCCCTCGTTGACCACATCCACTCCAGTGGGTGTGGTTGTCGCTCAACTGGGCACACCGGCAGCACCGACAGCGGCCGCTCTGCGGCCCTATCTGAGGCAGTTTTTATCAGACCCGCGTGTCATCGATCTGAAGTGGTGGAAGTGGCTTCCTATCCTCTATCTGTTCATCCTGACCCGCAGACCCGCCAGATCGGCCCGCCTCTATGCAAGAATCTGGACGGAGGCGGGTTCGCCGCTGCTCCTCACGTCGCAGGCGCAGACTGCAGGATTGCAACAGAGATTGGGGAAGGGATTTCGTGTCATTCTGGGGATGCGATATGGCGAGCCAAATATCGAGGCAGCCATGTCACAGCTGCAGAAAGAGGGGATCGAACGAATCGTCGTGCTTCCCATGTTTCCGCAATTTTCCTGTTCGACGACAGCATCGATCTACGACGGAATCAACCAGGCGGCCTTTGGGCGCCGCTGTCCACTGTTTTTCGATCGCCGGCGCCGCATGCCGACCTTGCGATTTATTCCACCCTACTTCGAGCATCCTGCCTACATCGACAGCCTCAAGGTGCGTGTGGAGGAGCAGGTTCAGGCCCTGGATCGAGCACCTGATCGCTATCTGATCACGTTCCATGGGATCCCCGCCAGATATGTCGAAGAAGGAGATCCGTATCGGCAACAGTGCGAACGGACCGCGCAGTTGCTGGCAACGGCCTTAGGGCTCAACGAGGGGCAATGGCGCCTCGGTTTCCAATCGCGTTTTGGCAAGGAACCGTGGTTACAACCCTACACAGAGGATCTGCTCGCCGATCTCGGTCGAGAAAAGCTTGAATCCCTCGTAGTAACGTGCCCGGGATTCACGGCAGATTGCCTGGAAACGATTGACGAGATCGGACATGAAGGACAGCGGCAGTTTCATGAAACCGGTGGCGGGCAACTTCATCTGGTCCCCTGCGTCAACGATCATCCCCGCTGGTTGGACGCGATGGCCACCATCGTGCAGCAGGAAAGTGCTGGTTGGGTTTGATGGCCCCTGACCGCGACGGGAATCAGTCCGTGGGCAATCGGCTCGTGAGCCAGTCTTGCAGATCTTCCAGACACTCACCGCTGATCTCGTGGCCCATGGGATACTCTTTGTAGTTCAAGTCGATCGGCAGCGATTCAAGGATGTCTCGCGTTCGATGCGCTTTGTTGATGGGCAACAGCGGATCATTTGTGCCGTGAGTCTGCAAGACGGGTTTATCCTGTAGGGCCGTCAAGAGGGTCTCGTCGTCTGGAAGCAACTCACGCAGCCAAACGCCCGACAAAAATGCGACGCCCGCCATCTGACTCGGTTTGGCCAGAAGCAGGCTCAATGCCATAGCACCCCCTTGGCTGAACCCAAGGGCGATCGTGTCTGAGCCATCGTTGCCGTACGTCACCTGCAGTCGCTGTACGAGATCCAGAAGAAGACCTCGTGAACGCATGCCCTCGTC
>Ga0114999_10002675_pt1 | contig 23057 bp, 41 predicted proteins | sample ArcticOcean_MG_C_3_FD_89820 | JGI IMG/M metagenome (GOLD analysis project Ga0114999, IMG submission 89820) | Marine microbial communities from western Arctic Ocean - ArcticOcean_MG_CB8_126 | ecosystem: Environmental > Aquatic > Marine > Oceanic | place: Arctic Ocean: Canada Basin | collected...
CATCTTTGTCAAAGCAGATAAGTAAGAAAGTATCTCTTGCTTGACAGGCTCTTCTATGGCAGAATCTCTATGCACAATATCATATGAGCACTTAGGCTCATAGCACTTGTTTCTATCCATGAGATAATCGATATATTTAAAAATGTTAGTCATGCTTTTACTGTCTACAGCCATTTCATCTATTTTGTCCATCACTATGTAATATAAGTCTCCTTCTTTCCATACAGACTTATAATTAACTACATGTGGGCTCTTATGCCTCATAAAGTAGTTTGCTACTTCACCCTCTTGTGAGTTTGTAGTTATTTTAAGTACATCTCCATTAGATAGGGAGTAGGCTACTCCTGAGTCTCCCTGACCAATATCTTCAACTATATCAGCACCGAACTGCTCTCTAACCCTCTCACTGACATCCTGCTCTTTAGGCACGTAGTCTCCCATATCCTCAAATTCTTGAAAATATGGAAGTGTTGACTCTAAGTTGGATCTTTTATACCAGTTCATACCTAGATATTCGACTAGTAACGGTATTTACCTCTTTATTCTTGGTTAAATGGGTAAGATGTCTTTAATCTGTATTTGTTGCTTTACCTCTGTGAAAAACTCTTTTGCACTTTTCTTAAAAGTTCTCCAACAGACTGTTATGTAATTTTGCTCTTGTAGATTATTATCTTTCCAGTATTTACGCCATTGACTACTACTCATTATATTCTTCTCTATAATGAGATCTACGTGCTCTTGCTCTGTCTTGCAATGGAACAACAGTTCCAAAGCCTCTTTGATAAGAGCAGGGTGACAGTTCAGGCCGTCTTCTAGTTGTGTTCTTCTTGTGCCGCTCATTTTTGTTAAAATCCAGTTTAAAGTGTTTAAAGGCTCTTTATCATACTACAATATTAAAAAATGAGTAGTCTGGGATTACCCTGATGAGCCACCATTTACCTCTTTGAAAAATTGTTTTATTGATTTATTAAAAGAACTCCAAGGAGCTGTTAGATATTTTTGCTCTTGAAGGCTATTCTCTGTCTATGTTTCTACCTGTCTTATTTCCGTAAACCCACTTGCCATCATCAAAATCAAAGTTCCCACCCTCACGAATCTTGAATACTGTAACACTCTCAGGCAAGCTTTGGAAGTACTCGTCAGTATCATCAAAGTACACATTTATACCGTGCTTTAAAATATAGTCATGCTTATTTGGGGTGATCTCTAAGAAATCATAATGAATGCCATAATGCTCTAGCTCATGGAGTGTCTCTCTCCTGCTATTCCTAGTTTGCTCTCTATTTGTGATTATATGTATCTCAACCTCACCTGATTTCCACATGTGCTGAGTCATAAGAAAAAAGAAAGACTTTGTAATGTCATTCTCGTTTATGGTGTTATCTAGATCTATTCCGATTTTTAGCATTTTTCTTCCTTCATTTTAATAACAGGAAAACTGTATCCTCTCGATGGGTTTTCATTAAATCCTACTGCATATCCGCTTTTTAGCTCTACCCAAAAGAACACATTTTTATGGGAGCCAGGCCAAGCTTTTGAAGCATCACTCCCTCCAACCTCACCATCACCAATACTAAGACAACCATGCTCAACAGCAACTTGCTCTTCAAGCATTCTATACGCTCTAGTGGTGCTGTGCTTACCGTCTTTATCAGATAGAAACACAGGCATAACGTCTTTTAATGTTTTTCTTTTATTTTCCAAATTCTTTAACATTCCTTCCATTGTCACTATTGTCATACATTCTGTGAGCATGGAAAAATGACTGCTATTCTCTTTTTTTAAAGTCATATCACTGTATAGTTTAAGATAGTCATCACGATGATATTGAGCATGCCCCCACAAGACGCTCCTAAAGTCTTGAACATATTTATCAATATCTTCTGTCTTAAGAGTGGTTTTTGCTTGAGCCATTGCCTTAAATACCATATCTGTCAGATCTTTTTCCGTATAGTTTTTAGGCTCATATTCTTTATATTTGTTCTGTAGATGTAAATCATCCACAACTATAGAAAGGCAACCAACCATTAATTTCATGATTTTATCTGCATCTATCTCTTTGGACGTATCTCTACTAAGAAAACCATACATGGTGCTTATATTCCCATTTACCCATGGGGCTAACTCTTTATTGTCTTTTTTAATTATGTGTAAAATATCTGGTGTCATTTGATTTCCTTATATGTTAGTAACTATACTTCATATATAAAAAAAACAGTAGTCTGGGATTAAGAGAAATCTAACTGTTCAAGAAGTGATATTTCTCTTTCTTTGAGGTGCATCATCATAAAAACGAGAGACATACACTTTAATGCCACAGAGGAGTCATAATAGCTGATGTGCTTTACGTGCTCTGATATTAATCCTTTTAGCAATATGTATTCAATACTATCCTTTTTCTCTTTAAGGTTTTTCCACAGCCTCATTTTAAGGCATTCAATAGCATTAAGTCTTTCTTCTATTGAGTATCTTTCAGCAGACATTGTAAATATGCTTTCAAATTCTTTCATAACTTTCAGTATAATGCTTTCTTTGTATTCTCTTGTCATTTCGTCAAATAGGTTTTCATTTTTACTATGTGATTTAATGTTAAATTCATCTATTTCTTCATGATATAAATTAATATATTGGTTCACTATATTCAAGCAGTGAATCATGATAAGACAATCTTCCTCTTCAAAATTGCTTTGCTGAAAGATAATATTTGTCAGGGCTTCTCTTTTTTCTTCAATCCATTCCCAGTCTTTAATTAACTGTTTTTCTAAAGCAATCTTCTCTTTGTATTCCATATTATCTACGTTTGATGTATCGCATACAAATTTGCCAAGCACTTCCGATTCTTCTTGCTTAACAAACTTACTTTTATAAAGATCATACAGCTCTACACAATCCTTGCTTCTCCTTGAAATTTGCAAAGAGTGTACTATTATGTTTATAAAATCTTCGTCTTCTGGTGGTGGAACTAAACCTCTTTCTATTTCAGAAAGTTCTCTTGCAGTAATGCCTATTGTTGATGCAAACTTGCGTAAGCCCATTCTTACATTATTTAGTCTTAGTTCTTTTAATTTTTTACCGAAAAACATGTAAATCTCTCTATTTACTTATTGCCTTCTACTATGTCTTTATAGTATTTTAACTCTCTTCTTGTGGCTTCTAAATCAAACTGTATATACTTTATTTTTAAATTTAAAGTTTCCACTCCGTTGCCTAATTCCTTAAGAGATTCTCGTAATTTTCTAACACTGTTTCTAATTGTATCTGATTTTGAGGGTTCCATAGCATATACCTTTTTAAAGTTCTATAATTATAGGCTTTCTAACCATTTTATACTCATCGTCGATTAAAGAAGCATTAATATACTTAATACCGTCTTCTTCTACAATGCCATGCTTACCGTGATTGTGACCAAAGACAACAACCTTAGGTGCTACTTCTTTAATTCTCTTAGCAAGGTGCTTGCATCCAATATGAACTGGCTCAAACTTCTTATGACTAGTCATGTCAAGTATTCCGTATGGAGGGCAATGTAAAAGAAGTATGTCAAGTCCTTCAGGAATATTGTCCCAATGCTTTTTAATTTGATCTTCAGTCTTATTAAATGCCCAGTTACAAAACTCAGGCTGAACAGGAGTTCCATATATCTTTAGCCCAAGCATATCTATTGACTCATCTTCTATGTAATGAAAATTGTCATTAAGAGCTATGACTCTCTTAGGAGCTTTCTCCCATATCCAGTCATGGTTGCCACTAACTGCCACACATTCTTTAACAGGCTGCTCTTCTAACCACTCTCTAAAGTCGTTATCTAGCCATACCTCTTGCATAGAGAGAGATCTCCAATACTCATGGTAAGCAGGACACAAATCTCCTGCTATTAGAAGTAAATCCGCTTCTGGCACTTTGAAATCCAACTGTCCGTGCATGTCGCTTATGCATATTACTTTCATTTTTGCTCACCTAAATTACTTATCTTACCATTAAGTTTCTCTTTTTGATCTTCGTACGGTCCAACCACTTTTCTGTAGAGTTCTAGTTTGGCACACTCTAGTATTCCTATGGCTTCGTTAATGTTGTGATACTTGAGACCTTGACAAGAAATTAAGTCATGAAGTAGAGTGGATATAGCGTAGTTGTATTCTCCTGGATCACCACCAACACTCAAGTATTTACTGAGTTCTTTCAACTTGTCGTCGATATCTTTTCTTTGAACTTTTGCTATATAGGGCATTATTTAATTCCAATCATATGAAACTGTTTTTCTATTTTTCCACTCTCTTTGAAAGAGACAAGAGCGGCTACAATGAATCTAGATCTTTATTCACTTGTAACATAGCACCAAGATGATTGACCGTTCCTAGTGTAAATAGGGTGAGTGCATTTGAATTGCAATCCAACTTCTTCTATTTCAAAATTACTGTTTATGTGTAGTTTTTCTTTAGCCATTTTTCAGAGCCTACTATCTCTTTATCCTTAATAATGCTTCCATATGTATCAAAGCCTTTTTTATGCTTATTATTGGTAATATATCTTGAAGCTTTTTTAACACCTCCAAAATATACAACAACACCGTTATGAAATTTATAACGATTGTTATCTTTATCTACTGTTATAAGGTCATCACTTATCTCTGTCTTTATAACTGCCCAAGTGTTTTTTTCTAGTTTTTCATATGGTAAGTAGTCAGATTTTCCCCATAATATTCCATTTAGCCCATTGCTAATATCAATATTTTTTTCAAATCTGTCTGCCTTGATAAAGCCTTCTTTCGGGAATATGTTACCACCTATATCCATATAGTCCTTATCTACGTACGACAACACCAACACATAGCTGTTTCTCATAATATACCTCAGTTAAAAGTTAACAATTTCCAATTAACTAAAGTATATCCAAAGCACTTTCACTTTCAAGGTCTTAATCTTTAATAGGATAATTTTCTTTATATTTTTTCCAAAAAGACGCTCTGACCGACTTGCTAAACTTGCCATTAGTCAATGCCCTTGCAAATGCATGCTTATGTCCTATAATTAAGTTACAAACCTCATCATGCCTCTGAGTGGCTGAACCTTTATGCAATTCTTGTATTAATGGATGTGTTTTTTCTAAGTCTGGCCCGATAATGCAACTCGTCTTGACAAGAATCTTGCTATCTCTTACTTTGCCATACTTTGGTGACAATGTGTCTAGTGAGAATGACACTTGGTAATCTTTGGTATCAACGGTAATTTTAATCATCTTAGTTTTTCCTTATTATTATTTATTATTAACTTCTATATCTTACTTTTTAAAAAAATGGTAGCCTGGAATTTAGTTATCGAACCAAAAGACCACTCTAATCGCTTCATCAGTAATTCCTTCACTGTGTTTTTTAGCCCAGTCTTCTAACTGTGGTATAACATGGTCAAAGAAATGCTTGACTTCATCTGCTAAAGATCTTTCCCACTCAATCTGAGTGTAGTAAGCCTTATCTTCAACATAACCTGCACCAAATATATTTAATGTCTCTACTTCTAATCCTTTTGCTTCTTTTATTCTCTTAGCTGTAATGGCATCTATAATAAGTTCATCCATTTTGGAGTTAGACACTGTTTCTGTCTTGTCTCCATCTACACCTCCGCACCAATACTCAGGTGAACCATTCTCTTTAAACTCCCTGTAGTTAGTCATATCCACATAACCACGATCTGTCTTTGTAGCCTGTTTAGCCCTCTCATAGCCCCCTTTAAGCTCTTTAAGGTTAAAGAAAGATGCACTATGAGCATCACTACTCCATGCTTCGTGCTCCTTATCAATTCCTTCTGATACATCCTCAGGCATACCTCTATGGTCGTCCATAGAGTCAATAGCATTACCTGTATCGCAACCTGCAAAGCCCCATCCATTACGAACATTAGCTAAGTAAGAAAATAATGTGTAGTTCCTACCACTATATACTTCACCTCCATCTTTATACTCATCTGTATTAAAATGGTCAGAGTCGGGACTGTAGTAATCAGACTGTAAGCCTTTTATTACTTTTTGCCAATTGCCATCTTTATCTTTATACTCTGTGTGTAGGTGTATATCACAACCCATGTCTTGTTGCTCCTGTTATTATTAACTTACTTTTTAAAAAAATGGTAGTCTGGAATTGATTAAGAATACCTCTTAAACAGGCTACAAGCTTCTTTATAGCCGTATATATGTGCCATCTCTCTTGGAGTGTGACCATTATTATCTACTGTGTCAAGATACTTACCTGCTTTTATGTATTTCTCTATTAAGGATATATCTCTAATAGCAATAACTTCATGAAGTGGAGATCTGCCATATCTTGTTGGAGTTAATTCTGATTCGGTATTATCTGATTCATAGTCTTCTTTCTGCAAAACACCATTTTCTATTAATTCTTTTATTTTTTTATTTATCCTTTTTTCTTGCTTGATAGTATATGGAGATTTCTTAGATTGGTTGTAAGCCTCTTGCTTTGCTTTTATACTCTTTAGAGCACTCATTTTTTCATCATTTGGGCTATTACTTTCAAATATCCAATATGCTTGAGCATCTAAAAAATCATAATCTAAACTGTCGTCATATTGTGAGTCGTCAAATACACCCCACTCTGTTAAATCTTTAATTATTATTTCTATATGAACACGAACTACTTCTTTTTTGTGCAAGAAATGCAATAATTTATTCTTTACCTTCTGGGACATATTTTTATCCTTAAAATTACAGTCCTATAATCAAAAAAGGCAGTAGAGAAGAAATCCCTACTGCCTGACAAATCTAAAATCTACCAGAAGCGAACGATGACAATGTCTTAGGCACGTTGGCATCCAATCCTGCAATATTCATCATACCTGCATCACTTGGGTCAGCAATTGTGAAACCATTACTAGAGAATGCTAAAACTGCCATCTTCGCATCCTTGTTGAATTTCTTACGATACTTCTTAAGCCATTTAAACGGAGGTCCGTTTCCGCACCAAGTTTCGTTATCTGTTAAAGTAACGAACACATCAACATCGAGGCAGTAGTCGATAGCATACCTGATTAGTAGTGTGCAATCAGTAGCTCCACCGTTCCAAGTGGAAGTCTTTCTAATAACAGTATCTAAACTATCCGTAGCAGTGATGTGTAAATCAACGAGACCAGATGAGAATGCCATCATGTCATAGTTCTCTTCAGTTCTAGCATATGTCATAGCAATGACAGCAGCCGCCTCACGAGGAGTTAAACCACTATCGCCCAATGCGCTCCAAGCCATTGATCCGCTAACGTCAATACCAAATAAGTGCTTCTTACCAGTTCTCTCAACATAGCTGAACGAACTGTAAAAAGCATCTTCTAATGCCTCTCTAATATCAGAGATTGGGTTCCAATTATCTGTAGTCATACTTGATCCACTAGCATAGGTCTTAAGTGCCATCAGAACACTCATAGGGTGTATACGGCTTATCTTCAAAGCCTCTTCATCTGTAATCTTGTCGATCACTAATGAAACTTCATCACTCAATGGCTTTAATAATCCTGATGAAGTCATTGCACCCAAGTTACGAATCAGTGCTGTCATAGGCATATTCTCAAGCAAAGCTCTTTGTATATCCACATTCTTGTTCATGAGATAATCCGCAATAATTAAGTATACTTTTAATTAATCAACCTGAAACTCTTTCAGATGTATTGATTTTATCTTATATGTCCTACTTTTATAAAAAAATGGTAGTCTGGACCTGAGAATAGTGCTCCATTTTGCTTAACATTGACCTGACATTTAACTTTGCATCCTAATAATAAGCTATTCATACTTACTTCTAATAATTAGTCGTCATTGTGAGATGAAACGGTTTATCTACGTCTTTACTACTAAGCCACAAGTATTCGTCTACTTCACTCATGCTCTTGCCAGATAGCTCAGACAGTCTCTTACAAGCTAACATAGTGCAAGCTCTAATTTCACACTCTTCTAAAGAACCAGTAGTGATAATTTTACTAGCCTGTATCTTCTCAGAGAGAATGTAGTCGTAGCTCAGACAGCCTAAGCCTTCTAGCACTTTAGGTAAGTGGTAGTCAGCAGGTACTGGCAATAGGTGTATTTCATCTTTAAACCATCCCATTCTCCTATAAAGCATGGATACAAGCAGAAAAGCTCTTTTTAAAAATATGTCTTCTGCATATCCTGGCAACTTGGTAATAATTATAGTTAAAAACTGATCTATTGTCAAATCTTTTTTAACTATTTCTCCAACAAGATGTTTAATAGTTCCCAGCCCGTAATCTCCTATAAGAACACCAACTTCTTTTATGTGCTTGACTCTATTTTCGGTGTTAGGAAACCTAGCGACTGAGATCCATTCAGAAAATATTTTAATCACGTTCCTACATGCTGACCATCCGTAGTGTTCACAAAGTTCATCTTCAACAAAGTAGAAAGCATCATCTAATATTTTGTACACTTCTTTTGAACATGCTCCGTTATGCATAATATCATGTCTACCATGCCAGAACTGGTAGTTGATAGAACATGCAATTATTTCATAGCAAAGAATTTTATAATTAATATCTTTAGAATCTTCTTTAAAACACTTGGGCATTAGTTCCAAAGGTGTTGGCATCTTATTTTCTTTAATATCAGAAGCTAATCTAATCAATGCATCATCATTAATACTAACGTGTTGCCCTTTTTCATTTATAATAAACTTATCACAAACGTCCCAGATGCCATCAATTATATTGCCCATTCTCTCAATGTCCTCTTTTATGCATTTATATGATTATTTCTTGACTTGGTGGGGTAACAATACCCGAACCAAACTTATCACTATATTCATTTTTAAGCTCTTCTGGTGCTTCTATAGGTGTAATAATATGATCGTTTTTAATAAAGAAAGATTCCTGATCAGAGTATGGACACCATGGAATAAGTGCCATAGCCATGCCCCCATCTTCTGATGGAAACATCTTAAGAGATGCAGGGTCTTTAATAGACACACCATTTTCTAACGCCTTCATTTCACCAATAATATCATCACCGCTAACCAACTTTAAAATTCCTATGCTCATACTTATTTCCTTGTACGTGTTATTTATAGTCTCTATGACCGTATTCATCATTATCATCTTCATTATCATCTTCATCCTCTATATCTGCTTCTTGCTCGTCATATTCTTCAGGATAAATTTCTTTTAAAAGATCCTCACCGTATTCACTTTTTTCATCATCTTCTGCATCTCTCTCATCAATTTGATCTTTAAAATCAGAAATTTTATCCCACTGCTTATCTCTTTCTTCTGGACTGCCTGCAAATGTAAACTCTGAAAGAATCGCTCCAAAGAACTCAAAAACGGTAAACTCTCTTTCTCCGTCAATCACAACTTCGCTACTTTTATCAGAAGCATATCCTGTTTTTATAATTGAGAATTGTCTATTTAATTTTACTGGAGCATGCTTTATTTTATATAAAGAAGTAAACTCAATAGCATAGCTTGTGTGAGATGATTGTTTCTCCCCCTCTACAGCGGCGTCTTCTTCGTCACGTTTTCCCCATCCAAAAACATCTATATATACTGTTATCTCATTAACTTCATCACCTGTTGGCTTTTCAATTGGACCAAATAGGCCGTCATCCGTATCTTTAAATTTTTCATAGAAATCTTTATAATAGAATTGATCAATTACCCATGCGACTTCTATGTAGTCTAAGTCTAGTTTACTCTCAGGCATACAGCCTGATTTTATTTCATCAATAAATGGGAGAATAGGATTATGCCCCATGTGAGATCCAAACACTATGTCAATAAGCTCTTTGTCACTATCAAGTGCAAGAAATATGTCTACAAGTGTTACATCATCATCTACATGAATATACTCATTAAGATGAGGTATGATAGAATCAGCCTTCATAAAAATGTAATCTTTAGCATCTGGCTTATAATCATTCTCATAAAATATGCCATTTTTTCTAATATAAATCATTTTATTCTCTTTGTGTGATATGTCTGCTTTTATATCGGCAAATATCACTTTTCTACACATACAAATTATTATTTTTTATATACTGCTCTACCTTTTTTATCATTGAAACTAAGGGCTTCTTTTTGAGTAGGGAAGTGTATGTATTCCCCCTTATCATCTGGGAAGTTTCTCCAACCGAACCACCCCTTATACTGAGGGAAATACTTATTTTCCAGTCCTTATTCTTGAACTGTTTCGACTCTGCATTTAATATTTTTACCCATGATACAACTCCTTTAAGGTAATATGTTGACATATAAGAAGACAATAGGGTTAATAGTAATTTGAAATAAGTAGAAAACCACTTTCACAAAAAACCCCATTTCTTTCCACTGCTCTCTGAACTCTTGTGCCTCACTGTCTTCATGTCTAAATAGTATATCTGTGACCCATACCCCCATTAACCAATATGATGCTAGTATGATAATCCAAATCATATTTATCTTCCTGTTTAGTCTTTAGTATATTCTACTTTGCAATACATACAAATTTCTGTTGGGCTGCTTATAGGCTCTTTTGTTTGAGAATGACGATGCTGTCCTGCTTCACATGCCCACTCTTGAGGTGTCTTTTCTCCGCATGGTGGTGCTGTGACAAACCAGAAAAATAACAATATAACTATAAGACATACAAATATTTCCATCACATTACAATTTGTTTTACTACTCATTATTTAATCTTCCCCATCTGTGCAAAGTGGTAAAGAACTCCCCAAGCCTTAGCTCCAAGCTTCTTGTCAGAAGCAAGTAGTGCTTTAATGTCATTTACATCATATAGAAAGGTCTTTATATCTTCAGCATCTTCAAGATGTTCTGTGCTTACACTACCCGATGCCTCTACAATAAACAGTATAGCACTTTCGTCTGTTAGCCCTGCGGAAGCATAAATCTTATTACTCTTAGATCTAATTTTAACTAAGTCTAAACCAGTCTCTTCTTTCAATTCTTTCTTAACTGTCTCTTCGTCTGTCATCCCTGGGTCAACAAGACCTGCTGGAAAACCATACTCGTAGTCATTAAGTGGAACTCTAAACTCTTTTGTAATTACTAATTTTGTTCCTTCTTTAGTTTTAATTATTGGAACTATAACAACTCCATCAACTCTGTCGTCATTAAACGGATCTTCTTTTCTTGACACAAAAATCCATTCAACCCACTTATCCCTAACATTTTTATAGCTTACTTTAAACAGGTTAATCCAGTCGTTGTCTGTAACCTTTAAGCAACTTCTAGAAATAAGTTTTCTCATGCTTTCATGTTTTCTATCTTTAAATAACTTATAGTCATCTACCGACACAATATATCCCAACAATTCTCCATCTTCTTCTACGGCATAGCTCTCATTATTGGAGGATATATCATCAATAACTATTTCTAACTTATCTTTTATTTCTTTTACATCTACTTTTTTCATGTTTCTCTCATTTGTAAAAGTCTTTAAACTCTAATTTATTACTATTAACAATTATTTTAATTTTCCGTAAAAATTTATTCAGAATAAGTCTAACAGCTTCACCGCTCATGCCATTGCTCTTGCCTGTGGCTCTAAGAGATAGCCCATCGTAGTAATAGTCTTTAACTATTTTTATGTCTCTTTTATTCAAATTTGTTTTGCTCACAACATTGTCTAGCAGGTCGATTTCTAAAAGGGGATCTTCTTTGTGTTCTAATATGAATTCTGACACGTCCTTAAATGACCGTATCCTTTTTAGTTCATTTTGTTGAGTTCCCATAACGCTTTTTAATCCAAACCTAAATCCATGATGGGCAAAGGTGGAGAACTTGAATCCTGATTTGTAGTCAAACTTTAAAGCAGAAATACAAAATTTATGAAGTATTTCACTAACAAACTCTTCTTCTAAATACTTAGGAACAACATTGTTTTTAAGGGAATCTGAAATGTACCTTTTTACTAGCTTTATATTTTGTAGTATCAATTTCTGTTGGTCTTTTGTTAATTGCATCATGAGATACATTATATATACTTAGTAAAATAATGTCAAGTTAAGAATGTTAAGAATGTTAAGAATTAAAAAATAATAGCCTACCAAAGCTAATTACTATGGTAGGCTACTGAGTGGAGGTAGGGAAAATCGAATTCCCGTGACCTATAGTTTCATAAAAAGCTTCTACGTGTGTGTTCAGTTATTTAATTTTAAAAATAAAGCCCCAACTGACAGGGTAATTATTTTCTATCTCAAATTAATTTAACCTTACCTCTCTTGAGAAAAAGAGTTTCAGCGATCCCACTTCGGTGTCTGCTTCCTTAGTGGGAGTCGAGAGCAAACAGCCTAATTTCGGTTAGGCAGCCATTGCGTAACTGTTACCAGCTATAGTTTTTTGGTATATTTTTTAACGAGCCATTATACCACCTCGTACACGCAACTTATTAATCTTTCTACGGTGCGATACCTTTTACCCCCGTGTTATTTAATCTTATTTCTTTCATCATATGTGCCCCTTTCTATCTTATTTAGTTTTTTAGCTCTAGTAGTGGCCTTACTTAATGAAAAATATGCTATTGTTTTTGGCTGAAACAACTGTTTTGCCTCTTTTACTCCCAACTTGTCAATAGGGTCATGATCTGATCCTATATGTGTCTTGTGGCTATGCAGAAAAAAAGTTAGCACTTGCCAAAGTTGTTCACCATCTATTGAAATATCAGGAGAGACGACATACAAAGTCTGTCACTGCTTGAGGTTATTCTTTGTTGGGTTCTTCTTTGCCATTTAAATCTAGCTACATCATGTGGTTGCCGTTCTCATCTACAATTACAACATCGTCAGTAGCCATAGCTATATTTACGTTGTACACCATTTCTTGAAATTTTGTCATAAAAATCTGTTGATCCTCTTCAAACACAGGATTAACACTAGCATATGCTTTCCACTTATTTTTATCTTCCATGTTGCTTCCTATTAACCGTCTATTGGGTCATCTATTGAGTAATGTATATTTTCATAAGCTATAACAAGATCTGAAATAACATCAAGCTTCTTATACTCTGGAGAGTATTCTTCAGGAAATCCTGCTTGTGCATCAACTATTACATTTATTCTTGCCAAGTATTTTCTAAACTCTTTCTCATTTTTTAGTCGGCTCTTGTTTCATATTGGCTCCCATTATAACAAGTTGCCTTATCTTTGTCAATCTCTTTTTACGATTTTTTCGGCAAAAGGTGTAAATATCCGTTTTAGTCCACCTTCATCATCTGTAATTTTAGTATATCCTATTAAAATATATACTATTGTATATATTCTATATTTTACAGGAAAATACCTTTTTAGGATTTTCTAATAATATAGTCTTCTGTTGCTTTTACTATATTTAGACAAGATTCCATACCTTCTACCTCTATCATCTCTATATTAGAAAATCTTATCATTTCACCTACTATGTCTGAGCTTTTTTTGTCTACACATTTTGATTTAACTCCGCTATAAACTATTTTTTTTGCCCCAACACTAATTATCTTCCTAACACACAACTCACAAGGCCTACCAGTTATATAGAAAGTTGATCCACATATTATAGTTCCTACTCTAGCTGCATTAACGATAGCCGCCTCTTCTGAATGTAGAAACCATGAGTATTTTTCTGGTCTAGTCTTAGGAACCCTCATATCATTACTCCCTCTAGGAGGTCCATTATACCCAACAGACAATATTGTTTTATCCTCTGAAACAACTATTGAGCCATGTTTTGTGTCGGGATCTAATGACCTTTGAGCCACCATAAAAGCTAAAGACAGGAAATAATCTTCCCACAATGGTCTTCCATAACTGTCGAATCCTTTTTTACTCATGCCTCGGCCCCTTCCTTGAAGTCTTTAACTAATGATTCCATTTATTTATCAGCCATCTCTGTTATTAGTAAATTTCTCCACTTTTTAGCTGAGTCTGCCCAAGATCTTACTTTATAGGTGTGCCTGGAGATATTAGTTTCACTTTGCCCTGTTGAATTAAAATCTGATTTAGCTTTATTACCTTCGTTAGTACAATAAATATATTTATTGACTACATAGTTTAATAGTGGTGTATATGTTTTTTCATTCACCTTCTAACTCCTTAAATTCTTTAACTGTTTGCTTCCAGTCTCCCCTATGACCTACAGCCCTGTCGTCTATATAGACATTAGCCATAGGCTTAAACTCATTTAAAATCACATCAAACGGAATACTGTTATCTTCCATGAATGCTGTCATAACCTTTACTTCTTCCAATCTATCTATCGAGTGCTTACGAAGCTCATGACCAGTTCTGCAAGAAAGTATATGTATTGCATATCCCATCTCTCTAAACTCAGTTAGTGCTTCTTTAACGCCTTCGGCAGGTTCTCCTGTGAAAGGGTACTGGTTGCTATGGGTTATTGTTTCGTCAAAATCTATCACGACTACCTTACTCACTTTTTTGTTCCTCTATAAGTGTCACTCTTTTGTTAATATCATCTATCTGCTGAGATTTTGTCTTAATTGGGAACTCCCCTTTTATTCCCCATGCAATAATAAATAATACAAAACATACTACATAAATCCAGAACTCTGTTTTTGAATCAATCATTGATTATATTTCCTTAAAATAAGTCTTGTTAACAAAGTGCTGTATCACTCCATCATCCATTAAAACAGTATCTTGCCCGAAATTATGTGTAAAATCTAACTTTAAAATCTCATTCATTCCGTTTATGCCTGTAAAATAATGCTGACCATTGTACTTAAAAGATAAATAACTTTCCATCTTTACATACTTCTTTAAATTAGCTACTTTAAACACTGGCTCACTGGCAAAAGATTTAGTCTCCACTAACTTATTAAGTTCATCACCTTCACTATTTGATATAGTTATTTTGTAGTCAGGCTCAATCACCTTTGACACCTTAGGGCTAACAATCATCATATACCCTTCAGAGTCACTACCATTGTAGTCCCAAACTATGTTAGAGTTAGGCTTAAGATCCCCTAACCACTTTAAAAAATACAAGAACACTTTGTGCTCATTGTCTTGACTCTTATTGAGGTTCTGAGCAAATGCAAAATGAGACCGCACAGATCCATCTCTATTGAAATTCTTTCTATTCATGTAGCTTTCGTTTTGACGTTTAGTAAACTTGCAACTACTTACTCCATAGTCGTATAGTTCATCTAGCCTTTCTCCTGCTTCAACATGACTCATCTCATAGTGTAAGGCAAGCCTAATTATTCTGTTAAACTCTCGTTCAAGATCTAGCCCTGTTTTAAAAATTGCAAGGTCAATTAATTCAATCATTTAAGAAGTTCTCCAAATTAGAAGGCTCATAAACATCACTGTTTTCTGTATTTTTGCTACTAGCATTTATATTGTATCTAGCAACATCTAAATACTCTTCATTTGTATCTATGCCTATATAATTATGATCGTATTTTAGTGCAACCTTGCCTGTAGTTCCAGACCCATTAAATGGATCTAAAACAATGCATGGGTTTACTTCATTCGTTTCACACTTACACCCTTTCTCCCATCCTTTATCCACTAGCTCAAGTGTATATCCCTTGCCATTATCTGATGCTACTTTTTCTTTCTCAAAATTACGAAACCATGGAGTGCTACAATCTGCACAGCAACCTTTTGCTGATGTTGAAGCTTTAACACAAGGATCTATAAGCTTTTCGGGATACGTTGCAAAGTGCCCCTTACCAGAAGTTGCCACCGCTGTGCTCCATACTGACCTCTTATTTCTTTTTCCATAGTGCTCAAATTTACGTGTCTGATCCATTCGGTAAGTACCTTGCTGATCGTTGGCTCCGAAACCTTGAATCTTATCAGGATGTGAGTCTGTTTCTTCTAACACTGCATAATAATCATAAAAATACTTTGGGGATTTAGACAGCAAGAACATGTACTCATGACTCCTTGTTGGCCTGTCTTTAGCTCCATCCGGCATAGGGTTCAACTTTTTCCAAATTATATCACACCTCAAGTACCACCCATCGTTTTGAAGTGCGAACGCAACCTTCCACGGCATGCCGATCAGATCTTTTGTTTTAATGGTGCTATGTTTGAATGCTTTCTTATCAGCAGACCCATTTAGCCTACCTTTTCTCTGCCACTCTTTTTTAGACCTTGTGTGACCTGAGTTATTGTTGTAGCTGTCTCCGATGTTTAGCCAAAAAGTGCCATCTTGCCTAAGAACTCTTTTAACTTCTCTACAGATAGCCACAAGATTGTCCACATACTCCTCTGGTGTAGATTCTTGTCCAAGCTGGTCATCGGCAAAATAATCTCTTAATTGCCAATAGGGAGGGCTTGTGACAACCGTATGAACTAAGTTTTCAGGCATAGTTTTTAGTATTTCTTTTGAGTTTCCATGTAGTAGTAAAAACTGGTTCTTACTTTTGTCTACGCTTCTTGTTTCAATATTTTCTATCTTCAATATCCTACTCCATGTCTACTAAGTGTTTTTTATCCATCTCTTTTATAATAACAGGAGAATGAGTAGTGGCGATAAACTGCATATCGGAAAAGTGCTCTTCCATTTTTCTTAGCAATATCATATGCCTCTTCCAGTAGATATGACATTCCACGTTATCAATTATAACTATATTGCTATTATCTCTATCAGGACTGTCTTTGTGAGCCCGTTTAAATAAACTAGATATTAGTGTTGCTAATTTCTTTTCCCCATCTGAGAACTTCTTATAATGAACTTTGGTAATAGCACCAGTTACTCTATCAGGTTTCTCTATTACAAAGTCACCTATAAATTTCATTCCACGATCATATGAAAAAGTTTTTTCAGGGCAATAACATTTTAATCCATATACGGCAGTAGCAAAGTCACAGAATGGCTCTACCAATTCATCTATAATTTGGAAATAAGTCATCATGTTCTTACTATCTGCATCTATAAAGATAACTCCTTCTTCGAGTCTAGTTAAATCATTGGTTCTTACACCGCTGATCTCACCTTTGCTTTCATCAACCTGCCTACCTGCAAATATTACTCCATTTACATTATCTTCAAGGACTACCTTTTTCTCTATCCCATTGACATCAAATACTGCTTCCATTATTAAATGACTTACATCATTAAATGTAGCTTCTGAGCCTGCGGCATAGTCTTCATGATACTTCAATCTTCTAAAGGTAAGCATATTCTTTTTCATTGTAAATCTAGTAGGATTTATAAGTAAATCAACAGCCTGTAAAAAAGTGCTTTTAAACGAACCATTTGGGCCATACAGTATAGCCCACATTTTTACATCTTCTCCATCTGTGAAATCTATCTCAAAATCTCTATATCCACAGTAGTTCTTGAGCTTCATGCTTTTTATTTTAATCAATTTGGTATTCCTTCTCTATTAAAAAAGACGAGTAGGATTCCAGCCCTGCCCAACCTCATGCAATGGTGTGTTTATAAGCACCTTTTACCACATACACTACGCCTCCGCACTATAAATAGTCGTCTTTATTAAATCTGATCGTAGTCTGGTGAGCTACTGACTTCATCAATATCGCTGCCTGCTTCTGATGGGACTCCTTGTGCCCCAACACCGTTTGGCCTGCTGTCCATAAAGTTGAATTTATTAACATGAATTCTCAGCCTACTACGCTCTTTGCCTGATTCCTGATCGGTCCATCGTTCTTGCTTTAAACGTCCTTCAACAAAGATCTTTCTACCCTTAGTTAGATAGGTAGTAATCGCTACTGCTGTTTTTCCAAAAGCAGAGCAGTCAATAAAAGAAACTTCTTCTACTTGCTCTCCTTCGTTATTTTTGTACTTGCGATTACTAGCAATGGTAAAATTTGTCACCTGTCTACCGCTGCCAATGTCTTTTAATTCAGGGTCTTGCACTAAGTTTCCAACCAACAGTGTTGTATTTAAATCTGCCATCTTTTTTTAACTCCTTATGTTAAATTAATATTACTTATTTTACGATATATACTATATATACTATATATTATCGCTTTTAAAGGAAAAAAATGAAAATTCCATTTATTAGTAAAAAATCTTTCAAAAGAAGAGCAGGGAAGTGCCATATCTGTGATGAACCCAGATACCATCTTTTTGATACTCATAGAATTTCACACGGAGGGGAATATAGTAATGTCAATTGTGTCTGTCTCTGTGCAAACTGTCATAGGGATCATCATTGTGGTATAATTACTATAAAGGGGTGGTGTAACTCATCATGCGGTAAAGTTTTGCACTATATCGATAAAAAAGGGGAAGAGTGCTTTAAGTAGAATCTTCATCAAGCTCTTCATAAAATTCTTCTTCAAATTCCCACTCTATAGCACATAAGTACATATCTTTTATTTCTTCTCTGGATTCTTCAATGGTGGGAACTTTTTCAAATCCAACACAAAATAAGTTGCCTCTAAAGTCTATACTATAAAGACCACATTGTGATGCTTTCGTATTCTTAATGGGCTCAATGCTATCTGGACTCACCCTGATAGATTTAGCTATAATTATCCTCGTTCTTAATTTCTCTAATTCTGTCATCTTTACTCCTGATTATCTATCTTTTCTATCACGTTGACTACGTACCACTCTCTATAATCATCTATTACCCCCTCAAACGGATACTCGTCTTTAAATAGACGTTGTATTATCTCCTGCCCATAATCTCCAAGTATTATTTCTTCTTCGGCTTTGTTCCTAATGGTTAATATTATATCTTCATTATTACCGCTTTCACAGCCTTCTCTTATTCCCCTAAATACACTGTCAAGCATTGAACTCAAATTTAAATCATCAGGTGGAATGCCTAATTCTCTAGCCATAGTAATTCTCTGCTCTTCATAAAATGTATTATCCATTAAGCACCCCCTCGATATATTGTTTTAGTTCTTTTTTAGAACACAGCCCCACATGCTTTTTCTTCATTTCTCCATCTTTATAAATAGCAATAAAAGGAACTCCCTGAATACTTAGGTCACTAACCGCAGATGTATTATCCTCTATATCTGCTTTATACATACCAACCTTGCCATCGTAATATTCACTTAGTTCTTCCACTATTACAGCTAGTTGCTTGCATGGTCCACACCATGGGGCATAGAAGTCAACAAAGACTACTCCCTTGCTCTCTAGCACATCTGTTTTATAATTATTCTCTGTAACCTCTTTTAACATTTTTAAAGCTCCTGTTGTTATATTTATAAGTCCATGATATAAAATCTATTTAATACTCTTTCACTTTTCAACCCTTTTCTTTCTTCCTTTTCAAATTTTACATCTAAATATTCAAACTTCCGTAACAGTTATTTTATCGACAAAACCCCCCATACCCGATGGAAGCTGACAATGCCCTACTTGTGGTCTTATTTTAAATATTCTTTCAAAATGACGACTTGGCATAGATATTTTTGCCTTCATCTTTTTAGTGCCTCCAGAAAGTATATGACACTGCCACACATGGCAGAAATCTACCAATACACCCATAGAAATACTGTATGGGTATATTAACTCAAATTCCATAACTACTTTATCCATTTTTCCCATCTCTCCACCCACTCATCTTCTGATATGTAATCCTCACGACCTCATCCAGTAGGAACAGTTACAGAACTATAATGATCAATACTAGAGCTATGGCACTTCCAACAAGTGAAAGTTTTATCACCGTGAATGCTTGTCCACATTGGCATATCATCTGAGTCGCAGTGCTCACAAACTCCCTTTTCCTCATATTACTTTATCATTTTGACTGTTGCTTCTTCTGCCTCTTTTTTCTTTTTAGCCTTCTTTGCCAGATATTCTTCAGAAGTTTCAAAAATCATTATCTCAAATCTATTACATGCATCCACTATAATACTCCCCCCACATCTCGTCCCAATATTCTTTCATCCACCCTGCACAGCTCTCACATAAGAACATATCCCCATTTGGGTCTCTTATAGGATCTTTATCTACATCCCATTTGTAAGCATTTCTTGGTGTAGCCCAACTCAAGCCGCTTGTAGCCTCACATGGGCCTTGAACCCCTTCACAACGACCACGACCTTCTATCTTTTTAAGTATATCAACTCTGTTATCGGCTTCTCTTAGCCTTCTATCCTTCATCTCTTGAGCTGTCTCAAAAATCATTATGTCAAATCTACTGTCCATACTAAGAATATACACCATAACCTTTCGCTTTTAAATAAAAAAGGATTATTGAAACTTTCAACGAAAATATAGATATAACTATGGTTTTAAAACTAAAGGAGTTAAAAAATGAGTGACAAACTCACTGTTCTATCTGTAGAAGACAATCCATCAGATTTTATCCTTATTGAAAAGGCATTAAACAGAATTCCAGGTGTCAATATAGACGTAATAAACGTTGATAACGGTAAGTGCGCTCTTGATTTTTTATATAAAAAAGAAAAATATAAAAAAGTAAAAACTCCCAATATCATTATATTGGATATAAATTTACCAGGTCTTGATGGAAAAGAAGTATTAAGATATATTAAAAGTGATAAAAGATACAAATCAATCCCTGTAATTATATTCAGCTCATCTGACTACTACAAAGATATAGAAGAAGCTTTTAGCTTACATGCCAACTCATACCTAACAAAAACATTTTGTGTGCAAGAACTATATGATAAAATAGAACTAATCGGAGAATATTGGTTAAAATCAAACAAACTGCCAGATAGTAAAAAATTTCTATTAAACGACTAAGAGGAACGGTAATATGAAAATGAAAATATTAATAATTGATGACAGTAAAGAAGATAGATATATTATTATAGACCACATTAAAAACATAAAAAAAGGCAAAATGGACATCCATGAGTGCGACTGCCTAAAAGATGGTATTCAGAAACTATCAGATTACGATTTTGATGCTTTAATATTAGATTTAGGATTGCCAGAAAGTGATGGCTTAGAAACAATAGAAACAATATTAAATCATATATCTAATTCTAATAAGAACACTCCTGTTATCGTTCTTACTGGGCTAGAAGACTATTCACTAGGTAGGAAAGCTTGGTCATTGGGAATTAAAGACTTTTTAATTAAAGACGAAACACATCAAAAAGACATTTCAAGAGCTTTAACGTTTGCGAATCTAAAAAAGTAAGATTAAAGTAAAAATACTGCTCTCATATACAGGTACCACTATTTTTAATCACTAATAGTGTTCCATCCCTTAGGAATTGTAAAATACACACATGTTCCTTTTCCTAAATATGACTTAACCCACATTGTTCCATTATGAGCTTCTATTATCTTTTTACACAACGCCAATCCTATTCCTGTCCCTGGATATTCTTCTCTAGAATATAACCTTTTAAATATGCCGTATATTCTATCATGGTATTTCTCTTCTATACCTATTCCATTGTCCTTAACGGAAAATAACCATTGATCACTATTTTCTTCTACTTTTATTTTTATAACAGGTTTTTCTTTACTTCTAAACTTCAACGAATTGCTTATTAAGTTGTGTAAACATTGCTTAAATCTAAAACTAATTGCAAATATTTCCTCGCAATTTTCTTCTACAATTATCTCTGCCTCAGTCTCTTTTATCAATACTTCAAAATCAACTAAAACATCCTGTATTATGTCTTTAATATTTATTTTTTCAAATGGATTATCACTTCTTCCAACCCTAGAATAGTCAAGAAGCTCCCTTATAAGAACTCTCATTCTTTCACTAGAATCTATTATATATTGCCGATATATTTTAGATTCCTCATCTAAATTTATTTTATCTTTTTGCTTTAGCAACTGACTAAAGTAAGAGATTGCTCGTAGGGGCTCTTGCAAGTCGTGAGAAGCAATATATGCAAATTGTTCTAACTCTTGATTACTATGAATTAATTTGTCAGATGCCTCTTGAAGCCTTGTTTCATTCTGCTTAAGCTCTGTAATTTCTGAAGACACCACCATAATGCAGTCAATTTTTCCATCACTATTCAATGGGACAAGTGTTGATTGAAACCAAATGCCCTTACCTTCAGTATCAGAAGCATAAGCCTCTTGTTTAATAACTTCCCCTGTTCTTTTTACTTTTTTCAAATTACTCAACATTTTATTTTTAAATGAGTCAGGGAAGAAGCTAAAGGGATATGGCTTGCCATAGAATTCAGTAATGTCTTTAATTTTAAGTGCTTTTACACCTGCACAGCTCATATACTGCAAATTAAAATCTAAATCTATTATCTTAGTACAAACAGGAGAGAACTCCAGCAATGAAATAGCTGCTTCTTTACTTATTGTTTTATAATTTGACATAAACCCTACTTAACAATTTTTATATTAACATACTCACAAATACATATTAAAACTATAATCTTTCCATCTTCTCTAATTATACTTATTTTAGACTTACCCTCCATTTTTATATTATTTTTAGAATAAGACGGTATATCTGTGTCGTAAGAGGATAAAAAAACTATTTTATCAATATTTTTAAACCCATTACGGCTACAATATTCAGTAACATCCTGTATAAGATCTGAATGAAATTCATATATTTTTATATTAGACTTATGAAGTACAGCTCCGTTCATCTCATGAACAACATTTTCGGAATAAATGTATTTTTTATTCCTGTTAAAATAGGTTTTTATTATTTCTTTTATTTTCACTAAAACTTCCCTGTAATATTACTTTTATCAATAGACCTTAATATGAAATATATTTATCTTTTATTGTATTTAATACATTTTCATATGATCTTCCTTTTATTTCATAAGGATAATATTCTCTAAATAAATGAGAAACTACAACATCAGTTCTAACAATAATTTTACCACTACTTTTTTTATTTTTTAAAGTCCATTCCACGTTCTCCCATCCCCACTCTCCTAATTCTTCATCATGACCATTTAATAAATCAAAATAATCTCTCCTAATCATCCATCCACATGTATTAAAACTTTCTACTTCTTCTATTTTTTCTACTTCTTCATCATTAATTTTGTCCCATTTCCATTTAATAGTATCTATAACTTTTCCCCCTACCCACCTGTCGTCATTACCTTCCCATGTCTCTTCATTTAAGGAATTAATAGAGCACCCTACAATAGTGTTATCATCACAAACGCATTTTAATTTAGTATCCCATCCAGAAGA
>Ga0114999_10002680_pt1 | contig 23035 bp, 20 predicted proteins | sample ArcticOcean_MG_C_3_FD_89820 | JGI IMG/M metagenome (GOLD analysis project Ga0114999, IMG submission 89820) | Marine microbial communities from western Arctic Ocean - ArcticOcean_MG_CB8_126 | ecosystem: Environmental > Aquatic > Marine > Oceanic | place: Arctic Ocean: Canada Basin | collected...
CCTCGATCCAGTGATGGCCCAGTTTAGGTAACTCGATCACAGACTCCATATAAGAAGCCGTATGCGTTATTTCAATATTATCTTTACATAACTTTGTACTTTATTTTATTAGGATAATAAAAATATATGAATATACAAAATCATAATAGATTTACAACACTTCTCGTTATCTTAACCCTCGGAGTAGCGGGCGATCTGCTCCTGCTAAACGCGCAGGAAGAATCTGATAAAGTTTATGACCTCAGTCCTTTCACTGTGGAATCATCAGATAGTGAAGGTTACGCAGCAACCTCTACACTTGCAGGAACTCGCCTTAAAACGAATCTGCGCGATATTGCTTCTACAATCACGGTCATTACCAAGGATTTTTTGGAAGACAGTAACTCAACCGACTTGAAAGAGCTTTTAATTTACACCCCCGGCACCGAGGTCACTGGTCCCGTTGGAAATTTCGCTGATGAGGCTGGACGAAGTGGTGAAAATACGGTTTCTGAAATTTTCGCCTCAGGCCCAACAGCGAAGACGCGGGTTCGCGGTCTTGCTGAAGCTACGCTTACGAGAGAGTATTACGAAACTCTTTTACCCATGGATACCTACAACACGGAACGGGTCACGATCAATCGTGGGGCAAATTCTATCTTATTTGGGGTCGGAAGTCCGGCAGGCATTATTAATACTGGATTAGTTAAGCCTACATTTGAAAACCGGACTCAGGTTACCGGTCGTGTGGGTTCTTATGGCTCCTACCGCACTACCATGGATGTTGAACGGGTGCTAATAGAAGATAAATTATCCATTCGCTTAACAGGTCTTTCTGAAGATACCAAATTCCAGCAAGACCCCGCATTTGAAGAGGATCAACGTATCTTCATGGCAGCAACATGGAAACCGACGGAGAACTTTACGATTCGCGCGAATATTGAGGGAGGGAATATAAAATCCAATCTGCCCCGGCAATTCCCCTTAGTAGACATGATTGGCATGTGGTGGGATCCGCAGGCCCATCCCGAAGGTTTAGTTCAGCCGACACACGATGCGATTGCAGTAAAAAACAATGGCCCTTATTCGCGTTCCTATTTTGGACCAGCCCCAGCTATTTTTAATCATCAGTTAGTTTTTGCTGAACTTGGTTCGACTAAGGTTAACCCCGCCTTATTTGTACAAGGAGCTGGTGGTATGTTGAACCTCAAACAAACGTATTGGCACCCAAAAGGCAGCCCCAATCGTGACGGTGATTGGTGGGGGCATATTCGAGGAACGGGTCGTAATATGGAGGTTTGGAACAATGAAGCTAATGCCGATATTTCCAAGTTTTTCACTAATCACCAAATTACAGACACCTCTATAATTGATTTCAGAAATCATTTGATTGATGGAAATACCAAAGGCGAATCTCTTGATTTCAGCACCTACAATATATCCGCAGAGCATTTATTCTGGGAGGATAACATGGGGATCGAATTTTCCTATGATCATCAGTCCAGTTTTGGACAAAATCATCGAACCCTCACTGGTGGTCGGTCAGAAGCTCTGCTGATAGATCCCACTGCCGTGTTGCCGGATGGTTCTGTGAATCCTAATTTAGGTCGTCCCTTTGTCGGGTTCAATTCAGGCGCATGGAATAAAATAGATTCAACTAGTGAGGTCACACGTTTCACCGGCTTTCTTAACCTGAATTTTTCTGATTGGATGGAAAGCGACGGATGGCTTAGCAAGATCGTAGGCAATCATACTATGACAGTTCTCAGTGAAAATAGAGAAGCCTCCAATTATAAACGTGGTGGTCCAATGTACGCCTACGGACAAGAATTTGTAGATTATCACCATAGGGATGACATTGGAGGTTGGCCGCACTCTCAATTGCCAAGACTAGGTAGGCCCTGGAGAGCGGTAGGAGCGATTATTTATCTGGGTGATTCTTTATATGGTAAGTCTTCCCCAGCTGGAGCGAATATGTTAGGTAGCATTCCTGATATAGAAATAGAGAGTAACTACACGCTAAGGACACATGATTATAATTCTGACAGTTGGCAGAATATGAGTACTTCGACTATAAGAAATCCGACTGGTGGAGGGAACACTGCATCTACGAAGAATTCAAAAGATCGTCTGGAAAGAGAATCTCAGGCTCTTATTTTCGCCAGTCGTTTCCTTGATGATCATATTGTTGCAACCTATGGCTGGCGGAAGGATACAATAAGCTCCTTTCAAGAATTAGCGCCACTTTCCGATACTAAATGGGCGTTACTTGATGATTCAGATTTCCGAGTATTGGATACGAGTGCCGGAGCGGCCTTCAGCAATACAACGTTTTCTTATGGGGTTGTAGGGCATGTACCCAATTCCTTCATAGAAAATTTACCGGTTGATTCATTAAGCTTCCATCTTTCGAAAGCGGAAAACAGCGTGGCTAGCGGTGCCGTTCGTCATGACATTTTTAATCGCGAATTAACAGCTCCAAATGGGGAAACAGACGAATATGGTTTTACGGTCGGATTCTTGGACAATAGGCTTACGCTTCGTGCGAATTGGTTTGAAACTGTTCAGGCCTCTAGAACGGAGACAAGTTTGAGCGGGCAAGCGAGTGGGGCGATTCCATTTATTCTTAATAGGGTTGGGGAAAATGCTCGTCCCGTTATTGACGAAAATTTCTATAATCAGGCTGACATCGAAAACTTGGCAAATTACCCCGATCAGCCACAGGCAATCATAGATGCATGGCAGATTAGAGATGATGGAACTGGAACTGGTGCTAAAACTTATACGGCTCCTACCAATCTGGTAACAACCAGCGATGCTGTTTCCACGGGTTTTGAACTTGAAATAGTTGGCAATCTTACCGAAAATTGGACGGTATTCTTCAATGCAGTACAGGTAGAAGTTTCGCGCAGTAATAGCGGAGCCGAGCTTTATGAATACCTTTATGGGGAATACAATCAAACCGCTAATTTGACACAAGATAAATGGGGAAAATATCCTTCCGCTCTTGGTAATTCATTCAACATTGGCGACCGTTTTGAACTTACTCACGAGGGTCCTTTTCAGCTTGTAAGTCTGCAGGATGGTGCTGGATCCATTGACCAAATCCGTGAATGGCGCTGGAATGCTTTTACGAGCTACCGGTTTGATTCTGAAAGTAGGCTCAAAGGCTGGTCGGTTGGAGGCGGCGCCCGTTGGCAGGATAAAGCTGCCATCGGTTATCCGATGATTTTCGATAGTGATCTGAACGATAATAGACCAGACGTAGACAACGCCCATTTTGGTCCAAGCGAAATGAACATGGATAGTTTCGTGCGCTACAAAACCAGAATTTTCGGTGATAAGGTGGATATGACGTTGACCTTGAACATCCGGAACCTGATGGACGAAGACGATTTGATTCCCGTTGGAGCTAATCCGAATAAAGGATCCACAGGTCTCATTCCTGTTTGGCGGATCCCGGCCGAGCGCACCTACTCTTTAAGTGCGCGGTTTAATTTCTAAGTGGATTGATTCGTAAATCTGTTTATCAATTTACTATAGTTTATTACATTTTAAGAGGTCAGTCTCCAAAAGGGACTGCCCGTATGGCACTAAGTTAAGCGTTTACGATATAGGTTTTTCCGAATGCTCTTCTGGTGAGTGAAGCGCTAAAATCCCTTAGAAATCATTTGGATCATCCATTTTAATCTATTTCTCTCCATCTTTATTGACGTAATACGACCCTTCTCTAGCTACAACTCCCAGAGTAGTCCAACTTTCAAATTTGGATTCACCTGAAATATCCTCGTCCATGTGATCGAGTTACTCAAACTGTGCCATATGATTCGTTAGTCTGGAGGTTATAATTATGTGGTTAAGGCTGTAGAGGAAGTCATTGTTCTGGTGGAAGGAAGCCGTAGGCCGAGTGGAACCATAGCCTTGTTCAGTTACCTCTTCTGCTTTTGTTATTTGTTGATGGGACTGATGTAGCCAAGGGAGCGGTGCGGGCGGATGTTGAAGGTGCTGATCATCCAGCGCTACTACAACCTGAGCGGAGAAGAAACAGAGTTTCAGATTCTGGACTGCTTTAGCTTTCAACGTTTTGTGGGGCTGTCAGTGGGAGATGCAGTGCCTGACAAAAACTCCATAAGCATCTCTGAAACCAAGGAACAGAAAATTAGCGGTTTTCCGTCTTAATGAAGAAAACCTTAAATTCCACCGTTGTCGGATCTTCCCAAAAGCAGAAGAGAGGTAACTGAACAAGGCTATGGTTCCACTCGGCCTACGGCCTCCTTCCACCAGAACCTTGACTTTCTCTACAACCTTAACCACATAATTATAACCTCCAGACTAACGAAGCATATGGCCCAGTTTGGGTAACTCGATCACAGGAAAAAACCTATGAAGATAAAATCCTTCCTTTCAGCATTAAGCTTCATGTGTGTGCTGGTAGTCGGAGTCCTGACTCAGGCGCAAGGGGCTAGTCCGCTTAACATCGTGCTCATTGTTGCAGATGACTTGGGCGCTCGCGATTTGAAAAGTCACGGTTCCGATTTGCACGAAACGCCGCACTTGGATGGCTTGGCGTCGCAAGGAATAGAGTTTACACGCGCTTATTCAGCCGCGCCCGTTTGCTCGCCTACCCGGGCGTCTATTATGACAGGAAAGAATCCCGCCCGTCTTCACATGACTACCTGGCACGAGTCCTCAATGAATGGACCTGAACTAGACAGGCCCATGATTCCTGCCGTGAGTGAACCCAATCTTCCGTTGGAGGAAATTACCTTGGGAGAACTATTTAAAGACGCTGGCTACCATACTTTTCATGTAGGCAAGTGGCACCTTGGCGAAGCCAGTTTCTTCCCTGAGGTTCATGGCTTCGATGTCAATATCGCCGGGCATCATTGGGGCGCGCCGTCGACTTTTTTCGCTCCCTACAAAGGGGTAGTTTATGGCACGATGCGCTATGTTGCGGATCTCCATGAAGCAGAGGATGGAGAGTACCTGACTGACCGCCTTACCACTGAAGCGATCGATCTGATGAAAGGCGCGGGCGATCACGCTTTTTTCCTCAACCTTTGCTACTTCGTCCCTCACGTACCTGTTGAAGGAAAATCAGACTATGTGGACGATTTTGCCTCCCGTATCGGTCCTGACAATCGGCATCGAAATCCTGGATACGCCGCCATGGTTAAATCGCTAGACGATGGTGTTGGGCGAATACTTGAATGGCTAAAGCGATCCGGGAAAGAAGAAAATACAGCCGTCGTATTTGTTTCGGATAATGGCGGGTTTATCGGAGAGTGGGATGGAGAATTGGTCACCAATAATGAGCCCCTTCGGTCAGGCAAGGGTTCGCTTTATGAAGGGGGAATTCGCATTCCATGGTTCATGCGGGTTCCGGGAATCGAAAAACCAAGAAAGGTGGATGTTCCAGTCACTACAACCGATCTACTGGCTACGCTCTTGGATTTGGCTGGATTGCAGTATCCTGCATCGGATGGCGAATCCCTGAAACCATTGCTCTATGATAAGGAATTCAATCATGGAAAATTGCGATCCTTGATCTTTCATTATCCGCACTACTACCAAACAACCACTCCGGTATCTGCCATCATCAAAGGAGACCTCAAGCTGCTTCAGTACTATACGCCGCAGGGGCTGGAGTTTGAATTGTTCGATCTTCTCGGGGATCCTAATGAATTGAAAAATCTTGCAGAAGAAAGAGCGATTGAAGCGAGTCGACTGCATCATGAACTAACTTCTACCTTGGGGGAAATGGAAGCCAAATTACCCAGAACAAACTCTAATTTCAGAAATGAAAAGAAGTAGTTGTTTCGATGAATATTTGCTTCCGCTCCGACACTCTAACCGGCTCCTCTTCTTGATTAATTATATCTTAGTTAGAAACAGTATACGAAATTTAAACACAATGAATCGAAAAGATTGGATAAACAATTACATAGACGCGGGGGCACGGCTGATGCAGTCACTTCCGGTTGAGAAAATTGACGCCCTAATAGGCATTTCCGAAGAGGCTCATATAAGCGAAAAGCAGATTTTAATTTTTGGAAATGGAGGCAACGCGGCCAGCGCCTCGCACTTAGCCTGCGACTTGGGTAAAGGTGCTTCGGATAAAATGGATAAGCGTTTCCGCGTGCTCACATTAAACGACAATCCCGCCTGGTTGACCGCTATAGGAAACGACTACGCCTATGAGGATGTATTCGTTAGGCAGTTAGAGAATTTCGCCCAAGCTGGAGATGTTGTCATCAGCGGAAGTGTCAGCGGAAACTCGCCGAACTTGGTCAAAGCGTTTGAGTGGGCCAAAGAGCAAGGCTTAACAACGGTGTCGATTACGAGTTCCAGGCGCGGGAGAATGTCCGATTTGGCGACTCTACCCATTGTGTTGCCGGATGAGCACTATGGCCGTGTAGAAGATATGCAGATGATGATCTATCACCTGATCGCTTTCTGGTTTATCGAAAAAGAAACTGTACAAACAAAACCGATACAATGAGTTCTTCAACAAATCGTCGTGTATTCCTTAAATCCTCCGCCGCTTTTCTGGGCAGTTGCGCCTTAGCCGCTTGTAATAAAAATACATCTACTGATGATGCGTCAAAAAAGGAGCCTAGTTCTAAAATATCTCTGGCCCAGTGGTCACTGCACCGCGCCCTACAGGCCCGGGAGCTGGACAACCTCGACTTCCCACGTATAGCCCGGGAGAATTTCGGCTTCGATGCCATCGAATGGTCCAGTCAATTCGCCTTTGTGGAACACCCCAGGCTTGGAAGTCAGCCGAAGGACAAGGCCTATTTAACCGAAGTCAAACGGATAACCTATGACCTCGGTCTTACCAACCTCCTCATCATGTGCGATCAGGTAGGAAATCTTGGAGATCCAGATAATACGCTGAGGGGTGATGCTGTTGAAGGGCATTATGCCTGGGTTGAAGCCGCCAAGTTTCTCGGTTGTCATTCGATTCGAGTCAACGCGGCCTCCGATCCATCGCTCAATTCAGAAGAACAGAAGAAGCTTTGTATCGATGGTCTAGGCCGGCTTTGCGGCTTTGCCCAAACACATGGACTCAATGTGATTGTCGAAAACCACGGTGGACTCTCTTCCAACGGAGCATGGCTCGCTTCGGTAATCTCGAGCGTTGGCCTGGACAATTGCGGCACCTTGCCGGATTTTGGGAATTTCTATGTTGCGAAAAACCAAGGCAATGCCGAGCAATATGCTCGTGACAAAAAGCCCTACGAGAATGATCCGGTCTACCAGGAAGACGACATTGGCTTAGAGTATGACCGTTACCAGGGAGTGACTGACCTCATGCCTTTTGCCAAAGGAGTCAGCGCCAAGTCGCATGATTTCGATGCGCAGTGGAACGAAGTAAATACGGATTACCGCCGCATGTTGAAGATTGTGGTTGATTCTGGATACACAGGATATATTGGCATCGAATATGAAGGAAGTACAACGCCGGAAATGGAAGGTATTCGGCTTACCCAAACACTGATTGGAAAGACCCTCGCTTCTTTGCATCAGTCGGCTTAAAATTGGATTATTGAATGGCATCTCCCTGGTATATATTAATCCTCAATGGACGGCTCTATCACGGAGGAACAGGATTAGCGGGTGAAGTTGGAGGCATTCGTGTTTCTGACAGGGGACCCCCACTACGAGAAAAGCCCGGATGTCTTGAAGGATTCGCTTCGGGCGCTGGAATCGCATGGCTTGCCAGAGATCGGCTAAGGGAGAAACAGAGTCCTCTTTTACCTCAAGAACCGACCGCAAAAGATATAGCCGAGGCAGCGCGTCAGGGGGACCCCTTTTCGTTATCTGTTCTCAAAGAGTGCGGCCACAAACTTGGCCAGGGTTTAGCCATTCTCTTAGATATCTTAAATCCTGAAAGAATTATCCTTGGCTCGATTTATTCCCGCTGCGAAACGCTACTCCGATCTTCCCTGGAAGAAGTCATTTTGAAGGAGACCAGACCTGAAATCCGCAAGGCGTGTAAAATCATTCCGGCAGAGCTCGGTGAATCCATTGGCGATTATGGAGCCGCCACGGTGGCTGCGCTCGGAGTCGAAAACTCATTAAAGAAAACAACATGAAAATCAGAGAAGACCGAACTATTTAGATAGCCTATAAGCTTATGAACCGACGCCAAGCCATCAAAAGAACTGCCTTGCTCTCGGGAGGAATTGTCCTCCTCAAGAATTCCCTGCTAGGGCAGGCTTCCAGTCTATCCATTCCAACAAGCGATGCGTTTGGCACCAAGGAGGAACACCTATTGCAATTGATAGTCGATACGCTGATTCCGGCGACGGATACTCCGGGAGCGAAAGATTTGGGGGTTGATCGCTTTGTATTACTGATGGTGAACGACTGTCATAGCGAAAAGGACCAGACAGCCTTTTACGAGGGCTTGCATACGATGGACGCCTTTATCGAAAAACACTTTAGCCAATCCTTTATCTTGTGCGGCAACGATACTCGAGTTGAAGCACTTAAACGCTTGAGTAAAAGCCCCGACGCCAGTCCGGAATTGAAGGCGTTTATCCAAATCGCAAAGCATCGAACGATACAAGGGTATCTGGAATCTGTATACGTGATGACTGAGGCGCTTCCACATAAAATGATACCGGATCCCTACGACGGTTACTATCCTGCGAGCAAACTAGGAGGGAAAGCCTGATGGCCAATACCAATATAAACAGCGTTAAGCAACGAAGCTACGATGCCATTGTCATCGGTTCCGGAATCAGCGGTGGCTGGGCGGCCAAGGAGTTAACGGAGAAAGGGCTTAAAACCCTGGTTCTCGAGCGAGGCCGCGATGTGAAGCACATCGTGGACTATCCAACCGCGAACAAAATGCCCTACGAGTTCGAACATCGCGGGGAGATCCCTCAGGACATCCGGAAAGCCAATCCGATCCTCAGCCGCGCGGGCGCCTGGAACGAGGCCTCTGACCATTTTTTCGTAAAGGACGCAGAGCATCCCTATATTCAGGAAAAGCCCTTCGACTGGATTCGAGGTTACCAAGTGGGCGGCCGGTCGCTCATTTGGGCGCGACAGACGCAGCGCTGGAGTGACTACGATTTCGAAGGTCCGGCCAGGGATGGCTACGCGGTCGACTGGCCCATTCGCTACGAGGACATTGCGCCCTGGTACAGCCACGTGGAGAAATTTGCCGGGATCTCCGGAAACCGCGATGGGCTCAAGGAACTACCGGATGGCGAGTTTCTGCCCCCAGGACCACTCAATGCTGTCGAGGATCACTTCAGAAAAACGCTGCAAGAAAAGTTCGAAGGGCGTCACCTGATCGCCGCCCGTTACGCGCATCTTTCAAAACCAAGCGCTATTCATGGCGAACAAGGGCGGGCTCAATGTCTCAGCCGGAAACTGTGCCGGCGTGGCTGTCCGTTGGGCGGCTATTTCAGCAGTAATTCCTCCACCTTGCCCTGGGCGGAGAGAACCGGAAACCTGACTCTGCGACCTCATTCGGTGGCCCATTCCGTTATTTATGATGAAAAGCGGAGAAAGGCGACCGGGGTCCGCGTCATTGACAGTCAGAGCAATGAGGTTATCGAATTTTACGCGAAGATCATCTTCGTAAACGCCTCCGCCCTGAACACCAATCTCATCCTACTGAATTCCGTTTCGGGCCGTTTCCCGAATGGATTAGGGAACGTCAACGGACTGCTGGGGAAGTTCGTCGCCTTTCATAACTACAACACAACGATCAGGGCGGAGTTCGAGGGATTGCGTGAATTCGCCACATTCGGCGACCGTCCGGGATCCGCTTACATACCTCGATTCAGGAATGTGTTACGGCAGGAAACCGATTTTCTTCGGGGATACGCGACTGGCTTTTCGGCCGAACGAAATATGTCCAGCGACCGCTCAGGCATTGGCCACAGTCTCAAGGAAGGTCTCCTGAATCCGACTTTAAGTGGTTGGTATGTGAGGGCTCATATGATGGGGGAAACCATTCCCAAAGAAAGCAATACTGTGAGCCTGGACTTGAATGAAACAGACGCCCGGGGAATGCCGCTTCTTCGAGTCAATATCGATTACGACGAAAATGATCTTAAGATGGAAGTCGATTCACTGGAGCAGCTTTCCGAAATGTTTGCCGCCGCCGGCTTCAAGAACATTAAAACTACGCACAAACGGCAGGCCCCCGGAATCGATATCCACGAAATGGGCGGGGTGCGGATGGGCAAGGACCCCAAGACCTCCCTCCTGAACAAATGGAACCAACTACACGCCTGTAAGAATGTATTTGTCACGGACGGGGCCTGCATGACCTCCACCTCAACTCAAAATCCCTCCCTGACCTATATGGCCCTGACCGTCCGCGCGGCAAACCATGCGGTCGAAGAACTGCGAAAAGGTAACGTATAGCTAGGAGCTGATCAAATTCCTCGGAATATGATGAAGGATAAAATACGAATTGCATTGAGTGGAACCGAATTCATAGGCCGCGCTCATTCAAATGCCTGGAGGCAAGTGATACCCTTTTTTGAGCCGGACTTGAAACCAATCCTTAAAGTGGTGTGCGGACGCGACGAGGGGAAGACCAAAGCGTTCGCGCGAAGGTGGGGGGGTCGAGGAATTTTCGACAGACTGGCGGACGGTTATAGAGAGGGAGGATGTAGATGTAGTAGATTTGTCATTACCGCAATATCTACAACCCGAAGTTGCCATTACGGACGCGAAATGTGAAAAGCCGATGGCTCTGAACGCGCAAGAGGCTGAAGACATGATCCGTGAAGCTGAAAATCTAATGTTTTCCATTATGTTAACTACAACTATCGGCGCAGCCCTGCCGTTTCGTTGGCGAAGCAAATCATAGAAGAAGGACGAATCGGTGAAATCCGACATTGGCGTGCCCCGTATCTGCAGGATTGGCTGGTAGATCCGGAGGCACCGATAGGCTGGAAGATGAAAAAGAAGTATGCGGGTTATGGACCTCATGGAGACTTGAATTCTCACAGCATTGATCTCGCGCATTTCCTGGTCGGAAAAATTGAATCCGTATATTGCCAAAAGCACACCTTTATCAACTAACGACCACTCGAAGAGGGTAGTAAAGCGATGGACACGGTTGATGTGGATGATGCGTCACAGATGTTAGTGAAATTTGATTGAGCCAACACGGATTGCAACCGGTCAACGCAATGCAAATCGGTTTGAAATCTTTGGGAGCCAAGGAGCGCTTAGATGGAACTTGGAGGACCTCAATCTACTTGAATTTTATTCGATGAAAGATCCAAGCCTATAAGGGTGGTCGAGATTACGAAAACTGGGTCACTAGAAAGGACCCAGACAATGAAAACTAAACGATACGCCATAGAACAGAAGATCCGCATCCTGCGCGATGCTGAAAGAGCGGATAAAACCATAGTAGATGTATGCCGTGAGAAAGGCATAACCGAGCAAACCTTCTATCGATGGAAGAAGGAGTTTGGGATGGTGCTACTGGATCAGGCCACACAGGTCATTCTGGGCCACGGAGGTCAAACACACCGTTTCAAAGCCAAAATAAAACCTTTGGTTATCATGATGATTTTGGTGATCGCTGCATTGGCCACTCGTATGATTGCAGGCATTCTAACCTGGGCTATAAAAATCCTGCTAGGCGTTTTGCAAACAGGCGATGATCCACAATAGAGAACCTTTCTAAAAGTCCTTAAACGGTCCACGCGGTTCGGCATCGATCATCGTTTCCTGATGCCAAGCATCAAACCTACCTTTTACCATGGCCAGAACCTCGGGACGCTCTTTTGAAAGGTCGTGTTGTTCACCTAGATCTTTCGAGAGATCGAACAAGCCACCGCTCTTCCCTTCCATATCAACCCACTTCCAGTTTCCGACCCTTGCAGCCAGGCGCGTTTGCCGTTTCCAAAATAAATCCTTCCGGGGACTTTCCGTTTCGCCGCGTAATGTAGGCCACCAGTCATAGCCGTCTAAAATTACACCTTCCGGAAGATCCGCTCCCGTGACCGAGGCGAGGCTTGGGAAAATTTCCATACTGGAAAGGAATGCATCATTTTCCACACCGGTAGGAATATTACCCCCCGGCCATCGCACCATCGAAAGTACACGAACGCCGCCTTCCCACGTTTCGGATTTGTGACCATGCAGGGGACCATTATTCGCACCCCCACTCCCTCCATTGTCCGCAAAGAAAATGACGATGGTATTTTCAGCCAGCCCCTTCTCATCAAGCACATCCAGCAGCTTACCAATAGAAGCGTCCATACAAATAACCGAAGCCCGGTGGTCGCGGTACCGTTTCTCTTTCGATGAAACCAAGGTCTCTTTGCCATAACGTTCACCTATGACATATTCCTCTTTGAGTGGTGGGTACATGGCTTCGAACTCAGGAGGGGCCTGCACGGTTCCTCTAATCTTTGGATCCAATGATGAGGATCCATGAGGTGCGTTAAAAGGCACGTAGAGAAAGAAAGGCTCTTCCCCGGCATACTCGTCAAGAAACCGTAAGGCTTCCCGTTCGAACAAGTAAGTCGCATAGGTTCCTCGATCTTCCTCTGTCCGCTCGTTGTTTCGATACATACTATGCACGCCATAGCGTTCGTGCGTGTAGTAATCGATACCGGTATTTACCAATCCATAAAAATCGTCGAACCCCTTCGCTAATGGAAGAAAGCGTTTACTAATCCCCAAGTCCCACTTGCCGTAAATGCCTGATTTATACTCCTGAGGTTTAAGAATCGCTGGAAGCAAAATCTCCCGTGTATCCATTCCTCCAATGCGCTCCCAGGTGACGTTGTATTTCTCCCAACTGGGATACTTGTATCCATAGTCCGGGGCTTCATTACGAATCATGTCATAGATCCCGTTTCGCTGTGGATAGCGCCCACTTAGAAAAGCTCCCCTTGAAGGAGTGCAAGCCGGCCAGGCGACATAAAAACTGGTTAATCGGGTTCCTTCTCTGGCGAGGCGATCCAGATTGGGAGTTATAATCTCAGAATTGATAAGGCCCAGGTCCTGATAGCCTTGATCGTCCGAAACAATCATCAGGATGTTCGGCTTCTTATTCTGGGCAAAAATATCGGTACTAATTAACAGGCAACAAGTGCAGAGGAAACATCGAAGGATATATTTTAGGGGCATGATTGGAACAAACTATCAGGAAGCTCCCTATGGAATCAACCACGAGTATGCGTGTTTAACAATTATCCTGATTCGTCAAAAAAAGTATTTGAGCTGAACATCGTTTCGATTAGTGTATAAAAAACAAATAACCCATGACTACTAAAATAACCCTACTAACTGCGGTAATAGCTTCATTACTCGTTACCGCCTGCTCTAACCAAACTCACGATAAGATGAAACTATCCATATGGGACCGAGGAGTAAAACTGACATCACCCAATGACGATGCTACCTTTGCCTACTTATGGTTTTTCGAATGGACACTCTTTGACGCGGTTCTAGAAGGAGAACACAAAGGTGGAACCTCGGATTGGAAGTGGTCCATTGATTCCACAGGTAGTGTCGCCGAGACACAGTCAGACTGGTTTAAATTATCGGCAACGGCGGTTGATGATGGAGCTGATCTTTCTCTTCGGGTCACCAACCAGACGGATCGTGAATGGCCAGACATAGCCGAGATCATTCCCTGCTTTAATCCCGGATTCGATGGCCCGAAAAAAACCGACGCCGTACCAAATAATAACTTTCTCGATGATGGCCATGGTCACACCTACTTCCTCGGTGAAAATGGACTGGACTTAATCAAGGGCGATGCCCCTCGTGAAATTAATTTTAATAACGACCGAATGACCTCCATCATGAATTGGGAAAAACAACGAGAGGATGGTCAATTCGTCTGGTATCATAAATGGCCGACTTCGCCTCGCAACGCCTACAAAGGAGTGCTCGTCCGCGAATCGGAAGATAGAACTCAGACCATGGCGATCGTTTGGGAAGATTTTATGACCGCTCAGGGACACAATCCCTGGAAGTGTATGCACTTGTCCATTCGCGTTGGACACCTTAAGCTGGGAGAGTCAAAGTCAATTTGAGGAAAGATGTATTTGTTTAATGGTACTAAAGAAGATTTGTTGGAGAAACTGAAAGTTGATTTCCCTCATTACTCTAGTCCACGGTGTTCTTTAACACCGAATTTCTAATTATGCGCCTTCTTCCATTTATCCTAAAACCACTTGTTCTTAGTGGAGCGATATTGATCGTTGCACAACCGGCTACAGCCCAACCGCGCGCCCGCGATTTAGGCATCCCATTTGAAGGTATTTCAGGAAAGCTAAATGCCATTACCGATGTCGCTGATGTAGAAGTGGGCTACTCATCAATTGTTAAGGGCGAAGGGAAACTTCTAGTAGGCGAAGGTCCGGCCAGGACCGGAGTTACCGCCATCTTCCCTAGAGGAAAAACCTCGAGTGACGCCGTCTTTGCCGGATCTTTCATTCTCAATGGTAATGGAGAAATGACCGGCCTCGCCTGGGTCAATGAATCGGGCTACCTCGAAGGGCCAATAATGATTACCAATACTCATAGCGTTGGCTCCGTCCACGAAGCGGTTATCAAATGGCAGGTAAAGCAAGGCACTTACGAAAGCGAATGGTCACTTCCGGTAGTCGGTGAAACCTGGGACGGCTACCTCAACGACATCAGCGGATTTCATGTAGAATACGATCATGTTGCCGAGGCTCTGAATTCCGCAGCATCTGGCCCCATTAAAGAAGGGAACGTCGGCGGTGGAACTGGTATGGTCTGTTACGAGTTTAAGGGAGGAACAGGAACCTCATCGCGAATCATGAAAACGAAGGCAGGCACTTTCACTGTAGGGGTTCTTGTCCAGGCCAACTTTGGTAGACGACATCAGTTGGTGATCGCCGGAATTCCCATAGGGAAAACGCTAACAGATAATGCCCCCTACACGGATGGGCGGGATCTGTATCAGGAAACTGGATCCTTGATTGCAGTCGTCGCCACGGATGCTCCATTGCTACCCGTTCAATTAAAGCGAATGGCCACTCGGGTCAGCTTGGGAATGGCTCGAACGGGTGCCACGTCGGGCAATGGGTCAGGGGATATTTTTATCGCCTTTTCAACTGCAAATTCACGGTCAAAGAAAGCAGGTGCTGGCCTGGCAGATATAACCGCTTTATCCAACGATCATATTAGTGGACTTTTTTCAGCTGTCGCTCTCGCCACGGAAGAGGCAATAGTGAATGCCTTGGTCGCAGCCGAAACTATGACAGGTCGTGACGATCATACCGTGATCGCCATGCCACAGGATCAGGTGCGTGTGCTACTCAGACAACACAAGCGATTGTCAGACTAATAATTTTAACCCGGTTCGCTAGACCTCATTGTCACCCAGTTCCTTCAACCCTTCACCCAATAAATCATATTGGGCCATGGAGTTGTAAAGCTGAGCGGAGATTCGAACCAGACGTTTTGGATGGATAGGCCACGGAATTATAGGCACCTCTATCTTACACCTGGCTATCAATTCATTTTTCCAATGTGTAGATTGGTTTCGAGCCAACTCGGTCACAGGTTCTTTAGAGTCTGGAAGTTGAACTGAAGCGAGTGATCCGATCATACTATCGGGAGATGGCGAAGGCAGATTTAAAGACAGGCAAATTTCCTTTCTGGCTTTCAACGCCAGCTTCCGATTTCTGTCCATGATTGAATTCCATCCACCAGGCAATAGGCTCCCCATATATTCAATTGCAAAAGGTACCGATAGCATTGCTGTTGGATCACTCGTACCCATCCATCCAAACTCAAGCTGAAATCGGGACCTATCCGTTCTCGGTGAATTGGCACCATGACTAATAGTAAGCGGTCGAATTGCTTCTTGCTTGCCTTCACGAACGTGAAGAAAACCTGCGCCTTTAGGAGCACAAATCCATTTATGACAATTACCGGAATAATAGGTAGCTCCCAGTTTATCCAAGTCCAAAGGAATCATACCTGGAGCATGCGCACCATCAACGAGTGTATTGATACCTCGTTGATTTAGTTGATGGATTATCTCAGCAATGGGCAGTATTAATCCGGTAGGACTTGTAATATGGTCGATGAGAAGTAGCTGCGTTTTATCTGTCACTTTTCCCATCACAGCTTGAGTGATTTGATCAGGAGATTTTAATGGAAAGGGGAAATCAATAATGACTACTTTTGCCCCACTTCTCTCTGCTACAAATTGAAGCGCATTTTTGCAGGCGTTGTATCCATGATTACTTACCAAAAGCTCGTCGCCTGATTTAAACTGAAGGGATCGAAGAACCGTGTTTACGCCAGAAGTAGCATTATTGACAAATACCAATTCATCAACTTTAGCTCCGACAAATGTTGCCAATGAGCTTCGAGCATCATCAAGCAGAGGCTCAAGGTCGCGAAGAAAAAATTGAACTGGTTGTTTTTCAAGGCGGAACCGAAGATCTTGTTGGTACTGCAGAACAGCGTGCGGACAACAGCCAAAAGATCCGTGATTCAGAAAAGTCACATTCGGGTCTAGAGGGAATAAACCTGGATCAACAGCAGGCTGATTAATTAAATCAATCGACATCGTAATAGATCAAAAATAAGAAAGCCAGATTGCCACTTCGACGATAAGTCAATTTCACAGCTTCGGTCATGGCTAGGAGAAAACCCGTATACAAACACCCATATTTTTTAAGCCAACCCTGCCGCTGTAATGGTTGGCATCTTCGGAATAGCATCGAGTAATTTCTGAGTATAAGGATCTTTCGCATTGGCGTAAATCTCGTCGGACGTGGCTTGCTCCACGATCTTACCTTGATTCATAACCAGAACAAAATCGCTGATGTGTTTTACCACTGCCAGATCATGTGCAATAAACAGATATGTAAGCTTAAACTCTTCTTGAACGTCTTGCAGCAGGTTGATTATTTGAGCCTGAACTGACACATCTAAAGCACTAACCGCTTCGTCACAAATAATAAAATCTGGTTCAACCGAAAGTGCTCGAGCAATACCAATACGTTGCCGCTGGCCTCCACTAAACTGATGTGGATAGCGATTGCGGAAATCAGGCTCTAAACCCACCTTTACGAGTAGATCCGCAATTTTATCTTCTTTCTCAGAACGTTTCATTTCAGGAAAGTGAATGTCCAAAGGCTCACTTATTATTCCTGATATGGTCATCCGAGGATTCAGGGAATTATAAGGGTCCTGAAAGATCATTTGAATTTTTTTCCGATAGGGGAAAAAATCATTATTATTCAAGACAGATATGGTTTCCCCACGGTAACTGACCGAACCAGCAGTCGGATCAACCAGGCGAACGATCGCTTTTCCTATCGTACTTTTTCCACTTCCACTTTCACCAACCAGTCCAATGGTTTTACCTTCCTGAATATCGAACTTTACTCCGTCGACAGCTTTCACAAATTGCTTGGTCTTTTGAAAGAGACCTGCCTTCAGCGGAAAATGGACCTTCAGGTCTTTAACTTCAATTAGGGATGCCATAATTTATCTTTCGAGTAGGGAGTGATCGATGGTTTCAAGACGTTCACGTCTTCCTGCCAGTTTGGGAATACAGGCAATAAGAGCTTTCGTGTACGGATGCTGCGGATTTGAAAGCACTGAACCTGTTTCACCTGCTTCGACAATCTTTCCGCGATACATAACTACGAGCTTATCAGCAAAGCCATCAACAATTCCAAAGTTGTGGGTGATCAGAATGATGGACATATTTAGCTTAGTTTTAAGATCCTGCATTAGATCCATAATCTGCGCTTGAATGGTCACATCCAGCGCTGTGGTCGGTTCATCTGCGACCAGAATTTTTGGATGGCAACTCAGACCCATTGCAATCATCACACGCTGTTGCATACCACCACTCAGCTGATGCGGATAATCTTTAAATCGCTTTTCAGGCATCCGAATTCCAACCAGGTCTAAAGCACGAATAACTTCTTCTTTAACATCCTTCACTTCCGGTCGATGCAATTTTATTGCTTCAGCAATCTGATGCCCAACTGAGAAAAAGGGATTCAATGATGTCGATGGTTCTTGAAAGATATAGGCAATTTCTTTGCCACGAATTTTAAGAAGCTCTTTTTCCGAATGGCTAAGTAAATCGTTTCCTTCAAATAGTATCTCACCTTGAACCAGGCAAGAAGGAGCCGGTGGCAGGAGCTTTGACAATGACAGCGCGGTAACAGATTTTCCGCTACCACTTTCACCGACAACTGCAAGTGTCTCTCCAGCATTTAAAGTAAAACTGATGCCTTGGACCGCTTCGTTCACACCTGCACGAGATTGGAAGGCTATCCGCAGGTTTTTCACATCGAGTAGTGGGGTTTCAGGCATAAGAAAAGGATTAGGCATCGAGCCTGTAAATGAAAGATTTTTTATCAGCCACAGACGGTTTAATTTAATTCCTCAATTATTGTCATCATAAAGTGTTCACCTGAACTCGTCTAAGGAATTATTACTTCAGGGAAGACCCAATTGGAATCCAAGGTGCATTTTAGGAGAACTTTATTTTAAAACTTAATGCGACACTCTACCTGTTACAAAGAATAGAAAGAGGGTCTGCCCATAGGGATTCCTTCAAACTCTTCGCTCAAACTTTGACCTCGTCATCCGTGATAGAAACCTGACCGGTCAATGTATCAATAAACTTTCTCATTGCAGGAGTCAAAACCCTACCCTTTCTATGGATAATAGCCAGAGGCCTAGTAAAATCACCCTTCAATTTTATCCCTCGAATCGTGCTCTGATTGATCTCTTGTAGAACTGTCGCTTGGGGGACAATAGCTACACCTGCATCAATTTCCATGGCCCGTTTAACCGTTTCAATGTTGTTGAATTCCATAATCGGAAACAAATCCAGATTATGCTCGCGAAAAATCTGATCAGTCGCCTTCCGACTAGGGATGTCGTGATCGAATCCAATGATCTTACAGTCCTTAATTTCAGAAATGTCCACCTCTCCGCGACTAGCCAAAGGATGACTGGGATTGCAAATTAGCACCAACTCGTCGTTACTAAAGGGAATCATCTCCAATTGACGCATTTGGGTCGAAAAAGCTACCAATCCTAAATCAACTGAATTATGAAGAATATCCTCATAAACTAAGTTCGAACGGCGATACTCGACTCGTACATTTACCGAAGGATATTTTTGGAGAAAGTTCGTTACATAGGGAGGCAGTTCGTGAAGACCAATCGAATAAATCGTGGAAATGTGAATGTTCCCGCTAATGATCTCCTGCAGATCACTCTTCAATTACTCATAAAGATGAAGAATTTCTTTGGACGAATCGTAGATTTTATGCCCTTCTCGAGTAAGTCGAAACTGCTTTTGACTGCGATCAATTATCAAAATGCTAAAGTGCTTTTCCATCGCCCGTAGCTGTTGACTCACGGCAGATTGAGTAATCGAATTTAATTTAGCGGCCTTAGAAAAACTTTGGCTCTCAACTAGATCTGAGAAGATCTTCAGATTCTCAATGTGCAAATCTTTTTGTAGTATATCTTATGCCTTTTTCACCGGAAATATTTGAACAAAATCTCGCCACACTGAATGAACGTATTTCCACAGCTTGTGATACAGCGAGCAGAAACTTAGGGGAAGTAAAGCTTATGGCCGTCACCAAGTTTTTTCCATTAACCGTGGCAAAAACGGCGGTCGCTCATGGGCTTACGCTGTTGGGAGAAAATAGAGTACAAGAAGCCGTGGAAAAAATTCAAAGCGCAGATTTCGTTGCGAGATGGGAACTCATTGGTCACTTACAATCCAACAAAGCTCAATTGGCTGTGGAGCATTTCGACGGCATTCAAAGTGTAGATTCTATCAAGCTGGCTAATCGCCTAAATCACTTCGCAACCGAAACGGGAAAAACCCTATCTATTCTCCTACAGGTTAACACAGGAGAAGATCCTGGAAAATTCGGATTTACAACCAACCAAACAGAGGAGGCTCTAGAAACTATCTTGAATTTGTCATCTTTGAAGGCGGAGGGCTTCATGACCATTGCCCCTCTTCCAGAGACCAGCGGATCAGCGAAAACCGCTTTTAACGAGTTGAGAATATTACGTGATAATATGGCCGAAAAGACTGGCCACCCATTACCGGAATTATCGATGGGTATGTCCAACGACCTGGAGACTGCCATTGATGCAGGCAGTACCTGCATTCGGGTAGGATCTGCACTTTTTGGTCAACGGTCGGTTTGACATTTTCTGACCAACCAGAATGGTCATCCCTGTTTAATACTAAAATCCCAAACCTTAGAACGTGACTCCAACCAGTGAATCAGCTACCAGACTAAAGGCCTTGGAAGGCCTGATGGATGACCCAACTCCTGCAGTAAGAAACGCGGTAATTGATGAGATCATCAAACAGGGTTCAGCCGGTCGTACTTTTCTAAATGACATCTGCAAAGGAAACGATTTGGAGCTACGCAGGCATTCACTTTTTATATTGGATAAACTAGAAAAAGACTCTCCTCAGAATATGTTCAGCCGTTTTATCAAATCGCTGAACTACGAACTGGAGTCGGGATATTTTCTATTGAGTCGGGTTGACAACCCGGAACTGAAAGTGCCGGATCTTATGGCACGCATGGATGACATAGCACTTCGCTGTAAGACGCTTTTTACTGCACCCCTTAGCCCGCGTGATCGTTGTCGTATCCTCAATCGTGTGATATTCCACGAATATGGATTTACTGGAAATCGGTCAGATTTTAACAACCCGAAAAATACCTTTATTCACAGTCTTTTCGAGACCAGAAAAGGACTACCTATTAGCCTGGCAATTCTTTACCTGATGGTTGGTAGACGCTTGGAGTTAGACTTGGAACCAGTAGCAATTCCCGGTCGATTTATGGTTGGGTGTTTTTTAGAAAAGGAGCCTTTCTTTATTGATGTTTTTGAAAACGGTATTTCCCGTTCTCTTGAAGACCTGCTCTACTACCTTGAAGCGAATGAACTAGACGCTAACCTCGGGCATTTTGGTCCTTGCCCCATTGGCGAAGTGTTATGCCGCTGTTGCCGAAACCTTTCCCAACAATACCGTTTGCTCTTCGATGATGTAAAGGCAGACCTCTACCAATCCTACGTTGAGGAGTTTGAATCCCATTTTGAAAAGCGATCAATATAGCAACGCAGTTTATTCAATAGAAGATTTGGATAATTGGCCTTCTTCAGGAATCTCATTGGCAGTTGTCGGCCACCCGGTCAAACACAGCTTGAGTCCTCCGATGCATAACGCAGCCATCGAAGCCTTGGCTGAAACAGACCACCGTTTTAAAAACTGGACTTACTATAAATTCGATATTGAGCCAGATCGACTGCAGGAGGCGCTTCCCAAATTTCATGCGCGAGGCTTTCTCGGAATAAACCTGACGGTTCCCCATAAGATTATTGCGACTCAATTCGTAAGTATTGGGGAAAAGGAAGTAGAATTGAGTGGTGCCTGCAATACCTTACTCAAATCCGAAAATGGTTATACCGGCTTCAATACGGACTTATACGGAATGATCCAGGCAATTGAAACAGAGTTTTCAATTCACCTTAAAAATCGTGAAGTTATTTTGCTTGGAGCCGGAGGTGCCGCAAGAGCCGCTGCGATTGCTTGCGCGCAAGCTGGGGTAAATAAACTTACTTTAGCCAACCGAACCTTATCAAAATTGGATACCATCATAGAGTCCTTAGAAAAGCTTGAGGACAAACCGACGGTAAAAACCTGTCAATTACCTGGAAACCTGCCATTCGACTCTGACGCGCCTCTGGTTATTAATGCAACTTCATTGGGATTAAATCCTAACGATCCCGCCCCGGCAGATCTTAGTCAGTTTCCATCATCTACGCTCATCTTTGACATGATATACAATCCAGCCCAAACAACACTTTTAAAACAGGCCGAAGCACGTGGTATGCTTACGGCGAATGGTCTGGGCATGCTAGTCTTCCAAGGTGAACGTTCCTTGCAAATCTGGTCTAACACCGATCCATCGACTGCGATTATGTTGAAGGCGGTCCGAGCTGGGTTAAAATCTTTCTAATCATGCAGGAATTCATCGACTCAGTTGAAAGTGTAGCCCCATGGTTCTTCCCCATCTTTTCCTTTGTGATAGGTACCTGTATCGGCAGTTTTTTAAACGTATGCATCTATAGGATACCGGAAGGAATGTCAGTGGCTCACCCACCCTCCCAATGTGGAGCCTGCGGAAAGCCAATACCATTCTACAACAACGTCCCTATACTTGCCTGGATATTTTTACGAGGTAAAGCCGGCTGCTGCGGAGCACCTTTTAGTATTCGCTACCCAGCCATAGAATTTTTAACGGGGCTCTTATTCTTAGCATCCTGGATGTTATTGCCCACACCTCAGGCATTAATTGGCTTTGTATGGATATCAATCTTAGTCTGCGTCACATTTATTGATCTCGACCACATGATTATCCCAGATCGGTTTTCCATCGGCGGTTTAATTGCAGGTCTCATTTTATCCATGGTTGCCCCTAGCATTCATGGGATCCCAACCGGATTTGTATTGGAGTGCGGAATCCAAGGTTTGTTTACCGCAGTACTCGGAGCATTTATCGGTTCTGCAACCATCCTCTGGATAATGATTGGGGCCGAAGTCATTCTCAAGAAGGAGGCGCTCGGTTTTGGGGACGTGAAACTCATGGGAGCCATCGGCGCCTTCTGTGGTTGGCAAGGAGCGATTTTTGCTCTCTTTGGCGGAGCCGTTTTAGGAACCATAGCGATAATCATTATGCAGATCATTCGGATGTTAAGTCCGAAAAAGGATTCTCTAGATGAGGAGGAGGGTGGAATGATCGGACGAGAAATTCCCTTTGGCCCCATGCTCGCGGCAGGTAGTCTTCTTTATTACCTATACTTCGGTCCCCTGATCGATAAATATTTCCAGATGTTCGAGTGGGTCCTTCCTTAAAAAAGAAAGGGGCTGTCCTAGCTAAGGAACTAATCTAGGACAAAAATATGTATGAAAGACGTAGTCGTTTAGCAAGTTATCAGCAAGGAGAACTATTGAAGATGTTTGTCGTAGGATCCA
>Ga0114999_10002683_pt1 | contig 23013 bp, 24 predicted proteins | sample ArcticOcean_MG_C_3_FD_89820 | JGI IMG/M metagenome (GOLD analysis project Ga0114999, IMG submission 89820) | Marine microbial communities from western Arctic Ocean - ArcticOcean_MG_CB8_126 | ecosystem: Environmental > Aquatic > Marine > Oceanic | place: Arctic Ocean: Canada Basin | collected...
GCCCCTACGGGATTCGAACCCGTGATCTCCGCCTTGAGAGGGCGGTGTCCTTGGCCGCTAGACGAAGGGGCCTTGTGGCTGGCGATCCAGGATTCGAACCTGGATTGACGGATTCAGAGTCCGTTGTCCTACCGTTGAACGAATCGCCATCAACGCGCTGATTTTATCAGGCTCTGACGACGACGCACATCGCTATTTGCGTTAATTTCAAACCGGATCTAGATTATCCGGGCCCACGGCTTACTGAATCGTCACCAAATCTATCTCGAATTCGGTCAAGTGTCGATGACAGGGCCGAATCATCTGTTACGGCTGAATCGAGCAGCGATAGCTGGGCCGCCGGTTCCGTAAGATTCTCCACGCCCACACCAATCAGGCGCACCGGCGCGTTGCGTTGTTTCAGCGTGGCGTCCAGCAAAGCCGTGGCGATCTCCACAATACGGGCATCGCCATCGAACGACATGTGTGGCGTGTTGTGACGGGTGAGGGTCGTGAAATCGTTGTAGCGCAGCTTCAGGCTCACGCTACGCGCATGTTTTCCGGTACGCCTGAGTCGTCTCCCAACCCCTTCGGCCAGATCGGCGACCGTCCTGTCCAGGAAGGCCCGGTCGGTAGAGTCTTCGTGAAAGGTCGTCTCTGAAGAGATAGATTTAGATTTGGTCTCCGAAGACAGCTCGGAATGATCAATTCCGTTTGCCCGTTCGATCAATCTGGAAGACTGGTTGCCCATCTCGCGTCGTAGTGGGCCTTCAGGAAACATCGCAAGTTGCCCCAGTGTCTGGATACCCAGCCGGGCCAGCTTCTCCGCTGCGCGGGGGCCGATTCCTGGCAATTTCCGGACCGGCATCGGCGCAAGATAAGCGGCTTCATCGCCCGCCGGTACGGTGAACATGCCGTCCGGTTTACGTTCATCTGACGCGATCTTCGCGACGAGCCGGGAGGGTGCGATACCGATCGAGGCCGTCAGTTTCAGCTCTTCACTCACACGGTTTTTTATAGTCCGTGCGGCCTTCTCGGGTGGGCCGTAAAGGCGCTCTGTGCCGGTCATGTCCATGTACGCCTCGTCGACGCTCATCACCTGCACATCGGGCGTGTAGTCCCGGAGAATCGCCATGAATGATTTTGAAATCTTGCCGTAGAGGCCGTGGCTGCTGTTCATGACCAGCGCATTGGGGCAGAGCCGTAGCGCACGTGACATCGGCATGGCAGATCGGACCCCGAAGGGCCTGACTTCGTAAGACGCGCACGCCACGACACCCCGCCCGCCGGTGCCCCCGATGATCAGTAGTTTTCCGATCAAGTCCGGGTTAATCGAGCGCTCAGCGGCGGCGAAAAATGCGTCGATATCGACGTGAAATATGGTCCGCTCAGCGGCCATCTATGGCCTCCCATGCTCCTGGCGGGGCGCAGTACCTCACCGTTTGACTGGGCACGAGACTAGCACCGCCGCTTTCACGCTCCAAGTCTTCGTGTCCGGGTTTGGACAAGCTACGCCGGTGGCGAGCAGTCCCCAACTTCAACCCAGTCACGGCTTCGGTGGAGGTCATTATTGCCGGACCACACGGATGACGGTACCGCAATCACCTCGCCCGGGATCACGAACCTGATGCCGTAGCGCTTTCCGAGCGGGCCTTCCGGGAATATTCCGGCGGCGGTGACGGAAGATTTTTCTCCGGAAGCCAGGTCAACTTCGCTCTCAAAGAAGATCGAAACCAGGCGCTCCTCGTCGACGAGGGCGATGCAGTACGGGGTTTGCCACGCGACGCTGTCCAGGTTTTCAAACTCGATGTTGAATGAGCTTTGCTCACCGCCGACGTGTTTGTTGGCCGCTCCGGTGATATTGACGATTCTGTCTGTCTCGAAAGTCCATCCGAACCTGAACCTGGCGTCCGTATTGGCACAGGCCACCGCCAGCAATATCACCGCCATCGCAGTCGCCAGAATAATGCCGGAGCGTCGTGTCATCAGGCGTCGTTCAACGTACGCAGCAGGTTTGCCATCTCCACGGACGCTTCTGCGTACCCGGCGGCGTGGCCGATACGTGCGTAAGCCTGATCAGTGGTGTACGTGGTCTGGACGCCGAAAATCACCGGAATTCCGGTTTCAACGGACAAGCGGGCGATCCCGTCTGCGGACTCTTTCGAGACGTACACGAAATGCGCCGTCTCGCCCTCGATCACTGCACCTATGCAGATCACGGAGTCGTAGTTGCCTGAGCGCGCCATCGCCGCCGCCGTGACCGATAACTCAAAAGCTCCGGGCACATGTGCGACGGTGACATCGGCATCCGAAACGCCAAGCTCCCCTAGCCTCGCCAGCGCCGATTCCAACATGCGGTCCGTGATGTAGCTGTTAAAGCGCGCAACCACGATGCCGATCCGCAAGCCGGACCCGTCGCTGTGGCCGTTCAACTCTCTTGGCATATCGCCGGGAGCTACCCGTCCAGCCCCGCGCCGGACAGTGTGTGGCCCATTCGGTCCCGCTTCGTCTTCAGGTAGCGACGATTCTCGGGGTTTGAAGGCGCTTCCAGGCCGACCTGATTGATCTCAAGTCCGTAGCCCTGTAGTCCGACAACTTTCCGTGGGTTGTTGGTCATCTGATGGAACTTCTTCACGCCGAGATCGACCAGGATCTGGGCGCCAACGCCGTAGTGGCGGAGGTCCATGGCGAATCCGAGTTTCTCGTTGGCCTCGATCGTGTCGAGACCCTCGTCCTGCAACTGGTACGCCTTCAATTTGTTGTGGAGGCCAATTCCGCGGCCTTCCTGGCGCATGTAGAGCAGGACGCCGCGTCCTTCAGCTGCGATGGCTTTTCGAGCCATCGCAACCTGGATGCCACATTCACAACGGAGACTTCCGAAGACGTCACCGGTCAAGCACTCCGAGTGGATTCGGCCGAGGACCGGCTTTCCGTCTGAGACATCACCCATCACCAGGGCAACATGCTCGTCATGGTCAACGAAACTGCGGTACGCAATTACGGTGAATTCGCCCTCAGGAGTTGGGAGTCGTGTTTCGGCGACACGCTCCACAAGCTTCTCGTGCCGGAAGCGGTACTCGATGATGTCTTCAACGCTGACGATCGGGATATCGAACTCGGTGGAAAGCGACTCAAGCTCCGCCCGGCGGGCCATCGTGCCGTCCTCGTTCATCACTTCACATATAACGGCGGCCTCGCGCTGCCCGGCCAATCGGGCCAGGTCCACCGACGCCTCTGTCTGTCCGGCACGCACGAGTACGCCACCGGGTGCGTACCTGAGTGGGAAGATGTGACCCGGCCGTGCCAGGTTTGCGGGCACGGATTCCGGGCTTGCCAGCAACTGCACGGTGTACGAGCGGTCTGCGGAGGAGATACCGGTCGTGATGCCGTCCGCAGCGTCGACCGATACAGTGAACGCAGTGCCTAGCGACGCGGTATTTCGGTCGACCATCAACGGGATGTCCAGCCGTTCCAAGTCTTCGCCGAGCATTGGCACGCAGATCAGGCCGCGGCCAACGGTCGCCATGAAGTTGATAGCTTCCGGCGTGATGAAATCGGCCGCCATCGCGAAGTCGCCTTCGTTCTCGCGATCTTCGTCGTCGACGATTATGACCATACGGCCCGCTGCGTACCGCTCTATCGCTGCCTCAACAGCCCTTATTGATTGATCTGCGTCGGGCACGTTATTACTTTGTTCAGCCCCCGGCGTGGGGTCAGCTTCCGGTGTGGTCGGCAAGCAATTTCTCCAAGTATGGACGGGCCATCTGCTCGACATACTTTGCCGTAATGTCGACCTCGATGTTCACTTTTGAACCCGTCGTCCGCTCTGCGATGGTCGTGTGTTCGTATGTATAAGGGATTATTGCGACGGAGAAACCGTCATCGTCCCGGTCCACCACGGTCAGGCTTGTGCCGTCGATGGTGATGAATCCCTTTGAAACGATGTATCGCATTATAGATTCGTCTGCGATAAACCGGATAACGATGGAATCGTCGTCTTTCTCAACGGCCGAGACCTCGGCTACGCCGTCGACGTGGCCCTGCACCATGTGGCCGCCGATGCGCCCACCTTCCGCCAGCGAACGCTCCAGGTTGACGCGTCCGCCCGGTTTCAGCTCGGACAGGTTGGTCCGGCTCAGTGTCTCCGGAACGACTTCTACGGAGAGTTCGCCTTCTTCACGGGCCACTACGGTCAGGCAGGCGCCGGCAACGCAGATCGACTCTGATTCTTTGAGTCCGGGCGTGACATCGGGCGCGTGGATAGTAAGTTTCATCCCCTCGAATGAGAGGACTTCGCCAACTTCTTCAACTATTCCGGTAAACATGCGATGCGTGTAGCTGTGTGGTTTCTACGCTCCCGCTATTGCGGCGCGTACCCCGTGATGAGAACGTCCGGGCCAATTTGCTCGACACAAACACGATCAAGTTTAAGCGCACTGGACACCTCTGACACGCCGATCCCACCTACAGCGGGCAACGCGTCGGTGCCTCCGATGACGACCGGAGCTATGAAAGCCGCCATTTTATCGGCCAGGCCGGCGTCGATCACGGAACCCGTGAGGGCTGCGCCGGCTTCCAGCATTACGTTGACGCATCCACGTTCGCCAAGGAGGTCCAACAGGCTCTCGAAATCAACTCCGCCCGACTCGGACCGAGGAATCTGGACCGTCTCCAGGTTGGCTGCGTCGATCGTTGATTTGCAACCTTCCGCCTGCACCCACAGCACGTCACCCGGCTCGCCCAGAAGCGCAGCCGTGGACGGCATCCGGCCATCGCTATCGACGATCACACGGAGCCTGGGACGGCCGGTCATGCCGTCCAGCCGCGCCGTCAAACGAGGGTCGTCCGCGAGCACGGTGCCTATTCCGGTAATCAGGGCGTCAGCCTGGGCGCGCATCAGGTGAGCCCGTTCCCGGGCCGCTTCCGATGTAATCCACTGAGAGTCGCCGGTCCTCGTCGCTATACGGCCATCGAGGCTGGCGGCATATTTCACGGTGACGAACGGTCTACCGGTGCCGATGTGGTGAAGAAACCCTTCAAGTGACTCCATCGCGCTTTCGATGAGGTCCCCTTCAAGGGGCATGACTACCTGTATGCCGGCCTCGCGCAATCTGCGGAACCCCTCGCCATCCACACGCGGATCAGGGTCGCCGACGGGACAAACGACCCGATCGATCCCGGCAGCGATAAGCGCATCCACACACGGCCCCGTGAAGTGGATGTGCGAGCACGGCTCAAGCGTCGTATAGATGGTGGCTCCACGCGCCCGCTCGCCGGCCTGCTGGATGGCGACCACCTCGGCATGCCGGTCCGGCGCAGGTTCGGTACGCCCCTCGCCGACCACCTCACCGTCGATGGCTATTACAGCGCCCACGGACGGGCGAGGAGATACCTCTCCCAGTCCGGCGCGGCCAAGTTCGATGGCCCGCTCCATGTACCGTCGTTGGTCCGGGACTCCCGAGGCCACGGCTAGTCTCCCTGACCCGCTCGACGCTCGTCGAAATCGATGTGTAACCGGGACGTGGTGGGTTCTGATTGGCCCTGGTAACGGCTGCCAAGTTCGCTCGAACCGTACGGCCTATCGACCTCGGTGCTCATTCGCTGGAACGATATCTGGCCAATCCGCATGCCGGAATAGAGCGTGATCGGCAAGCGTGCGACGTTCGTCAGTTCAAGCGTCAGGTTGCCCTTCCATCCCGGGTCGATGTACCCGGCGGTCGAGTGGATCACGAGGCCTATGCGTCCAAGGGAGCTTTTGCCTTCCAGTCGCGCCACGATGTCGTTGGGCAGTTCGATGTGTTCCATCGTGCCGCCGAGCACGAACTCGCCCGGATGGAGGATGAACGGCTTGTCGTCAGGGATTTCTTGCCGTTCCGTTAGGTCAGACAGGTCTTCACGGACATCGATATACGGCTTGCTGGAGTTCCTGAACACGAGGATAGACTTGGCGAGGTGCAGGTCCACGCTGGCCGGTTGGATATCGCGCTCATTGAGCGGATCGATAACGATTCGACGTTCTGCGAGTGCTTCCTTGATCGAGCGGTCGCTAAGGACCATGAGGGTTCCTGAATCTGTTTGTGTCGGGTGTGTGGTGGCGTGCCACCCGGGCCGGAATTCTACTGGACCGGGCGTGAGTGCGATGTGGGAGGTAATCGTAATCTAGCGATGGGCGGAGGTGTTCATGCAGTCCGGTCGTAGGGGTCGGCCGTAACAGCTGTATAACGGAGACCGGGCGGGGCAAGCACCGTCCCTACGTGTACTTCCCATAGACGTTGTATACAAAAGAGGGGAGCTGAGGTTGGTGGTAATCAAAACACCCCGCTCCTGCCCTGTAGGCGCGTTTTCGTGCCGCTTACAGGGTTGTACGGACTACTGGGCCGCAGGGATCACTATAGCGAAGACTGCCGACACGCCGGCCGTCACGTCCACATCCCCGGAGCTGATCTGTGTCGGCGCAAAGGAGCGAGAGTCGGCTGCAAATGCCGCCTCGGCGACGGCAAACTGCGGCGCAGGGGAGGTACCACCGGTCTCCTGTAGGTACACCACCGGTCCAAGCTCTACCCCTAGGATCCGGGCGTAAAGCTCAGCCTTGTCGTGGGCGTCACGTGCAGCGAGGTCTCGGGCGGTGTCGCCGTACAGAGCGGGGTTGTCCAGGCCAAAACTGATCCCGTTGATCCGGACGTCGTCGCCCGCTGCTTCTGAAACCTGATCGATCACGTTGCCGACCTCGTCCAGATCACGAATGGTGACCTCTACGGAGTTGGACACGATGTAGCCGATGATGACGGATTCGCCGTACTTGCCCAGCGCCGAGTCGCGTTCCACATATGTGGTCTGCGGCTGAATGCTGAAGTTCCGGGTGATGATGTCATCTTCAGCAACTCCTGCACCTGTCAGTGCGCGCCGTGCGGAATCCATCGCCTCGGCGGCAACCTCTCGGGCTTCGCTGACGGTGGTCTCACGAGCTTCCACCCGGAGGCTTAGCGTCGCGATGTCCGGGTAAACGGACACGGTGCCACGTCCTGAAACGGAGATCCCAACCTGCTGGAACCCGCCGCTTACCTGGCTGGCCGCAACACGTGCGAAATCGTTAAATCCAATGGGAATCGCTTGCGTGGACGGGGCGTATACGGTCCCGGCGGGCACATTGGTTATCTGGCCTATCGGGGCTACCGTCGCCAGTCCGTCCCCGCTCCCGGCCTCGTCTGAGTCCGAGCTGCATGCCACGATGGCAACCATCATCAGCGCAACAGCGCCGCCGATGAAGACGGATTTTCTTGTCCGAATCTTCTCCAGCATTTTTCTCTCTCCTGACAGCCGTGTCCGGCGTCCTTAAACGTGCAATTAATTTCAGGTCGTTGAATGTCGAATCGACCCTTCACAACTACAGACGCTCACCGGCCTGCAAATGTTCCCGCCATCTGGGTCCGGTCTGGTTGTCCTCTGAACACCGAGATAAAAAGTACGCCTCCTGAACGGTTCGCTATTCGTCCGATCACTCCGTCATTCCCACCTGCGTGGGAATCCAGAAACTCCAGCCGGGCGATCACGAGCCTCGTTAAAAGGGACCGTGACTGGATTCCCGACTACTCGGGAATGACGGGGAGGAACAGCAAGTTCATTCCTGTCATTTCGCCGGACGCTAACTAACGCCGTTTTATCGCAAACGCAGCGCCGCCGAGCAAGAGGACCAGCAGGCCAAACACGACTTCAAGCTGCCACAGCGGGAGTGTGACGCCGTCGTCACCTAGAGCAGGTGCGTCTGCGCCGATGCTGAAATCTAAGACCGTGCTTCCGCCATCCCCCGTCAACGCTTCATCAGGTGGCGATAGCCCTCCTCCCGAACGTGGGGGAAGTTCGCCTGTTAATTCAGGTGATTCAGCGGCTTGTTGCAATCCTTATAGTAGCCCGGCATCGTCTCCCTCGGCGACGCCCCCGGCTTCGAAAAGGTCCGCACGCTCGATTGCGGCGTCGGATTCCGAGAGTCCGCCGATGGCCGACTCCATCACCGGAGCCGGTGCCTCCATTAGGGGCGGCGGAGCTGCCATAGATGTATCGCCTGCCGGGGCGGCGGAAGTATCGGAATCCACTGCCCCCGCAGGGGCAGCCGCCTCGGCAGCAGCCGGTGCAGCGAGTGGCGCCGCAGCTGCAGCAGGAGCCGCGGCGGATCCATCGCTTGCAGGTTGACTCCCTCCAGCGGTTCCGGCGTCCGCTTGAACTGCCAGGGATGAATCATCGGACGCAGTGGTTGCAGAAAAATCACCCCCCTTGTCCTGTTGAAGAACGCCGGCGATGTTGCCGATGACGAGCAAACCGAGCACGAAAGCTGCCGCCGCGGCTGCGATCGCCGGTGCACGGAACAGCGCCAGGGACCATCCGGAGCGTGGCATAAACGAAGGCGAATCGGACGCACCCACCATTTCAGGCGTCAGGGCAAACGATCTCGGGGCAGGGACGCGCACCACCGACCGCATCAGCGCGGCTATTTCAGCAAGCTCCTGCGCTTCTGCGCGGAGGTGTTCCGGAAGTTCAACCTCCGGTTCACCTCCACGTCCGCGATCTATGTACGCGGACAGGAGCTCGTCGTCCTGTTCCTGACGCCGGTTGCGCCAGAGCCCAAAAATCAACCGTTTCCTCTATTCAACTTATGAGATGTTTTTCGTTCGTGTGCAAAGCTGGCCGATACTCCCTGATAGCGGCTTCGCTATGGATCTACATCATGTAGACGGAATTTAGGGGGTAACTGTTCCACGTTGGTGACGATCCATTCACGAAGGCGCTTTCGACCACGGTTCAACCGGGACTTCACCGTCCCGATGTTGACCTCCATAGCGTCGGCGGCCTCGTCGTATGTGAGCCCCTCGACATCGACCATAACGACCGCCATTCGCTGGTCCGGCGGCAGCTCTCCGAGACCGCTGTTTATGTCACGGCCTAGATCTCGTCGCTCTGCGTAGTCTTCCGGCGACTCCTCGCCCGACGGCAGCGTCTCTCCAAGAGTCACGATCTGCTCGTCGATCGAGTCTTCAGGCCGCCGGCCCGTCCGCCGTATGGCATCAAGAGTTGCGTTGCGTGCGATACGCAGCACCCATGCCCTGAAGTTCACGCCCCGCATCCGTCCGATGTTCTTCTACGAAGCGATTTATGCGTCTTGAGTTATGTCCTCGGCGGTGGCTTGATTCCTGACCATGCGCAGGATGACGCTGAAGAACAGGTCCTGATAACTGAGGACGAGTTGATTGAACGCATCCAGGTCGCCCTGCCTGCTGCGCGTAATCAGAATCTCGTCTTGTTGAGTATCGTGTTCGGACAAATTGGAGGCGCTTCAAACGCCCCTGAGAACTGTTTCACCGGGTCAGGTTTAGTTTCAACCGGTCCCACTTCGATGTACCCGGGTAATCCTAATCAAAGCTGGGGAAGCGATGCGAACGGCCACGAAGGCAGGCGCGGCGTATTCATACCTATAATCAAGTAACCGGAATCTCGAGATCTGTTAATTCGTAATCTCCCAGCTTCCCAACTTCTTCCTGACCTACCTTGAGTTTCCTGGGAGTTTCCTGGGCCTTTTGAAATCAATACGAGAGATATCTGAGACTGCCATCACGGCGGTCCTAATTTTCGTGGTCCTCCAGATCTCCACTCAGTCATTCCGCGTGGATGGCAGGAGCATGGACCCGACGATGGCCGACGGCCAGCATGTCCTAGTCAACAAGTTTGTCTACACAAGCGCCGATCAGGGCATCTTTGGCGACATTTTGCACGCCATCAAGGGCGGTGATGACGGCGAACGTGCGTACCTGTTCCACGCACCGCAACGTGACGATGTAATCGTATTCACGCCGCCAACCGGCCCGGACGCTAAGTTCCTTGTGAAGCGCTTAATCGGGATCCCGGGGGACGAGATCGATATCCGGGGCGGGCAGGTCTGGGTAAACGGGGAGCCACGGGACGAGGCGTTCCCGGTGACTCGGGAAAACGGCGGCGTTTATCCGCTCACAGTCGATGACGACAAGTTATTTGTACTCGGCGACAACCGAACCAGATCTAACGATTCGCGCACATGGGGACAGCTTCCTGCGAGTAACGTGGTCGGGCGTGTCTGGTTCGGATACTGGCCGCCAGAGCACATGAAACTGTTCTCGTCCATCGGCACGGCCGTAACCCAGATAAACCTTGGCGCTCCGGTCGAAATATTCAGGTAATCACGGCCACATCGTCCTAACGCCGAGCTCCTGAACCTTTACGGGCTTGCTTCCTGAAGACTTGCGCGTCTTACGTAGGGCGTGAGCTTGGGGTAAAGTTGCCCAATACCAGACTGGCGAACCGCGCTTCGGACCATATCCGTGTTTCAGAGGGTCGGAGAGCGAATCCTTATTTGTGACGAATTCAGGAGGATCCGATGGTGGATGAGCGGCTCACGACGATGGCCCACTTGCTCCGACGTGCAGGGTTTGGCTCTTCACGTGATGAACTTGAAGTGTACGGAGCACGGCCTTACGAAGAGGTGGTCGACGACCTCGTGAATCCGGAGCGGTTTGAGCCTCTGGACGAGGACACGCTCGAACGCTTCTACCCACACATCTTCTCCAACAAGGACAACCCGGCCGTATGGAATGGCAGGTGGTTCTGGCGGATGGTCAACACGCGACGCCCGCTTGAAGAAAAAATGACCCTGTTCTGGCACCACGTGTTCGCCACGGGCTGGACCAAGAGCGAGCACACGCCGTCGATGGTCGCACACATCGAGATGCTCCGAAAGAACGGCCTCCAGAACTTCCGGACGCTGTTGCTCGAGATCTCCAAAGACCCGGCCATGAGCTTCTGGCTGGACAACTCCGAAAACCACGGCGACGCCCCGAACGAGAACTACGGCAGGGAGTTGCTTGAGTTGTTCTCGATGGGCATCGGCACCTACAACGAACCCGACGTGAAGGACGCGGCACGCGCATTCACCGGCTGGACCTTCGAGCAGCCGCTTCCGCTCTACCCGACCGGCCACTACAACGCCAAGTTCCAGTTCCGGCCGGAAGACCACGACAATACCGAGAAGACGTTCCTAGGGGTGACCGGCAACCTCGACGGTGAAGACATCATTGATCTCATCGTCAAACAGGAAGCCAACGCCCGGTTCATCTGCCGCCACATTTACAACTTCTTTGTTGCGGACGAGCCGCAGATCCCGGCCTGGAGCGTGACTCCACCACACGACGAGGCCGCTATCGACACTCTTGTGAAGGCGTACATGGACTCGGACGCAGACATCCGGACCGTGATGAAGACGCTATTCCTCTCTGACTTCTTCAAAGAGGCGAGGGGCAAGCGGGTCAAGTGCCCGGCCGAGTTCATCGCAGGTACGATCAAGTTGACGGGCGAGTTCCGGGAGATCGAGCCTGGACTGCCCACCCTGGACGCGGCTAGCGTCGTAATGGGCCAGAAGTTGATGGACCCGCCGACGGTCGAAGGCTGGCACACGGGCAAGGAGTGGATCGATGGAGGGACGCTCACGGAGCGCATCAACTTCGCCACCGCCCGCGTGGGCAACCCCGAAATGCCGGGCACGAGGGCGATCATCGATCGGCTTTCCGGCCACGGCGATCCTATAACCCCGGCCGAACTCGTTGACGGTGTACTGGACCTCGCCGGCCCCATCGAGGTGGCGGACGAGACGCGCACGGCGCTGTTGCAACTCGCAGAACTTGATGGCGATCTCGAATTTGGCAGTCCATCCGAACGTACGAAGAGCGAGGACCGGATCGCCCGGATGCTGGCCCTCGCGGTCGCGTCCCGGGAGTACCAGTTCGCTTAATTGACCCGAAGGCTCGCCTCGTTGATGAGGCCAGAAACTCAAATCAGTCGCACCAGGGACCGGCCTCTAACGAACCTCAGAAGAAGGGCCGGTCCACCGCAAACCAGGGGAGGACCGATCAGACATGACGACCAACGGAAACAGCGCCAACGGGACCAAAAAAGATCCCGTACTGGTTGTCGTGCAGCTCTCGGGCGGCAACGACTTCATGAACACCCTCATCCCGTACACGGCCGGGATGTACTACGACAACCGGCCGCTCGTCGGGATCCCGGAGGACAAGTCCCTCCCGATCAACGACACGCTGGCATTTCACCCGTCCGCAGCGCCATTGAAGAGCATGTTTGAGGACGGCAAGGTCGCGATCGTGCAGGGCATCGGGTACCCGAACGCCTCCCGCTCTCACTTCCGGTCGATGGACATCTGGCACACATGTGAGCCGGAAATCATCGCAACCGAGGGCTGGCTCGCCAAGGTCATCAAGCAGTTCGACCCCAACTCGGAGAACCCTCTGACCGGCGTCAGCTTCGGGCGCGGCCTGCCGCGTGCGATGGCCGCTCCGGGCGTCATTGCGACATCGGTGGACAATCTCGACAACTACGGTCTGATGACAAGCATCGAGGCCGACCAGCGGCGAGCAGAAGACCTTGCGATCTTCAAGCGCATGTACACGCCGGCCATCGGCTCCGGTCTCGTGATGGACTACTTTGGCGACACTGGCCAGAGCGTTCTGTCCGGCGCAGACCTGATCAAGGTCGCACCCCAAAAATACACGTCCACCGTTGAGTACGCCGACAACCCGATCGCAAAGTCCCTCCGGGACGTCGCACGGGTCCACACGGCGGAACTCGGCACACGGATCTTCTACACGCAGCACGGCGGGTATGACCACCACGCCCAGGAAGTGCCGAGCCACGCTCGACTGCTCGCAGAGCTGACCGGCGCGATCAGCGACTTCTGGCAGGACCTTCGGGAACACGACGCTGCGGACAACGTGTCCATGCTCGTGTTCACAGAGTTCGGCCGACGGATCAAGGACAATGGTTCCGGGACCGACCACGGCTCAGGCGGGGGCGCGTTCATCATCGGCGACAACGTCGATGGCGGACTGTATGCCGAGTACCCATCGCTTGCGCGGGCGGACTGGGAGCGGGACGAAGATCTCGCCCACACGTTCGACTTCCGTGGCGTTTACGGCACGATGCTCCAACAGCACCTGAAAGTGGACCCTGAACCCATCGTCGGCGGCGTTTACGAACAGCTTCACCCGTACAAAGAGACGGCGAACGCTTAGCAATACTGCCTGGCCAGACGCCCTTCAGAAAACCCCAACACCCCAGGGGACTCGGAGAACGACCATGACCACATCGGTAACAAAGCCAAGCAGCCCGCCATACGCCCTCCTGCGGGCCGGCTTCCCATTCCTCGCGACCATTGGCATGCGCCGTGTCACCACGTACCCAATGGACATAGTCATGGGAGACGATGACAAGCTGTTCGTTCTATGCCGGGCGGACGCCCCAGGATTAGGTGGCAGCAACATCCGCCGGACGAACTGGAATGACGAAGACCTGGACATAATCGCCGGCGGCAGGTTGCTGTGGCCGGTCCAGATGATCAGGGACGCCGCCGGAACGCTTTACGTTTCCGACGAGGGCAGTCACCAGATCATCAAGATCAATCAGGATGGCAGTGACGCCGGAGAATGGGGCGAAGAAGGCTCAGACGAGGGCCAGCTTAATCGCCCGTCTGGAATCGCTTTCGACGCCGACGAGAACCTGTTTGTGGTGGACACGCTCAACCACCGCGTTCAGAAGTTCAACAAAGACGGCAGGTACATTTCCGGCTTCGGGACCAAAGGTTCCGGCCCGGGCGAATTCGACATGCCGTGGGGCATCGCTGTGAACGGCGAGGGCGACATTTTTGTCGTGGACTGGCACAACGACCGGGTGCAGAAGTTCACCGCCGACGGCGAGTTCATCATGGAGTTTGGCACGTCCGGTTCGGGCAACGGCGAGTTCAACCGGCCGGCGGGTATCGAGATAGATCACCACGGCGACATTTACGTCGCCGATCGCGGGAACAACCGTGTGCAGCAGTTTGCGCCGGACGGTCGTTACGTGGACAAGTTCATCGGCGATGCGACGCTCTCGAAGAGCGGTGAGACTTACGTCCGGGCCAATCCGGCCGTGCTCCGCAACCGTGAGATGGCGAATACGGAGCAGCAGAAGCGGTTCCGCGGACCGGCCGTGCTCAGGTTTGACGATCAGGGACGGATGTACGTTCCGGACTTCGGAAGTCACCGTATTCAGGTCTACACGAAGCAGGCCTACCCGCTGACGCCGGAGGAGATTGCTCCGGTCCCGAATCACCCAACTCTTTACACAGTCTAATTGTCGATTACAGGACGTTAAACGAGAGGCGTCCCGGATTTAACGGGGCGTCTTTCTTGCCAAACGGGAGACAAGCCTTTTGCCGATGATGTACGGCTTCGCACAGCAACGTAAACAGTTGCTTGAGGTGGAGTTGGAACGGCTCAAAAGCGAGATGCCACAGCTCGGTGCAATGCGGGTCGCGCTAACGGGCGATCTGGCGGTGGGGCAGGTCACGCCTGAAACGCCGCTCGAGCTTGTTGTGGTGCAGATGACGGACGAACCATTCCACCGGAGAGCCGATTTCTGGACGACGCACCTCCGGCCGCGGATCGATACGAGTTTTTTCGTTTACACGCCCGAGGAGTACGAGGAGCTGGTAGACAGCGATCCTGTTCTCGTGGCGGTGGAACGCGACGGAGAGGTGATCATTGGCTGATTCGGCAGCGCTCAAGAACGCCGGCAGGTGGATGAAGCAGGCCGGAATCGACCTGGCCGACGCAGAGTTCGTCGCCGCCTCCGGCAGACATGCCCTGGCGTGCTTCCTGTCGCACCAGAGCGCCGAGAAGGCGGTGACCGGCTATCTGCTCGCTCGCGGTGCCGAGATGGTGTGGGGGCATTCGCTGGCCGACCTGTGCGAGGACGCGATGGCGGTCGAGCCGTCGTTCGATTTCATGAAGTCGATCGGGCCCCTACTGGACAAGCACTACCTGGGCGCTCGCTACCCGGGCGGACTGCCGGGAGGAGTTCCGGCGGAGGTGTACGAGTCGTACGACTCTGAACGTGCGTTAGAGATCGCCCGGGACATCAATCAGTTCGCACAGGAACGGATCGACCAGCTACCGGACTAAGATTGATATGCTGAAACCACTATCTCTGCTGCCGCATGGGATTAATCAATGGCGAAATATGGCGAGGGCGACCGGGTCGTCTTGCACCCGAACATTACCGGACAGCACGGCGACTACGAGGGCCGCATCGGCGTCGTGCTCAATATCGAGGCGGACGTGTTGCACCACCATCTAGGCGGCGTGGCACAGTACCGGGTTCAGGTCGAAGATGAGAACCCGGTCGTCGCAATCTCCGTATCTGAGAAAGAGCTGAAGCGCGCAAGGCGCGACGTCGGAAGTAGTTAATACGGATACCTGAGACAGGCCACCAATGGGCGTATTGCTCCGCATCCTGGTCCCGATTTTGCTGTTCCCGCTCTTGCGGTGGGGCGTGCCGCGGTTCCTGTCGTGGGTGGGCCGGAGATACGACATAAAGCAGGCGGAGAAGCGCTCCGGCGGGCCTGTGATCGAGGGACGGATGACGGACGAGGTGTTCCCGACGCGCGATTTGCGATACGTGGAGTTTGATCAGTAGAGGTGGGCGGGTGGGCGGAGCAAGCGCAGCGCCGACGGTGCGGGACGTTTGGTATCTACGGCAACCATTGTGTTGTCATCCTGAGTCCGAGGCGAAGGATCTCCCGAGTATCCGTGCGTCTGGCCGTCTATTTGTGATCAGTTCGCTCGAATCCCCGTTCATGGTGCGGCCGCGGCAGGACCGGACGGATGGTCTCGGACGCGGAAATTCGACGTTCATTTTGAATTACTCGGGAGATCCTCCGCCTCGACTCAGGATGGCAATCGCATGTGGGTGCGCGTAGACAGGGCGTGATCGCTCAACGGGCGAACCGCTGCCCGCCCCTACGGTGTTGTCGCGAACAAACTCTCGCGTGGGCTTCCCCTCTCCCGGTCGGGAGAGGGCGCAGGGTGAGGGGTGTGCCGCTTGAAAAGCGGCATGACGCCAGCGCGTTCAGTTGCGATCAAGATCCTGTCAGCACAGGCGGGCGGAGCAAGGGCCGCCCTTACGGTGTTTCTGCTAGACGCCTTGGACCATGAAGGATTTGGTGTCTGCCGCGCGGTGGCGAATTTCCGCTATCGGGGCGTATTCCGGTGAGGTCGCCCACTTTTGCAGGGCCTCAGCGTCCGGGAATTCGAGGATTACCACCCGGCCCGGGTTCCAACCGCCTTCTCCCGGAGTTACTTCTCCACCACGTACTAGATATCGACCGCCGTACTGGGCGATGGTTGCTGGTACTAGGGCCTGGTATTCCTTGTAGGCGGCTTCGTCTTTGATGGTGATCTCGCCGATCGTGTAGACGGACATATCGGGCTCCTTATGTGATGTGCTAGGGAGTTCTGGACAGATATTGGTAAGCGAGTCTAGACACCTTCCACCTTGAACGATTTCGTGTCGGCAGCCTTATGCCTTATTTCGCCGACGGGCGCGTATTCTGGCGAGGTCCTGAAGGCCACCATCGACTCGTCGTCCGGAAACTCCAGGATCACGACCCGGTTAGGCGTCCATCCGCCTTCGCCCGGTGTCACCTGACCGCCACGCACGAGGTATCGGCCGCCGAATTTCTCGACCAGCGGAGCTGCGAGCGCCATGTATTCCTTGTAGGCATCCGGGTCCTTGATAGTGATGTCTGAAACAGAGTAGACGGACATTCGTGGGTCTCCTTGTGGGTCGGAGTTATCGAGTGTGATTAGAAGATTTACGGGTCGATCAAGACGCCGGGATTGAGGATGCTGTTGGGGTCCAGCGACTTCTTCGCCGCCCGTAGTGCAGTGGCGAAAGTCTCGGGCCGCTGTTTGTCGTACCAGGGCCGGTGGTCACGACCGACTGCGTGGTGGTGTGTGATAGTCCCGCCGGCTGCGATCAGGGCCTCAGAAGCCGCCGTTTTGATCTCAAGCCACTGGGACAACTCCGACCCGGGCGTTCCGAGCGCCGTGAACGAGTAGTACGGAGCGGGACCGTCCGGGTAGATGTGCGTGAATCGCGCCGTGATCATGCCACCGCCGCAAACCCGGTTCATGGCGTCCTGCACAGCCCCACGAACCGATCGATCGAACTCCGGCCAGCGGTCCCATGTGATAGCCGTCTCAAACGTATCGGCGATAACGCCCAGGCCGGTGAGGTCGTTCCAGTCGAAAGGCAGGCTAATGAAAGCATTACGCCACGCACCGACTGCGCCTTGTCGTCCAGCAGCATCGCTGCTCGTCTTCGCTCCGGCTGGCGCGGGCGAAATCACAATCTCGTCGTCATCAACCTGACCTCCGGCATCCCGGGCGATCGATACGGCCTCTTTGATGAATGCGTCCTGCGGCACGTCCGCCGACTCAAACCCGATGATGAGGATGGCGGTGTTGCCGTCCAACTCGGCCATCGCCGCGCCCTCCCCGGGATCAAGCACCCTGAGGTTGGCGGGCCAGAGCTTGGCCTGTGCGATGCCGCGTGCGGCCTCAGAGACCGATTCCAGCGACGGGAACGAGACGCCTGTAGACGCCCTGAACACTGGTCGTCCCTGTATGCGCATCCACGCCTCGGTGACAATTCCCAAGATGCCCTCGCTGCCAAGTGCCAGCCGGTCGGGACTGGGGCCCGCTCCGCTCCCAGGCAGCCGGAACGACTCCCATGGGCCGGACGGAGTGATCATGCGCACCGATTCAACGAAATCATCGATGCGCGTCTCGTTCGTGGCGTAGTGGCCGCCGGAGCGGGTGACTATCCAGCCACCTACGGTCGAATACTCGAAGCTCTGCGGGAAGTGGCGCATCGTGAAGCCGTGCGGCTTCAGTTGTGCCTCGAACACCGGACCAAGAGCGCCGGCCTGTACTCGCACTGCACGAGATATGTCGTCGACCTCAAGTACGCTGTCCATGCGAGTCATATCGATCGTGACGAGGCCGTCGTAGTCCTCAGGCGCTTCCACGCCACCGACTACCGACGATCCGCCGCCGAAAGGTGTGGCCGCGTATCCGGCGCCGCCGCACCAGTCCAGTAAAGCAACGACATCGGCTTCATTGCGCGGATAGGCGACAACGTCTGTCGGGTTCGGGAAGTCGCCTTCAAACTTGCGCACGCGATCCCGGAAGCTGTGGCCGTATGTGTGGAAGGCACGCTCGTAGGTGTCTGTGGTGACGATCTCAGACAGGGAGTCCGGGGCCGTGATGCGGGGCGAGCGCAGATCGAGTTGGTCGATGGAGCGTGGCTGCACGGTCTTGAGCGATACGCCGAAGCGTTCCGACATCGTCTTCGCTGCAGATTCACGTTTCGCGGCGGTAGGTTCCTGGGACTCCATGCCCCATGCCCAGAAACTTCGGCGATCTGTCACGTGTGGTCCTTTTGTTGGTCGTGGGATGAAGGGTGCGGCGGCAGAGGAGAAGTTTAGGTGGTTTTGTCCCCCGCAGGGAGAAGGAGCTGCCTCACCGTCTGCCTGAACTCCACCCCTGTCATGCTGAAGTTGTTTCAGGATCGGCCGCTACAGCGCCATCGCCCGCAGAGTCCGTAGCCAAGAGTCTCGATCCCGCCAGCTCTCCGTCGAGCAGGGACTAGCGGATCCTGAATCGAGTTCAGAATGACAGGGGGTAGCAGGAAGGTGAAGGCGTTCGGATGTTGAGAAACGACAAGACTTCTCCCTCATCCCAGCCTTCTCCCGCTGGGAGAAGGAGTCGCGTCGAACAAGTTAAAACCCTCGGTCCGCCCCGATCAGCGATCGCAATCTCGGCGCTACCGATAGCCAGCCGGGCAGTCTCGGGTGCACCCACATGGCGATCAGGAGGAACGGCAGCGCAACGAGATAAGAACCGACTACGTCCATCGCCCAGTGATCAAGTTCGATTATTCGGGCCGGGCCCATGGTGACGATGAGCGATACCAGGAATATCCGCAGTGCCAACCGTGCCCGACCCGGCTTCATGTAGACGCCGGCCAGGTGGGTGAGTATGCCAAACACGACCACTGCGTAAACAACGTGCCCGCTCGGATATCCGCCAGACCCAAACACGGCTTCCGACCATTCAAGCTCGGCATTTGGACGTGGCCTTGACACCAGGTCCGTAATTCGGGTCAGCGCGGCTATCCCGCCAGTGCCGAAGTAGGTAAGCGCCGCATATCGGCCCCACGCGAACCACACGATCGGGATGATCAGCACAAGTATCACCGGAGCGACGGTGTCTTCCGAGATGAAGTCCAGGAAGTCGACGACCGTCCGCACCCCGACCACATCAAGCTTGCTGAACCAGCGCGTAAGAGTTTGCTCACCAGCGAGGAGGTCGTTGCTCCTTATGACAAGCGTGAAACCGGCCGCCACAAGCGCCAGGATCGCGGTAGGCAGCAGCCATTTGAGCCAGTCAGCCGGGACCTGCTCGCCTGAGTATTCTGAGGACGCAGCCTGATTCGGCCCCTGGCTCATACTGCGGCGTGCTCAGCGGCGCCCGTGCCGGCGATCTTGCCGAACACAAAGCCGTTCGTGATGCCGGAGCCGCCCGGGTAATTCTCGTAGAAGATGCCGCCGACCAGTTCGCCCGCTGCGTACAGCCCGGGAATGGGCTGGTCCTGGGTGTCGATGACGCGCCCGGTGGTATCGATCTTGAGTCCACCGAACGTGAAAGTGATACCGCAGGTGACGACATAGCCGGTGTATGGAGGTTGATCCAAACGCAGCGCCCAGTTGCTCTTTGGCGGCGTGATGCCGACGGTGCCCTTCCCGTCCAGGATCGCCGGGTTGTAGTGCGTGTCTTGAACGGCGGCGTTGTACTCGGAAACCGTGCGTTCCAGCGCGTCGGCGTCGATATCCAGTCCCATGGCCAGTTCCCAGATCGTGTCGGCCTCGAACTTCGTCGTCTCGCGTATGTGGTATTCGTCCCGCAGCATGTCCGTGACCTGCGAGTCGAATATCTGGACGGCAAGGCGTTGAGGTTGATTCAGGATCTCTTTGCCGTACTTGGCGTATGTGTAGTTGCGGAAGTCAGCGCCCTCGTCCACAAACCGATTGCCCTCGATGTTCACGATCAATCCGAGCGGATAAGAGTGCTTCTGGAACAGGTCTGCGATGTTTCGATCGCCGCCTTCGTCCGGCGCCCCGGCGTCCCATGCCACGGCGTGACAGCCGCTGTAATGGCCGTGCGAGCGTGCACCGATTTCTAACGCCATGCGGATGCCGTCTCCGGTGTTGTAGCGGGTGCCTCGGACCTTGGCGAGGTCCCAGCCCGGGCCGAGGTATCGGGTGCGCATCTCGGCGTTGGCTTCAAACCCTCCACAGGCGAGGACGACCGACGTCGTGGCGATCTCCGTGAGTCCGTCGGGACCTCGTAACGCGATGCCCCTGATTCCGCCGACCTGGTCGATCAGCAGGTGATCGCCCATCGTGGCGTAAGCGATGTCTATGCCCAGATCTACGGAGCGGTCGAAGAGAGAATCGACCAGGCCCTTGCCGGCCCCAACGGTCTCGCAAGCAAGTCCGCCCCAGAACTTGTAGACGCCATCAACGAGAAACGACTGGCGGCTGTACATGAGTCCCCAGCGAACGCCCTGCTCACGGAGCCATACGGCGGTGTCATGGGCGTTGTTGACGAGAACGTCCGCCAGCTCCGGGTCGGACTTTCCGCCAGTCACGCGCATCAGGTCGTCATAGAAGGCGCTGCGCGGGTACGTGCCGACGTCTATCTTTGCGCGCTCGGCGTCCGAGATTTCGCCGAGAAGCGGGATCAAATCATCGAGATCTTCGTACGGAAATCGAACAGCGCCACCGGTGACGTACGAGTTGCCGCCACGCGCAGCCTCGGGCGCTTTCTCAAGTACGAGGACTTGTGCGCCATCCAGATTCGCTGCGATCGCAGCGCTCAGAGCGGCATTACCCGCGCCGACGATAACAACGTCGTACTTGTCTTTCAGAGTCGACATTCAGTTCTCCGGGGCTGGTCTGGATGATTGCGGCGGGGTGGAATCTCAGGATGGAGGAAGTGTACCGCCGCCCGGGGGAGTATTGCTGCGCATCGTCATTCCCGAGTAGTCGGGAATCCAGAGTCCGTTTCCGTCCCCAACCCCATTTCACGCGCTATCACAAATCCCTGTCATTCTGAACTTGTGTCAGGATCGGCTTTTATAACGAACAAGCTCACTCCCAACCAGCACACGGACGCCAACCAACTTCCCCGTCCATTTCAAAACGCTATCGCCAAACAAACCGATCCTGAATCGAGTTCAGGATGACAGTAAGAGTCACCTTCTGTGGCCATTAACAACGACACCGAGTTGCGATTCCATTAGCTCCCGGAGTCACGCTTTTTTGTCGCAAGCGCGCTGATCGCTTCTAGTACGACTCGATGCGCCAGTTGCGCCGTTATGTCTGACGAGTCGTATGGCGGCGACACCTCAACGATGTCCATCGCAACCAGGTGAACGTCAGAACCGACGATGCGGCGCACGGCGCGCAGTAGCTCTCGACCGGACAGACCGCCCGGTTCGGGTGTGCCGGTGCCGGGCGCAAATGCTGGGTCCGCTACGTCTATGTCTACCGACAGGTACAGATGGTCTGCGCCGTCCAACGCCTCTGAGATCGCTTCCGCTATCACCTCGTCAAAGCCGCGTGTCTCGATCTCCGACATCAGGTGCCAGCGCATGCCCTGTTCCTGCATCCAGTCAAACGTGTCTTTCGGCGGCCAATAGCCGCGAAGCCCGACCTGAACGAAGTTCTTCCCGGGCACTGCGCCTGACTCGATCAAGCGCCGCATGGGGTTGCCGTGGGCGATCAAGACGCCGCCGTAGCCGGACTCTCCAGTGTCTGCATGGGCGTCAAAGTGGAGGATGCCGACGTTGCCGTGGCCGTACTTATCTGCAACGGCCGTGGCCGACGGCAGGGTGATCGAATGGTCGCCGCCTAGCACGATCGGCAGGGTGTCGGCTTCAAGGGCTTCAGCGACCTTGGCCTTGACCGCGTCATGGCTCATCTGGAGATCGGACGGCGGGCAGTTAGCGTCTCCGAAATCGACCACCTTCATATATTCGAGCGGGTCGATATCCAACCCGAGGTGATACAGCGTCCGTGAGGCGGTGAAGTAGGAAGCGTCGCGGATGGCGCGGGGACCAAAGCGCGTGCCGGGTCGGTACACAACACCCATATCTACGGGCGCGCCGAGGATGGCTATGTCAGCGTCAGACGATTTCAACTCGGCGGCATCCCGGGCGAACGGCAGGTGCAGATAAGTCGGCAACCCGACAAACGCGGGATGGGGATCGTCGCCGTGGAGGTTTGTCATGAATTGTCCATTCAAATCAGAGTATGGCGGTTCATCCGCGTCACGTGATGGTAATGCCGCCGTCCACCACGTAGGTGCCGCCTGTAGCGAACCCGGCGTCGTCTGATGCCAGGAATGCAACCCACGGAGCAATGTCCTGAGGTGTACCGAGTCGCCCAAGCGGGGTTGCAGCCAGCATCATCTCACTTCGTCCGTCTGGGTCAGGAAAATCATCCCAGTCTGGCGTTCGCTCCAGCGCGCCGGGGCAAATTGCATTCGACCGTATGCCTTTGTCACCGTAGTGAACGGCGATGTGGCGATTCAGGCCAAGCAATCCAGTTTTCGCCGTCATGTAAGAGACATTGGGCGTTCGGCCGATTATCGCCGTGATCGAACTGATGATAATTATCGAGCCACCATCACCCTGTTTGATCATTTGCGCCAATCCGTGCTTGCAAGTCCGGAATACTCCACGCAGATTCACGTCCTGGGTTTGCTCCCACTCCTCTTCTTCCATCTCAAACAGATTGACGTCCGTGTTGTGGCGCTGAATTCCAGCGTTTGCGACAACTACATCAAGCCTGCCGAAGACTTCAACCGTGCGCTCAACAGCCGCCTTCACCTGGCTGTCGTCGGTCACGTCAACGGTCAACGCTAGCGCCTTGCCGCCGGCCGAGGTGATCTCCGCAGCAACGCCCTCGACTCCCTGTGCAGGGATTCCCGCCAACGTTACAGACGCGCCAAGATTCCCCATGTAGCGAGCGCTCGCGGCACCGATTCCACTGCCAGC
>Ga0114999_10002684_pt1 | contig 23011 bp, 17 predicted proteins | sample ArcticOcean_MG_C_3_FD_89820 | JGI IMG/M metagenome (GOLD analysis project Ga0114999, IMG submission 89820) | Marine microbial communities from western Arctic Ocean - ArcticOcean_MG_CB8_126 | ecosystem: Environmental > Aquatic > Marine > Oceanic | place: Arctic Ocean: Canada Basin | collected...
GGACATCAACGCCGACGGTATCGACGATCTCCAAGGTCTTGCCGGGAGTGGCCGTCCCTATCCCGACATTGTCTTCGCTCGCATCAACAAAGAGCGTACTCGTGGCAACGGCTACATCACCGGAGAACGTCGCTGCGGCTGCGCCAATCGTTCCCGTGAGTGTGGGGCTGGCGCTCATGACAACGCTCCCAGTCCCCGTCATCGTGTTTGATGCAAGCTGCTTGCTGCCGTTCGAGAACACAGGCAACGACGCCGTTAACCCACTCACGGTCATCTCCGCAGCACCGATGGTCCCGGTGAGTGTGGGGCTAGCACTCATGACAACGCTCCCAGTCCCCGTCATCGTATTGCTGACGAGACCCTTCGACCCATCTGAAAACACTGGGAGTGATGCCGTCAACGTCGAGCAGATCGGCTGCGCTGTCAGCGTCGTAACTCCGGTCACCGCCAGCGCAGGGATCACAGCGACTGTCCCAGTGCCCTGACAATCAATCTTGATGCCTCGATTCGTACCCGGCGCGACGGTCTGCATCCAGAGGTTCGATCCGTCATCGTATCCCAGCTTGACATTTCCGCCAGATGCCCCACTTCCGACGGTGATCGCAGCCCCAGCCAAGTTGCGCGACATAAAGAGGTCTCTTGGTCGGCTCGCGCCTGACTTACCGATATCGTAAGTCGCATCGGTAAATAGGAGATCCTGTGTAATGGGGACCGGAATAGCCGCAGATGTTGATGTCGCGGCGAGCAATATCGTCGACGTGGTGTTCGCGACCCCTACAGTCCGAATAAGTGTTGGGGCGGAGGCCACGATCGCGCCAGGTGTCGCGCCCACATAGTAAGTTGAACCCGCTACGACAGATGAAGCCGTATCTACAGTACCCCCAGTGCGTATCGTTCCGAGGGTATTAATAGGGATAGCCGCGAGTGTCATCCCGATGCTGACTGGGACTGTAGATGTGGCCGCTGCGTCAGAATCAGCCAGGTACCAACTGCCCTTTGTTAGTGGTGACGCTTCGCCTCCCGTTGATAAGTAGACGACCTGACCCTTCGTCATCGCCTCCCCAACAAGTCCAGACACGTCAAGGTTCGCAGATGTTCCTGGCACAGCCAGCATGTTGTCTTGCGTGCGTATTGAGACATCGGCTGATGTCTTGAAGACAAACTTATAGTTCCCGCCAGATGTCAGATAAGCGGTATATCTCCCAGCACTGTCTGCAACAATAGGGTTCGCATTCTCGACATCTAAGGCACTCGTCGTATACGTCGGAGCGTTCGTTGTTGTTCCTCCCGTATAGGTATAAATCTTCGCGCCAGGGACGGAGACACCGTCTACATCAAGCACCGTCTGGTAAGGGGTTGGCGTGAGTGTTCCTGACATATCAGTTCGACCTGTCTCGTTGTTTAATTAGTATCCGGTCCATCGAAGTATCCTCTTCCGAGCGCGTCCGAAAGAGCAGATCCATAGGCATTAGCGTTCTCTACGGTGTCGAACGCGCCCAAGTGCTCACCTGTATCGTAAAAACGCGCCGTCGCCTCTTCCTCAGTGTGTACCGCCCCGTCATAGATGCGTGGGATAAGATATTCGGTGCCGTCCACGTCTATCCCTATGCTCAAGATGGTCCCTGTCCTCCCGCCTCCTAAGTCAACCGCTGGGCGTCCTCTGTGCTCGATGTTTCCTTCGTAGATCATACCAGGGAACCCTCGCGCCATCCCGTCTTCCCAGTACTTCAATGCCGCGTCATCCGCTCCCGTCACGCCCTGTTCTCCGGCACCGAGAATGCCAGAATTTATAAGAGGGGTAGGTTCACTATAGGGCTCGACATCTCTAGTCTGGTTTCTTGCGGCGGTCCTTAATTTACGCGCAGACACCATTCTCTTCTGGTCAGCTGGGGCCATACGCCCCTCTTCACCCGGATCGCGTAGCCGTCCGGTCACCAATTTTGACGATGATCGTGCCGGCAAGGCATCCGTTCTCGAGCTTAATTCCTGGCGCATCTCATCAGTAATGCCGGGAATAGGCGCGTAACGCCTTCCGGTTGGGTCCTCTGGAGCCAGCTGGAGGGCAGAAGTGGCCCTCATAGTGTCGGCTCTATTGTTCGAAAGAGCGCCCTGGACACCAGCAGTCTCCTGGAGGGCCTCGTCCTGCTGGTCGTTTTGTCCTACGTTCTCCTCGAGTGGAGGGCTCAGGGTATTTTCCGACTGGACCTCTTCCGACTGTTCTGGCTCTCGCTCTGATTCCTCGATGAGCATCCTTTCGAGCTGCCCCCCTAGGACAACCGCACCTTTTATATCACGGCGGTTGACTGCACTTAAGAACGCTCGGTGCATACCGATAGCCTGCGGTTGTTTCGTGAGAACTTTAGACAGGGTGTTAAGTGTTATACCTAGGGCGACGGCTGGCACAGCAGTCATGATACGGACCCCGAATGGGCTGAGTAATGGAGATAACACCGTCGCGTTCATTCCTGCAGCGATAAGTCCAGGTGCCGCATCAAACCCATCCGACCCTACTTTTGCTGCCTCCTCATACAGGCGTATCATTTGATCCGTGTAGTCCTTCCCAAGTACTACTTCCAGCTTCTCCCCGCCGATCTTCTCCATCGCTCTTCTGACACTCGACCCGGAAATATCACGCACGGCAGGAGAGGGAGCCGGTTTCGGCGAATCTGTCAACCCAATACTGTCCGTAATGGAACGTACCGGACCAGGCGGCTTTGTTGCCAACGTTCCGATACTTAACTCACCCTTTCCTGACTCATCGAGTATCTTTCTCACCATAGACGCACGCACAGCGTCTATTCCTTCAGGGGGGAGTATGGCCCACAGGGCTCTGACATCTTTAAGAGACTTGGAGGACTGGATCATCGCCGGGATCACCTCTGATCCCTTTTTAACGTCCATTACATTCTTAATGAGCGGTGAACTCATCATCTCGTTGGTTTTCTTATAATATTCGCTCGCTTTACGCCAAGCGGCATAGGCCTCCGGTCTTCCGCTTCGCTTCGTCGCCTTATCTACCGCTCTATCCAATGACGACGCGAGCTGTCCAAAAGTCGAGGCCTTCTTGTCAGACATGCCGCCACGTCGATATAGTCTCTCCGATGTCAGCATCATGCTCCTAGCTTCGACCAGCGACTTAACCGGGAGTGGGGAATCAGATTTTACGACCTTCCTCAGTTCCCGTATGGCTTCCCTATGAATCCCAGGAGTAACTATTTTCCCAGCATCCAGCAAGTCGTCGAGTATCACATTTGCCGTATGAATAACATCTCCCATGTCCGCGTGTATCCCATTTACGCCAGAGCTCATATCGGTAAACTTTTTATAGAGAGCGTTGCCTGTCTTTTTCCTCCCAGACTCAAACGTAGTAATCCAGTCTCTCACCCCCTGACCGATCGATTCCACGCTGGACTGGCCACGAAACGGTACGATCGAATCGGCGATATCGCTTAGGTCTTTTTTCTGGCCTCTCCTGATGTCCTGAAACGCGCCCTTCCCAGGGAGCGTCCTCTCTATTAGGCTTTCCACCCATGTTAAAGCTGCTGTCCATCCCCCCAACTTCCCTTTGGCTCTTCTAGCTTCTGACAATGTTTTACGTACGAGAGGCTTAGGGACGGGAGGCAGTTTCCTGCCGCGTCTAAAAGCTAATAATTGCGCCAATCGACCTGTCGCGAGATCCCACTCACCGGTATCTTTCCCCTCTTCAACGATACCAGCAACTGCTGGCCCAATAAGTGGAACCGCATAGGCCGCCGCATTACCTAACGCCCCTAGGTAGTCACCTTCCTTCCAGGATTCTGAGGTCTTTTGTCCTTGTCTCCCTGTCGCCGACGGAATTCCTCCGACTAGGTCCCTGATCGTGCCCATTGGGTCTCTTGCTAATTCTCCGCTCCCACCGAGCACCTCAGGCGCTAAAAATTTATAGGCTTCGCTTACCGGCTCGACGACCGCCCCTTTAGCGAATTGCCCAAAAGACTCACCAATTTGCCCAATTAATGATTGATTCTCGCCCTTGACTGAAGGAACCCTTTTAGAGGGACTGGTGTCAACTCCCGCATGTCGTTCCCAGAAATCCGGCTTTACCCGTTTCCATACTCCATTGTAAAAGACCCCATCGCTACCGTCTGGATTCTTCCTTCGATCAAACTCTTGCGGCATGTCTCGTCTCTAATTTTGGAAAGTCGGGGCTTCATCAAGTTCGTTACGTATAGCATCTTGGGACAGGCCTTCGCCTGGGGAGACATCGGTGCGCTCGTTCGCTACACGCCCGACACGGAGCAGGAATTCGCTTCTACTCTCTCGTGGGCCCTGCTGGAAGCTGACGATATCCTCACCAGTTGTCCTGTTTTTGACAAACCCCTGCGCCTCTTCATTAAGATTACGGATCAGCCACTCACGGGCCCTCCTCTTGCGTTCGATAACATTAACCGGGTCACCCGACCTGGCTATCCAGGAGTCCATAGCGATTTTCCGGTCATCATCCGTGATAGCCGCTCCCGACTGGTCGCGAAGGATAGCGTTAATGAAGGCATTCGTTGCCTGCATATACCCACGGTATTCATCGCTCGCCGCTATACGCAGGAGATAGTCAGGTAAAAGGGACTGTCCCGTTTTATGGAAAGGGGTGTCAGTCCTGACGATCCAGCTCGGCTCTTCACCATCGGGTTGACCTGTATAGTCATACCGAGCTAGGTTTTTATTGGCTTGAAACATCGAGTTGGCGTATCCCTGGGCGGTGGCTTGGGCTGGTGTTTGAGTTGGCGCTCCTGATCCAGGGACGGCCATATTTCCTCGATCAGCCTCACGGATCTGTGCCCTAAGAAATTCTGATTCTAATCCTCCTGGGTTTGCACTGGTTTGCCCTGGGAGTAATGACCCATTTAATGAGACCAGGAGGCCTACCGTTTGACTGTAGTCGTACTCTACAGGAAGAGCATCCTCAGGAACTCCCGCCGCAATGACAGCCTCGCGAATACGGGGATATTGATTTTCTCGAAATTCCTCTGGTAACGTCAGGAACCCTACAAGTATACCGCGTTGCTCTTCCTTGGTTAAGTTAGCTTTTGTTGCTGTCGCTGTTTCGAGGGTCTGTATACTGTTTAATAAGTCCACAGCTTTGTCGTGACTCCACCCAGCTCCTACTAGGCCTTCCATCGTGGCCTGGCTTTCATTTTCCAGGCTGTTCAAATAATTCGTCTGGTTAGCTTCTGTTCGATTATCTTTATGGAATTTTTCTAGGTTGTTCAACGCATTGTCTCTCTGTAGACCCGTAAGCTCTATGCCAGCATTTATTTCAGCGATTCCAGCATCCGCGATGGCCGCGTCTTGTATCCTCTTCGGACCATGGATGGTCTTTTCTTCGTACCGATCCCTCAACCCTTGAGACGCAATATTTCCAAGCGACTTGATCTCTCCGCCCCATATATCCCCACGGCTCTGTTCAGCCGATGACTGCACATTCGCAATATCAGATAGCTCCTTCGCCCGAATATCACCCTCTTGTCCTAGGAGCTTAGATATGCTGCCGACGTATGGATTCCTGTAGGGCTTATATGTAAATGGCATCTTTGTTATAAATCCGCCTATCTGGAAGCCTTATCAGCCTGATCGAAGGCTGTGCGCTGTTTAGCCGTTCTTCGGGCATATCGCTGATCCGCCTGTTGCTGAGCGTCCAGGTACTCTCCCCTATTCCCTGCCTGGTTCATTGAATATGCACCAAGACGTCGCCCCTCCCTATCCTCTGCGGCTTGCCTACCACCAATAGCATTCGCAAGAGACGATTTATACGCGTTATCATAGTTAGTGCCGAACGCTGCTGCACGGTTCTGTTCGTTCTGTTCCCATGCTTTCATGGCGTTCGAATAATTAGCGTCGTAGGCTGCTTTACGGTTTTCCTCGGATCTTGTGTACTCGCCCATTCGGCGACCGTAGACATTTTTATATTCTTGGGACGCGGCATTCCGCCCATAGTCAGTTATGTCCTTTAGGTTGCCACCTGTATTCGTAACTCCCCTAGCCGCGCCCGATCTCTCCAGAGCCTTCTGACCCTCCGACAGCATGAACTGATATCCCGGATCAAGCTCCATATCGCTCGCTGTGGGAGCAATAAAATCCTGTGCCTGTTCATATTCCGGCCTGCTGAACTCTTCCGCCGCTTGGTATTCTGGCCTATCGAACATGTCAGGTTCATAGGACTGCGTAGGGACGTAATCTTCCCATGGATATGGGGCTACAGCTTCAGGAACTTCTGGGAGGGCGAGTTCTTTTCTAGCCCTCTCTAGCATCATTCTCCTGTTTTCTCGTTCTTCCTTGGTCAAATTATCGCCACCGACGGACACGGTAGTGGTGTTTCCGGTAGCAGTCTGAGATGCTCCTGGGTCAGGCCCCGTCTCGGGGCCCGGAAGTGGTCCTACTCCCTGGCCTGTGTCTACTGGCTGGTTTGGTCCTACTCCTGTCTCGTTGGACTGGGATGGGGACGAATACGAACCGTCTGGACTCGTATAGTTACCTGGGTTTGCCCCCTTTTTCTGTTTGTATTCTTCGCTATTCAAGAACGTTTCGTCACGCCCATGCCTCTGTGCTGACCCATGAGACAGTAAAGATTGCTGATATTCTTTAGGACTAGGGGTCCTATTGAAGTATTTCAGGTATTGGGCGATAATCTGCCTGGCATAAGCCTCGGTCTCATCCTGTGTCGGACGCATCGAAGCGTCCTGATTGGACCGATTAGATTCATCCGTAGTCGCTTCTAGCATAGAATCATTGGCAAGATTGGACCCGGTATTATCGTTAGATCCGGCGCCTTGTCTAGTCTGATTACTGCCTTGAGCTCCCGCAGGGGCTCCCATAGTCAGGTTCCCGAGGGTGTTAGTGTCGATTTGGTTAGAATTGGACCGATTAGATTCATCCGTAGTCGCTTCTAGCATAGAATCATTGGCAAGATTGGACCCGGTATTATTGTTAGATCCGGTGACAACATTAGTCCTATTTCCGGTAACAACCGACTGGTTGGTTCTACTGGAAGGATCCGAATAGGAACCGTCTGGATTCGTATAGTTCTGGGGGTTCGCCTGTTTCTTGTCCCTATACTCGGCACTTCGCGTGAATGACAAGGGATTCGTTCTATCTTTGAACGCTCCCATAGAAAGAAGGGCATCTTGGTATTCACTTTTTCTGGGAGTTCGTCCTAGGTATTTCCGGTACAAGTCAATGATCTGATTCTCCGCCCACACCATGTCTCCCGGCAGGAGACTCTCGCTATCATCGTCCTGAAATGTGTCCTCTTCTTGATCCATAACTTAGTCCTAAGATTGATGCCAATGGAAGCGTATTCACTCTTGCTATAACCGTACCCTAAGTACGACGGACCTTCCACGGGTCGCGTGGGTCTACTCGCTCTTTAATCACAGGGGCCTCCCTGGCAACAAGAGCCGTCTGGCGGACATCCCCAGGCCGGGAGAATGTATCCGTACGGTTCATCGGCTGACCATACCCGAGCATATTCCGTAGATAATTGGCCTGGTTTACGCTTCCTTCGTTCTCGCGTTCCTTGGTCATAGCCTCTGATAAGTATTTTTGCCTGGTGTTATATTCCCGGTCGCCAACTGAATTCCAAGTGTCCAATCTGTCATGTTGGTCGCTCCCGAAGTTGTAAATATCCGCTGCATCTTGACGCGTGCCTTCGTCGTAAGCCGACTCCTTTTCCCAGTCTAGGGCATTCGAGGTAGCCCGAGACCGGGCTTCTGACGCTTCTCTTATAGCAGCGGATTGAGTTGCGGCAGCCCTCCTCGTTGCATTCGCCTGCTGCTTCGACCCATACGCCGATGCTACTGCTCCGGGAACATCTATCAATAATTGTTCTGGCCCCATTCGGTTCCACCTTTTTCCAAGTCAGACATGCCTATGTCTTTCTTCCTCTTACGTCATATTTCCATTGGAACTGTCTGCACTGCGTAATGAGAGCATTCCATGCGTATAGATTGATGACCGAGGCGAGCGCATAGTTTCTCGGATTCACTGTTCGTGGCCATCATTAGCACCTCTTTCGCTCTCAAAGAATTGGCAGTACTTAGAAAAGACCGCATTAACGCCCTAGGTACACTAACGCGTCCCCTCTCAGATGGGTCTATCCACGCACACTCTGCGTGCCAGGCTCTTGTGAATGCAAAGCACCCCACTATCTTACCGCTTCTCTCGACAACCATCACCCTATCCTGGGACTTATTTAGCCTCGGCCATACATTCTCGAGTAGCGTGCCCTTCAACCTGGGCCACAATCTGGGTTCTAGCTGCTTCGTCGTCAAACAATCTGTTCGCAGATCACGTCCAGGCAATACTGCATCGTGGTCCCCCCGCTCGACGCAACTGAAGTCGCATACGTGATCGGCGTCCCTATGTCGACCTTCGCTAGGACCGTGAGGCTCCCCACCGTCGCTGTCGTATTCCCTGTCATCGCTACGCTGCTCGCCGAGCACGAAACGGCCTGTGTCCATCCGAATGTCACGATCAGCGAACTGCTGGTCGACGCCGCCCTTGTTATTCTCGCGGACATCGACAGACGATAGACTCCCGGCTGGACTGACAATATCTGAAAGTTCGTCGCGACGATCGCTGACGACTTTTCCGTTACCGTCGCTTTCGCTAGCAACAGAGGGCTCGCATTCACACGATCCACGAGAGAGAGCAGCCAGTACCTCATGGCCGTCGTTACTCGACCAGTAATCCTCTGGTTCGTTACTCCCTGTTCTACTAAGAAGTCTGGAACTGGTGCAAGGTTCTCCATTCATGGACCCTGTCCTTGAAAGTTTCGACCCTCGATTGACGCACCGATAATTCTCCACTGTATAGGGTCCGTCACGGTAATCTCAGGAACCCACATCCGCTGGCTGCTCGCGAGCCTCGTCCAATAAACCGGGGTTCGGTAGTCCCCTTGGGGACCAGCGGAAGCATTACTTGTGTCGCTCCAATTCTTAAGATCCGTGCTAATACGAAGCATTACCTGTGGATCTACTCCCTGGCCCGTTGTTGTGCCAAGGCCAGGCTCCACCAATAATTGGAATCGAGACACAAAGAGACGCCTCCCCTCTCCTAGCCATACAGGCGGAGGTATCCGAAGTCTCCGAATAACGGACCCGTCACACTCGGTGGTATGTGACGTGTCCATCGTGCAGAGCGTCCCCGTATGTCTGTCGCCTACAAGATGGTGACCGAAAGCATAGCAATGGCTCCTCGGACTCCAGTAATCGTAGCTGCCAGTTGATGTATCCCATACGCCACGCTCATGCCAGAGCCCCGTAGATAGGTCGTAGACCCAGGTCGCGTTCGCACTAGGGAATGTTAAACAGTAGAACGTATGGCCTCTGTCACTGTAGACGAGTGCCTCTGCATCCGTAATGACGCTATCCCGTTCATATCTCGCAATCGCTGTCTCGATCGCATGAGTACTGATCCTTGAAGGAACGAGACCTGTCGCGGCAACGACAATGCCAGCCCCGTCAGCTGTCTGAGACAACCAAATCATTTTGTCTCCGGCGAGCTTTACGGAATAAGGGGCGACTGTGCCGTAACCGAAGACGCTTCCAGGGACTGGCTGGAAAGGAAAAGGGCTCGTTCCGGCGTCATACCAGACCTCTCCTGTCTGCTCCCCGATTAACCATATCTGTCTGCTTCCATCTACCACCATGGCAACCCATGGGTCTGGGGCGATGCTCCGTTGGGCCCAATCGGTCGAGTCCCATGTCTCCCCCTTATTTAGGGCACTTATGTAAAACTTAGAAGTGGCAGCATCGAAAGCCAGGAAGTACCCATCGATCATCCCCACCATCGTTGTCTTCCCGGCTAGGGCCGAGACAAGGGTCAGGGCATTTGTGCTGATCGTCAACAGGTACGCGTTGCTTCCAGAAGATATCAGGAGTTGCCCGCCAGCGTCTCCGTTGCTCGCGATCCCTGCGGGGTTAGGGTCATCAACAACCGATCCGCCAGTGACGATAGACGCCGAATTCGTGTCTAAAACCTTGTATACGCGTGCTCCGAGGACAGCAAAGCATCGACCCGCCATCGAAAACAATGCACGGCAGTTCATGTCAGGAGCCGTGAAATACACCTCCTGCCCAGGGCACGGGTACAGGGCTGCATTGTACGGAGACGCAGAAGAATCTATAAGCTCAGGATACCAGTTGACGGTTCTCTCACAGTCAGCCCACGGGCTTTGTGACTCATTCGACCCGTATACAAATCCTGGGTATTGGGGCATCTATCTATCCGAATAGATATTGTAGTGAGGTCCCGCTCCGCCGAATAGAATACCAGGGACCCCGCTTGATAGATCGGACAGTCGGATATTGGCTCTTTTTACGTCAGCCTTTGACTCAGTTGCGGCAATGTGCATCTCTGGCGTCAGGGCTGAATCAAACGCGCTCGCAATCTCCATCGCTAATCCCGTGCGAAGGAACCTTCTGTATCCAGGAGGAAGCGCAATCGTCTCACTTATCGCTGAAAACTCAGACACAGGGACAGGTGCGTAAATAACCCCCTGCAATGAAGTGCTTGTAGGAATAGGCCATAAAGATAACACGCCTAAACCTGACGCCCATGTTGGATTGTAATAACAGGCTTGAGGGTACACGGATGTTAGCGACTTTTGGGCAATACCTGCGTATGCATCTTCTGTGAGGGGAGGTCCAAGATTGTACTCAATAGTAGGAGAAACAGAGGTGTCCTGGAAGCCAATATTCACGATATCCATGGGACCCGTCGGCCTTACGCAATCCACGTCCCCACCGACGCCGATCGTATAGCTCGTGGCCGTAGATAGTGCCCACGTTGTGCGAGTATTGGTATAAACCGTGAGTCCTTCTGTCGCTAGCGCATTAATCCAGTCATTTAGGCGCGTCAAGGCGAACGAAGAGTCATTCGCTGACGCCACCTCCCCCACCTGTAGGACCTTAAGGTCCTGAAGGGCCCCAGTAATGAGCTCGCTGACCGTCATATACCTATACCTGGTAGAGCGCGTTCATTACTGTCGCTGTGGTATTCGTACTATTCACCCTGATGCATTTAAGCGGAAGGACCGTGCCGGCCAATACTGTGAACGGAGCAATGCTTCCATCCTCAAAAACGGCGACAACCACTCCTGCGCCACCAGCGAATATAGCATTAGCAGGGATCGCCTTCGTCGAAGCACTCGCAGAGTACGTGCTTCCATCAAAATTGACAGTGTCGCTCTTTGTTACGACAGTCGCCTTATTGTATATACCGCCTGATTGTGACATTTAGTTCACCTGTACCAGAGGCTGCCTTCCTCTTTTCTTTTTACGTGGAACTTCAGGCACCTGCTCATGTGTCGAATTGTCAGCGACAAGGGATTCCTTCTTGGCCGACTCACTCATCCCTTGATCGGCGTAGTGCCTCTTCGCTGTTGCTTCTGCGATATCTACCATGTTTCGCTCGTATTTATCGATCGCTTCGTCTGGATTGATGGCCCACCCTTGGCGAATAGCCTTTTCTTGGCCTTCCTCGTCGTGGACGATTAGCTGGCAAGACCTGGCGAATGCCTCCCCAACCGCGTCACCGACTGCGGCAAGAGGGTCTCCGCACATGACTTTACCATTGTCTCTCGCGAAGGCCTTATATAGCATGGTAGGGTACGCCTCAAACCCGTTTGCCCCCATACCTTGATGCATCTTCGGTGTGTCCCACTTTGCAAGCTCTCGTGAGTATTCGCTATCAGGGTTATGAATAATTGACATTTTGCCTCTGAAAAAGAAGGGGACGACGGCACCATGCCGCCATCCCCCATTTACATCTATTACGCGACAGTTCCCGTGATATTCGTTACAGTCCCAGCCATAGGAGTCGCGACAACCGACACCCACAGACCGTTACAGGCCATTGCCTTAACAGCAATAGGGGCTGCAGCGTTCGTCGTGATGACGTCATACGACGTCCCAGCGCCTGATAGACCACCTGTGAATGTGATCGTATGAGCAGCGACACCATTTCCGATGATCGTCAACTCACACCCGTCCATGTCCTTGGTAGGAACAGGGATAGTTAGGGCGATGACACTCGTCCCGTTAAGGACCACTCTCGCGTCTGTCCCAGCCGACGGAAGCGTAAGGCTGGAGGTTGCAGACACGCTAGTAATTACTACTGCTCGAGATACCTGATACGTAACAACCTGTTGTGCAGCAGGAGTCGAGAAGTCAGCAGCATCTCCATGCGTAACTAGGGCGAGAGTATTGTGGGCCGCCGTAGCTGATCCACCCTGCCCTCTCGTGACCCCAACAGTTGTTCCTGAAACGTAGCTCTGGAGAACCTGCATCATCTCCTGATCGACCTGAACCAGTCTCCCAGCTTCTACAGAGGTCGCGCTCGTAACCACGATCTCTGTATCGTCGACAGCCGCTGCCGACGAAAGCGTTGTGCTAACTATAGCCATATTAACCCCACACTCTCGCGGCAAGCCGCGCCTGAATAGTAGCTGCTCCGATTAAGATATCCAGCCGACTCGGATTCTGGTCCGTCCCGATCTGGTATTGCTCGACCATTCTGATAGAGAAGCCTAGAGCTTTGCTTCTCACAGTGGTTGATTCTGCACCCGCACCCGGCTTCATAAGGTCTGCCATTACAAACGCGAACGCATCTGGGTGATAAACAAATGACTGCGGACTTGATGTCGTAGCCAGTGTCCCGCCTGCTGCGGCTGTCGCGCCAAGAACTGTAATAACGGCAGAGTTAGCAGGAGACACATCGACCGTTTGCAGTTGGCCAGATGTAATAATCGACGGAGAAATAGGAAGAGTCGCCATGTTTACACCAGCAGAACTCGTTGTCGCAGTGACGACGAACTGTTGTAAACGTCCTGTCGACGAATACGACAGGGGGTTCACAGAATTAACGCCGGCAATGGTAAAGATGTCACCCTTGTTCAGCGTTGCTGCCCCTGACGCCCAGCCATTCGTGGAGATAGCACTCCCGGTCTGACCCGCTCCGTTAACCAATGGGGTAGATGCAGTGAAAGTTCCGGTCGTATGTGTCGGACGAACGGGGTCTTGCATCCACTTATCTACGCCAAGCTGCTTCCGACCAAACATGCCCTCCTCGTAGTTCTCCGAGATGACAGCAGTAGGATTAAAGAGCGAGCTCGTCGTATTAGCGAGGGTGCTCATTGCGAGAGGATCTAGGACCGCTACTCTCCCTCGAAGAGGAGTAGAAAGGTCTGTGAGTTTCACCCCTGCCTGAAGATACGTCAGGGTCGCCGTTGGGGTTGTCCCAGGCGTCCCTACAGATGAATAAATATCTCCATAAACAGCCTGGAAAGCCAAGACTTCCGCTGCATTAGCGAGCGCCTCTGAGCCTGGGTTAATATACCGCTCTCTAATGTTGTCTAGCTCGGTCGTGGCTTGCTGGCTTGAGTATCCAAACGCGACGTTCTTCTGGTTCGTCAGACTGATAGGAACGGTCTGGTCATACAGGTTCTGAAGCTGTAAGGCCTGACCGTCCGTAACGGTGAACCTCTGTGGGAGACGGGCATTGACCGTGTTCCCTACTTTCGCTCCGGCGATTTCGTACTGAGAGTCATAGGTCCTGTTGACGTTCGCAAGAAACACGAGCTTATTAATAAAACCTCGCGCAACCTCCTTCGTCGTCCAGGACGGAGTAGCAAGTGTGTTAGCCATGAGTCTGTTTCACCTTATAAATTAAAGCCTCCCCGATTGTCGATCAATAGCGTTCATGCGACGGAAGTGCTCGTCCATCGACAGATCATCACTGATCTCAAGCGGGTTTGCTACATTAGGCGAGGTACCGAGCGGCTTAATCGGTGGTCTCGCAGAACTTACGACTCGCGCTGGGCCGCGTGATTGAGAGGCAGCCTCGAGCCGTCCTTCTAGTTTCCCCATTTCCCGGTAAGCGTCAGACGGGTGCAGCGTGGAGAGACGCTGAGATTCTTCAAAGTTGGAAGACAGCCATTGCATCATTTCCACGCCGACTGGTGAATCTTTGACCAGGTTCTGCATGGGCATACTCATGGGCGTGTCTTGGTTCAACTCATTGTCGAAATTAGGATTGTTCTTACGGGCTGAAGTTAGTCGATCAGACCAGGTATCGTCTATACCCTTCTGGTATTGTTGTATACGGTACTGTTTGTCGTTATTCTGTCGAACCTCTTGCCTCTCTCCGTCTCTGACGTCAGAGACGAAAGAAGCCATGGCCATGGAGTAGTCTTCGTAGGCATCGAACTGGTCGACAGTCGGCATTCCCGGAATGCCCTTAAATCGCTCCCAGTCCCTATCTTTCCCTCCAGGCTCAGGATCTAGAGGCCTAGACATCTCCTCTATACGCGCCTCTGCCTCTTCTGCTCTTCTCTCTGCTGCCCGTTGCTTTCCTACGGCAGAAGAGACAGCCTCTGAGGCGCTATCACTCCTGTTCCTTTTTTTCCCTGGGGCCTTTTCGGGCCTAACAGGCACCGAGGCATCAGAAGAATCATCCTGTACTGGAGAAGCCGACTGCTCTAGATCCTGTGTCGGTTCTTCTTCGAAGGATGCCTGTATCTGTTCGGTCGTCTCATGATTGCTGTCAATCGTGATGTCGCCGTCCGTTGCCTGCCCTGCGTCTGTATCCATATTTCTCACAAAAACTGCGTGGTCATCTGTCGTCATATTTTACTGCTGGCTCATTATCTCATATATACCGAAGTCTAAATATGAATCACTAATAAATATCACGATAAGGAGACAGCATCACCATGGCTTCGACTAAGGCGAAAGACAAGGCAAACGCGAACAATCGTCTAACTGTATGCACTGTTCCTATCCTTCTAGATTGCTCTTGGAGTCAATACTCTCAGGGCGATTCCCTGTCATTGAATCCAATAGTCCCATCGCGGCTAAAGCCGGAAGCAGTTGCGACGGGTCGTCGAGGGCCTGCTCTAGTCCCGAGATCCCCTTCTCTATGAAGATATTAAGCATGTTGACGATGTCGTCCCGCCCCCTTCTCTCTTTCTTCCCTGCACGCCTTAATGCAGCGTTGTTGTTCTTGATATCTCTCTGTATTCTACTGAGAGTATCTCTCGCTACATCTTTAATGCGCTCCCCTTCCAGTTCCAGTCGGGTGAGCCCAGAATGCTCAACTGACTCTACGGCTTCCTTGGTCAACGCCCCTGTCCCTCGACGAACGCCGGTTTGGTTGGATATCTCTCGGCTTGAGATGTTGCTCCCTACTTTTACATTTTTAGTCCCACCCACTAGGCCAGACATTCGTTTTTGCAGGGACGCGAATCTTTTAGGCGTAAACGGGACTCCGTCTTTCCGTATGATGTCGAAGCTCTCACCTGTATTAAAAATCTCGTAAGTAGATTCAGGGAACAATGACAATAGTCCTTTTGTGTTCTTGTCAGTAATCTTTGCTCTTACGTGGATAACATTGGGAGGCAGCCCCTTCTCGAAGCTCACAGCAATAGTCTTTAATGGGACACCGGGGGCCTCGAGCAACCTTCTAATACTTGAGTTCGCCGTCGTTGCTTTTTCCTCTATCTCGCTTAAAGACGCGCCATCTATCGCAGTATGGACGGGAGTAGGACTTGTGGCGGACCTTCTAGCTCCGACTCCTGAAGGGACCGAAGGTAGTCCACCTGGATTAAAGATGCTTATTCCCGCAGAATCTGTGGGGCGGACGCCAGTCTTGAAAGTCTCAAGTCCCTCCTGAAGTATCACCTCACCAGGCAAGTTTTCTCCTCTCTTGAGACGAGAAACCGATGAGCGCCTAGATATCAAGTTATCGACAACCTCCGCAACGCCGATGAGTAAGCCTTTATTGTATTTAGACCCGTTACCTAGTTTCTTTGCCGCATCGCTCGTAGCCGAAGATGGACCGAATAATGAGTCTGGGAGCGTTTCTAGGCGTTTCAATATACCAGTCTTACCCTCTTTGTTCCCCTTCCCGTATGAAAGGGCTAACTGAATGTCAGGGTCGGACTTGAACAGTGTCCCAATGTCGACAGTGTCTTCTACGATTTCTTTTGTCAATCGACCTTCTTTTACGATGTCTTTCGCACTCATCTTGAGCTTCTTTGAAAGCTCATACAAGCTTTTGAAGTAAGACCATTCCGTCTCTTGAAGTTCGCTCGCGGTCCACTCTATTCCTACCGTAGGAATGTCCTTCATTTCACGAGACAACCGCCTAGCATCTGCGAGTAGACGTAGATATGTCCCTGTGAACCCAGGATTCCCCTTCAGGTTGAAGCTCAGTGGCTTAGATTTTCCACCTAATCGCGTTTGATCAATATTGCGAGATGACGCCACCCACGCATCGCCTGTAAACGTATCAGCTGTCGCTATAAATCCTTGCCCTGTATCTCTAACTTCCGACCCGAGTGTCCACCCGAAGCTATTAACCTTGGGGCCACTTATGACGTCCAGCCCACGAACAGCCCGAACTGTATTGTTGTTCCAAGAATTCAGAACGCCCGCTCCTTCTTCTGTGCCGCCCCCTATGATTTTTATGGATTGTTTAGATACGGACTTTTCTATTAAGGCTCGAACGGCTTCTTCTGATGTGGGCCTGCCCGCTAGTTTCCAGTTTTCGAAGAATCGGACAGCGTTTTTTAGCGCATCCTTAACGCCGACTCGTGGAGAGAATGCTGCCGCAACCATGCCAAACATTTTGGCGTCTTTCCCGTAAATATGCTCGATCGCCTTTCGAGCGTTGGCATACCATCCAAATTTCTCAATCCCAGCCTCAGCCCCGGCTTTTGTAATGCCCTCAGGCGTAAGAGTCGCGTTAAAGAAATCTTTAATTTGTTTTTGGCTGTCCTTTCTCCCTCCCCTGAACAAATCAGTTAAAAATGAGAGCTCAGACGCGTGCAAAAACTGAAGGTATTCTTCTATCTCAGGGTACGCCGATATAAATTTCGATATTCTTTTCTCGTCAGAGACAAGGATCCTCTGCACCGGAATACCGGCCCTATTAGAAGCAGTTAGCTTGGTTCCGATACTTCTAAAAACAGATTTAAGCTCTTCAGGACTACGCGCAAAGTTCTTAACTGCGTGCTGAACTGCCGCTCTCCCAGCCCCTAACGCAGCTCGAGGCATTGCAAACGGAAGCATCGCTATGTCGAATTTTGTATTAGGTATCGCCCCAGACACAATATCAGCAGCCGTGCGCCATCCTCCCTCTGGGACCTTACTCACAATCCCCTGTCTCACGCTTTCTAATCCTGGGGAAACCGGTTCAAAAGACTTGCCCATAAGAAGGCTGGCCATATTCATGGCATCTGGCTGTCCTGAATAGCGGCTAGAATTCGGACCGGTTCCTGGTGTTCCAAATAGGTCCCTAGTCGCTTCCCAGAATCTCTGCTTACCAGTGGGATTGTATGCAGACAGGGATGTTCGACCAAGTGGCCCCGTCTTAGGAGGTGCCTCAGAGGCGACCCTTTCTTGAGCGATCTGGGTCACAGACGGGGGCCCTATCGTCTGAGGGGACGAGCTGGGTGACATTGGAACAATGCTGTCCTCTGACCTAATAGGGCCTTGCATCCGTGCGACGAGAGCCGCGACTTCCTCGTCATCTGCGCTGAGTCTCCCATCGCTTACGGCTTGTATCAGTCCTCGGTCGTATGTCGATAATTGTGGGATATCGCGACGTTTCCTAGGACGATTGCTATAGATATCAGGCATTTTTAAATCCCCGGATACTTAGCACTCACGGCCTGACGTATGCCGGATGGGTTCGGTGCATTATGGGCCAACAATAACGCAGCCTTCGCCCGTGAACGTGTATTGATAGGGAACGTTCCCTTCGGAGCACCACCTGCAGGCCCAGCGAATGATGTGACATTTGGATACTTCCCGGCGTTCGAGCCGCCCGGCTTCAGCCTAGATTCACGCGTTTCCTTAGACAACGGAACGATGTCTCTTAGCCTGCCAGAATATCGCGTCATCATATATCCTCTGACGGGAGAACATATTCTCCCCCTTCGCCCTCCTGGATATCACCCACAGGATCAACTGGAAGTCCGATAGAGACGCCCTCTGCTTGAGGCACCACGAGTTGGTCAATAGGTTGACCTCCTAACGGGACCGTCATGCCTAACGTCTCAAGAGTTGGGTCTGCAGGTAATTGCTGGTCTTGGGGTAATTTCTCTTCCGATTGGGCTAGATTCTGAGCGGCCATCTGCTGGAGGTGATGTTGCTGGTCGGCCTGCTGTGTTGCGTCAAATTCATGTGTCGCATCAGTCCCAACGCGTTCCACCTCTGCCGCAAATATTGCACCCGCCTCGCTAGAGCGAACCTTCATCGCTGTCACCGCGAGTTGGGTCTCGTTACGCATCTTCTCCATCTCGACCTTGGCTTCTCGGTCCTTCTGGGACTCAACTGCATCTGCCTGTATCTTCTGAGCATCCATCTCTTGCCACTTGGTCTTCTCTTCAAGTGCTTTCGTTAATTGCTCGACCATCTGTCCAGCTTCTTCGAGTTGCTGCTTTAATTGCTCGGCGTCTAGCCCGTCAGCGTCCGGCTGTAGCGGGGGAGGAAGCATTTTCTTTACCCGCTCGGACGCCTCCAAGTGTCCAGGGAAATCTCGAAACTTCAGATAGATATCTCCGAGTATTGGGAACAAGGAAGGATTCGACTGAAACAGTTGTCCCATCTCATCAGCCCCCTCTTCCCTTCTGCTCTTGTAACTTCTCCCGATACTTACTGTCACTCCGTATCTGCCCTTATTTAGGTCGTAATGCAAGGCCTTCAGAGAGGACCCATTGCCAGGTACCCTATTCGGCATTAATCCGCCTGGCCCGGCCCCCATTTGAGGAGATCCAGGCATCATCCCTGGTTCAGGAGGAGGGGGTCCTTGTGGGGGTAGGCCGCCCATCATTGGGCCACCCATTTCGGGAGAGGGGCCCGGCGCTCCGCCCATCGGGATCGGTTGATCCGGGACCCCCGCTCCCTGCAGGGGCTGCCCCCCAAGTCCGCCCATTTGCGGCGGCATACCGTTCATCATCCCCATAGATGGAGGACCATTCATCTCCTGTATGGGGCGTGGGCGTTTCGTCTCCGGGTCCATGGTGAACGGAGTATTCAGCATTACCGTCTTAATCTCGTCTTCCTTGTCAAGGATTCTAGCAATGCGCCCTGGTCTGTCGTAAATATGAGGGATAAGATCGAGGATTACTTTCGCCTCGTAGGTCATGCTGATCTCAGCGAGATTGTCGATGAAATGGCTCGACCCTGTCTCGTGTTGATTTTGTAGAGCCTGGATCGCTTTTCCTGACTTCGCGCTCGAAGTCTGTTGACCCAGTGCGCTCTCGAATGCACCTGTCCCTTGATGGATGAATTCACGGGCTTGCTGCAAGAGCAACATGCTCGGCCCGAGTCGAGATGTGTCTATCTGCGTTCGTTGGGGAGGAGGGGCCGGGGTTCCATTCAACGACACATTCCGATATCTCAGATACGGGAAACTTCGAACATTCGCAAGTTGCCATTCTTCCTCGTGACCCTCTTCTTGACCCTCAACCATCGTATATGGGGCCTTACTTTCGAGACTGGCCATCTCAACAGCACTACTCGCTGAATAATTAAGCAATCGAACCGCGTCCTTATTCGGCTCAATCATGCCTACCCATCTCCGCTCGTCTCCGAATGGGATAAGTTCTCTCCCAATGACAGGGATAATTGGAATGTATCTCCCGTCCATTTCCTGCCGTGGTTCGAGCTCTTCTATCGCGTTAATCGTGCTCCAATAAAGAATTGGCTTATCTTCGTTCCTACTTCTCGCCTCTTCTCCAACCCTTGCTGTCCGTCCCTCCGGTATATCTAGCTCGTCTGCCTCTGTCCCGTCGTCTAGAAGAACACGACGCGTGTGCTCGTATTCCAACCTGTAGTATTCTGCGACTCGGACAGCCCTGGATGCCCCCTCACTCCCAGATATCCACTCAGGTGTGTCGATACCGATCGCCCCTAGTTCCTCCTCCGAGAAATTCGCCATCTTGCTGTTCGGATATCGGCGCTTATAGGTATCCCATGGCATGTCGTTTACGAGAAATGCCCAATCCCCGTCCGACCCGTCTGGCTCTTGCGAGAACGGGTCTAAAACGACACTCGCTTGTTGCAAGATGCGCTTAATCGCAATTCTTTGGTCAAATGAATCGTCACTGTCAGGGTCCCTCTCGGTCATTACCCTGTAATACCCACGCCCCGCCTTTACGGCCCTCTCAAACGCCCAGCTTCTCGCGAGACTGGCGCGACTCTCAACCTCGATCCTTCGGTACAGTCCCTGGATCACCTCGGCTGTCTCTTCTTCTGCATCATCAGACAACGGATGGATACCCACTCCCAGGTGCGCTGCTTTCTCAGCGTTCAATACCAGCTGGATCGGCTGGTCAAGGCTTGGGATAGAAAGCATAGGACGCTGGGGAATCGCCACACCTCCGAGGATCTGAGGCTTTCTCTGGTTCTTGACATCATCGGGCCAGCACAGGTCAGGCACTTGGAATCGAAGCGCATCAATCTCTCTTTTCCGTTGCTGCGTATTTGCCTCAGACCCTAGCTTGAACCGATCGAGTGCTTTCCGTAGGTTTGTAATCATGACGACATCCAGTCTGTAGTCTCGACGCTGCTCGAAACCCGTCCTGGCTTGTAAGGACGAGGCTCAGTTTTCATAGTCGCACGACCGCTCATAACAAGGTATCTCGTCGCGTCCATTAAATGGTCAGCCACTTTTACAATCTTCCCTTGCTCGTCCCGGTGATACTTTCGGAACTCACTTCTCCAGTTCGTTAAATGTTCTTGCACAGCAAGACGCCCCGAAACCAGCAAGTTCCATGTCTCGGTAAGACCCGACTCGACGGCATTGATCGCAGGCTCTAGGTGTAAGCCAAGTCGCCCATAGATATCAATCAGTGCCCTCCCATCCGCTTGGCTACTTCCAGCACTCGCCGGGTCTATCACGCCTCTCATCCATGCTCCTCTCGCTTTAATCGCTTCCGCATGGCTCGCTGGCTCACCCTGACCTCTATAGTGCTCATCGTAGAGGACGATCCTTCCAGTCGCTGGGTCTTTCGCGCCCCAAATGACCGCCGTCCTGTTCCATCCTACGTCAAGCGCATACACACGCGGCCAATTTGCCGGAACTTCTGCCGTGGGTGTCAATATCTCTCTTTCTGCGATGGGGTAGATCGCCCCAGACCCCAACGACGGCTCGCCTTCTGTTCTTGCTGATATCTGATACGGAGGGGTCGTCGCCATTAACGCCCGCTGTTCATCTTTATCGAGATGCGGGACATCTTTCCATCCAGCCTGGACGAATGTCTTAAATTCTGCCGATTCCGGCGTTTCAGGCTCGAGAAATCCCTTGACCACCTGACTCATCCCTTGAAGGGGCGTAAATGTCACCATGACAATTCCCTTCGTCGTTACCGTCCGGTACAGCATCTCCGTATAGCAGTCGGATGGAGGCTCCTCGTCACACCAGATCACGTCTTTCGCCGTTCCCTCAAATGATTGACGCCCCTGCTCGTAAGACTTCAGGCCAATCAGGCTCATTCCGCCCGTGACGTGCTTCACATGCGCCCCTTCAAGCGCACCAGACAACCCTCTCGCTGTAATCGTTTTTGCAATTAAATGAGAAGGCACCATCCCCGTCCCAGGCGCGTGGACCGTCCCCAATAACTTGGCTTGCACAATGTCTCGTGTCGTCTGACTGTTCGTCCCTACCGCCCAACATTCCACCGGTTTCTCAAATCGACGCCCCACCCACCAGTGTGGATATAATCCCGTCAGGTGACAGGTTACCTCATACGCCCCCGCCTCAGACTTCCCAATACGATTCGCCGCCATAAAAAGACGTTCCTTCGTATGACCCGCCGCGAAGAAGTCCATGTGCTTCTGGTATCCCGCCCTCGAGAGAGGACCCTCGTCAGCGAAGAATGTCCGAAATCGACTCCCCGACCTTCGCTCCGCTTCTGCTCTCAGGGCATCAAGCGACGCCCTTTCATCAATCGTCAGCGACGACATGCACATCGGTCTCCATCGCCCCGTCGGACGGTCTTAGCTTCTCGAGTAACACAGAGAGTCCAGACGCCAATTCCTCGTCACTCAGTTGCGTCGGCGTCTGTGAAAGCTCCAGGTCAAGACTTTGCCTCGATTGACCAAACATCCGGTCCATTACCTCTTTCATAATCGGCGCAGACGGGGCGACCGCTGTCAGTCGATAACACTTGTCTCCCTTATTCAGGCGCTCTTCCATCACCTTCGGGTCCGTTACCGTTTGCCACCGCCCCTGCTCATCCCTCGCCTGCATATGCGTCACGCCCTGGGCCGCCGATAATTGCGCGGCCACCAAGAGCGGGAACTGCCTCGCGACCTCCGCCTTCCATAGCGCCAGCAGCGCCATCTTCTCTACCGTCTTCTGCGTCGGTTTCGCCCCATTCTGAACCGTCGTCCCATGCGGCCTTCCCGCCCCCTCACGAAGTCCCCCACGAGCCTCATCCTCAGCGTTCTTCGGATACGGCGGATTGCTCTTCACTGTCATGCCTAAAACTTTACCATAGCGAGAGGCGCTCCATTCACTTCACAAACCAAACATTGCGTGGTCGGGTATATAAGAATGACTTTTGATTCTGAGGTGCTTTCGCTTTTTTGGATTTGACCGGTAGGTTTAGTAAACCGAAAAGCCAGGCCCCAGGCTAGGCCCAGACCAGGCTAGGCCCAGGCCAGGCCCAGGCTAGGCCCAGGCTAGGTCCAGGCCAGGCTAGGCCCAGGCCAGGCTAGGCCCAGGCTAGGTCCAGCCCAGGCTAGACCCAGGATAGGCCCAGGCCCAGGCTGGGTCGGACCAGGCTAGGTCGGACCAGGCTAGGTCTAGCGCGACCTGGTCGGTCACCGGCTGCGACCTGGTCGGTCACCGGCTGCGACCTGGCCAGGCACCGGCTGCGACCTGGTCGGGTGGTCCAGGAGCAGCAGGCCGTGCACAGGAAACGCCTACATATCGCCACCTTGCGCATCCTGGACGGCAGGCGGAC
>Ga0114999_10002688_pt1 | contig 22980 bp, 22 predicted proteins | sample ArcticOcean_MG_C_3_FD_89820 | JGI IMG/M metagenome (GOLD analysis project Ga0114999, IMG submission 89820) | Marine microbial communities from western Arctic Ocean - ArcticOcean_MG_CB8_126 | ecosystem: Environmental > Aquatic > Marine > Oceanic | place: Arctic Ocean: Canada Basin | collected...
CATCCGGCTTGCTGTCCAGCGATCCCGCCGCGCCGTTTCGTGCCGATGCGACGGCGTTGGCAGCACTGACGGAACCTGATCTCAACGAGGCATTTCAGGTGACCGCCGATAATCCGTTGATCGGAATGGCCGGGCGACTGGACCTGCTGCACGGTCTCGCCGAAGTGGTGCATGAACGCACCGATCTCTTTGGCAGTAAGGTTGGGGCGAAGGCCCGGGTCGGAAATCTGTTCGATCGCCTCGTCGCGCAGGCCAATGATGGTTCGATTCACGCTTCCGAAATTCTGCAGGCCGTCCTCAACGGACTGGGCGCTCTCTGGCCGGGTCGCATGGCGCTCGGTGGGATCAATCTCGGCGACACCTGGCGCCACCCGGCCGTGCAAACGAACGATCCCAGCACCGGTCTCATCCCTTTTCATAAGCTGTCGCAGTGGCTGACCTACTCGCTGGCGGAGCCTCTCGAAGCGTGCGGTGTAACCGTAACAAACCTCGATGGCCTTACCGGTCTCGCTGAGTATCGAAACGGTGGCCTCTTCATCGATTTGGGAATTTTGCGGCCGAAGCATGATCAGGTAACCGCCGACGTGCATGCGGTCGACTCGGAGATCGTGGTGGAGTGGCGCGCTCTGACCATCGCCTTGCTCGACCGAATCGCCGGCCCTCTGCGGCAGGAACTAGGAGTGGATACCGAGACATTTCCGCTCGCCAAAGTCCTGGAGGGCGGGACGTGGCAGGCCGGACGCCGTATCGCCGCGGAACGGCGCGCTGGCGGCGGACCACCGATCCGGGTCTTGAGCGAAGGCACCGTGTTCTAGAGAATTACACCCATTGGAGGGAATAACGCATGCTGCATGATGCCACCGTCGTCGATCACCCGCTGGTCCGCCACAAGCTCACCCTGATGCGCGCCAAGGACACGCGGACCGCCGAGTTTCGCCTGCTGATGCGCGAGATCGCGCTGCTGCTCGGGTATGAAGTGCTCCGCGACCTGCCTCTTACCACGCAGACCATCCAGACGCCGCTGGCGCCCATGGAGTCACCAAAGCTTGAAGGCAAGAAGCTTGTTCTGGTTTCCATCCTTCGAGCCGGGACCGGACTCCTCGACGGCTTACTGGATCTCGTTCCGGTCGCCCGCGTGGGACACATCGGACTCTACCGCGATCCGGATACGCTGGAGGCAGTCGAATATTACTTCAAGGTTCCCGGCAATCTGGAGGACCGCCTGGTCGTGGTGGTTGACCCGATGCTGGCGACGGGAAATTCCGCCGTGGCGGCGGTAGCACGCATCAAGGAAGCGGGGGGAAAGAACATCAAATTCCTCTGCCTGTTGGCGTCACCCGAAGGCGTGAAGACATTTCGCGACGCGCATCCCAACGTGCCAGTCTTTACCGCCGCGATCGACGATCACCTCAACGATCACGGCTATATCATTCCGGGCCTGGGCGACGCCGGCGACCGTCTTTACGGAACGAAGTAAGGCAGCGATCGGGTTCGACCAAAGGGCTGTTCACAAGAATGGAGCGGGCGCGGCAGGGTTGATTAGCCGCTTTCAAAGACGACTCCGCGGGTCATGCCGTGCAGGTCCGGAAATTCGATTGATCTTTGCAAACAGCTGAATTCGAGTTTCTTTTCAGAGCGAACATCCTAGAAGTCACCGCACATTCCGGCACAGGGCCAGCACGGGTCCAGTGACGGCATAAGTTCCTTCAAGGGTTTGGCCGTAACAGCCCTGCATTTTTTTTGCACTCTTGCGGCTGCAGGACAGCGCTGGACGATGCTCTTCGATGCCCTCCTTCTGCCGCTTTTCCATCGCTTGAAGCGTCGGCGGAATCCCGCTAATTCGCGCCTCCTTTAATCTGGATCATTACGGCGTCACGACAATTTCCTCATGCTTCATGAAGGCACAGGCAGACGCAATTCGGGCGCCGGGATGGGAGGATTTTCCAAATCGCAATAATCAGTCTAAATCGGATCGAGTGGGCCGCGAATCTCAACCGGGGCGAACTGTTTCGCTTCGGGACGGCTCTTTTGTTCATCATCGGCATCATGTTGATCACCATCGTCCGTTCGGAGAACGGCACGTACGGGGTTCTGATGGTCGTCGCCGCCATGATCGGTGGTTATATGGCCATGAACATTGGGGCGAACGACGTCGCCAACAATGTCGGCGCCATCGTCATCGCAGCCCTGTTCGAGGCCAGCGGCGCCTTGATCGCCGGTGGCGATGTGGTCAGCACGATCAAGAAGGGGATCATCGATCCTGATCAAATTGCCAACCGCGATACCTTCATCTGGCTAATGATCGCTGCCTTGCTCGCCGCGGCTTTGTGATTGAACGCGGCGACTGCAATCGGGGCGCCGGTCTCGACCACGCATGCGATCGTCGACGGCGTGCTCGGCGCCGGCGTCGCGGCCGGCGGCTGGGAGATCGTCGATTAGGTTAAAGTCGGCCAGATCGCTGCAAGTTGGGTGATTTCACCGCTGCTCGGTGGGCTGATCGCCGCCGCTTTCCTATATCTGATCAAGCGGACGGTCACCTATCAGGATGATGTGACGGGCGCCGCGAAACGGATAGTGCCGATACTGATCGCCGTCATGGCCTGGGCGTTCACGACCTACCTGATGCTCAAGGGCGTGAAGCACATATGGACAGTTTCCTTCGGCATGGCGGCATTCATCGGACTCGGTGTCTCCGGTGTCGTTTATCTTTTGGCCAGACTGCAGATCGAGAAGCTGGCTGACCGCTTGCCGAAGGAGAAACAAAGCATCAATGAGCTATTTACCATCCCGTTGATCTTCGCCGCCGCCATGTTGAGCTTTGCCCACGGCGCGAACGATGTCGCCAATGCGGTCGGACCACTGGCGGCCATCAACGGGGCGATCGTCGGCGGCGAGGTCATTGCCAAAGCGGCAATTCCGGTCTGGGTCTTGCTGGTTGGGGCGATCGGCATTTCGCTCGGACTTGCGCTGTATGGGCCGAAACTGATCCGCACGGTCGGATCCGAGATCACCGAACTCGATCGGATGCGCGCCTTCTGCATCGCCATGGCGGCGGCGATCACGGTGATCATCGCCTCGCAGCTGGGCCTACCGGTTAGTTCCACCCATATCGCCGTCGGTGGCGTATTCGGCGTCGGCTTCCTGCGGGAATATTTGAAGGTGCGATACGCCGGGATGCTCGAGGACATCCGCGTCCATCACCAGGACGACAGCCCCGAAGTTGTCGAGGCGTTCCTTGAACGCTTCGAGCTGGCGAACGTAACGCTCAAGGGCGAAATGCTGCGCGAACTCAAGCAGCGAAGCGGTGACAAGATTTTGCACAACAAGGAACGCAAGGGGCTGGGTCGGATTCATCGGCTGGAGCTGGTCAAACGCTCGCTCCTGCTGCTCATCGTCGCGGCCTGGCTGATCACCCTGCCGCTGTCGGGCGCGATGGGGGCCATGTTCTTCTTCATGCTGAGAGGAATGCTGCTGCCATGAGCGAAATTCCGTCATCCTCCGACGGACCTATTCTCGCTGCCGTCGACTTCTCGGAAGATTCGCGGCTGGCCTTGATCTGGGCGGCGCGCCAGGCACAGCTCGAAGCCGCGCCGCTCGTCATTTTGCATGTCGTACACGACCCAGCCGCGAGTCCCGGATTTTATCATAAGCCGGACGAGGATTGGTTGCGCCCGATGTTCGATGTCGCCGAGGAAATGATGGCGGCGTTTCATGCCAAGGCCACTGCCGACCATCCGGAACTGTCTGCGCTGGCTCCGGCAACCATCCGGCTCGTCTCCGGACTGCCGGCCGGCCGCACCGTCGAGGTCGGGGAGGAACTGGGCGCCCGCCTCGTCGTGATCGGCAGTCGCGGCCGTACCGGCCTGCAGACGATCCTGCTCGGCTCGGTGGCCGAACGCGTGGCGCAACTCTGCGGCGCCCCCGTCGTCATCGTGAAGGCGACAGGGTCGGAAGCTGCGAGATGAACGAGGGACTGGACGGGTTCGCGCTCTCGGCGGGGCTCGTCGGCGGCCTCGCCCTCTTCCTGTTCGGCCTCGACATCCTGACACGGGCGCTCAAGCAGGTCGCGGGTGATTACATCAAGGCCATGCTCGCGCGAATAACGAGCAACCGCTTTGTCGGCCTCGCCACCGGCGCCACGGTGACCGCTATCATTCAATCCTCCTCGATCACCACCGTGCTGCTCGTGGGCTTCATCTCGGCTGGACTGATGTCGACGTCGCAGAGCGTCGCGGTCATCCTCGGGGCGAATATCGGCACGACGATTACCGCGCAGATCCTAGCCTTCAAGGTGACCAAGATCGCACTGCCTATTCTGGCTGTCGGCTTCTTTATCTCCTTATTGGCCAAGCGCGAAGACTGGCGACAATACGGCCTCATCATCCTGGGATTGGGGCTCGTGTTCTTCGGGATGAGCATCATGAGCGATGCGATGAAACCCTTGCGCACCTACGAGCCATTTCTCAATTTCATGGTGTCACTCGGGAATCCTCTGCTTGCGGCCTTAATCGGCGGCGCCTTTACCGCCATCATTCAATCCTCTTCGGCGACCACAGGCACCTTGATCGTGATGGCTGGACAGGGACTGCTCGGACTGGAGGCGGCGATCGCCATCGCACTCGGAGCCAATATCGGCACCTGCGTGACGGCGATCCTGGCCGCGCTCGGAAAGCCCCGCGAAGCAGTCCGCACGGCGCTCGTCCATACCCTCTTCAATATCGCCGGGGTGTTGATTTGGATCGGTTTTGTCGGTGAATTGGCCGAGTTGGCGCGAATGATATCGCCGTCCCACGACGACTTGAGCGGGCTCGCGCGAACTGCGGCAGAGACTCCGCGCCAGATCGCTAATATTCACACCTTCTTCAACGTCGTGAACGCCGCCCTCTTCATCGGTTTTACAACGCAGATCACCCAGCTGGTCGAATGGCTCGTCCCCGACCGTCCGATTGAAGTGGACGAAAGCTCTGCGCCAAAGTACCTCGACGAGCAACTTCTCGACACACCATCGATCGCCCTCGACGTCGCCCGGCGCGAGATTTTGCGGCTTGGGAACCTCAACCGCGAAATCCTCGATGCCATGGTCCCAGCGGCGATCTCAGGAACTCGCCTGCAACTCAATCAGTTGCAGGCAATGGATGAACCTATAAACATTTTGCACCGTGAGATCGTCGGCTACCTGCGTAAGGTCAGCCTGATCAATCTCTCGTCGCGCCAGTCGGACCTGCTGATCGCCCTGATCAAAATCGCCAATGATCTCGAGTACATCGGCGATCGGGTTTCCAACGATATCGTCGCATCGGCGCTAAAGCGTATCGATGAGAATGTCATTATCAGCCAACAGACGGCGCATGCGATCACTGAGTTGCACGGCAAGGTCTTGGAAGCGCTGAATCAGGCGTTAAGTGCGCTCGATCAGGAAAACCGCGACATCGCAAAAAGCGTTCGCGCTATGAAGCGCGGCCTGGTCCAGATGATCGAAGAGATTACGCTTCACGAGATCGAACGCCTGCAGGCTGACGAGCCTCGGCGGCTGGTGACCTATGCCTGCGAGATCGAATTGATCGAATTGCTGAACGATATCTTCAAGACGATCCGGCGCATCGCTCGGACGCAGGTCAGGGCCTACAAGGCCACGCCCGCTGACGCGGAGCCGAACGAAGAGGAGATGACCGTCTAAAAGGCCGTGAACCTGAAAGATCGAATCAGGAGAGGCCCATAAACTTGTGGCCGGGACGAGTGGTTCGAAGCAACCGGGCGCAAGGTGTGCCACCAACTTGTTTGACGAAAAGTAGCGCCGGGAACAGATAGCGGAAGGCAGACGTTATCTTCAATAACGACAAAGGTGTTTTCCTTCTCAACGCCGCGTACCCGCATCACTACCGGTTTTGACAAACAGCAGTAACGGAAAAGCAAGGCAGGCCGTAATCGTGTAGAGGTAGAAAGCATTGATGTAACCGATCATCGAACCTTGCCGGTACATTTCCCCCGACAAACCGATCAGGCCTTCCCGCTCATCAACATTCCATATCCCGGCGATTCCCGGATAACGGAAGAGTTCGTTGAACACTGTCGCGAATTCAGTAAGGCCGGCATAGCTCGTGATCGTTGAGGTGACCACCAGAGTCACGCTAATTGAGATAAAGATGGAACTACCCACGTTCCGCAACATGTGGAACACGGCCGACCCTTCAGCGAAATCCCGGCTTGAGAGTGATGAAAACGCGATCACGGTCACAGGAACATAAATAATTCCGAGAGCGAACCCCTGAACGAAATTTGTCCAAAAGACATCCCAGAGTGTCAGGTTCATGTCGAGCTGCATCATACCCAGGCCGGCGATCACGTGGCATGCGAACCCGACCCCGACCGCGAGTCGTGGACTAAATTTGGTGAGTGGTATGACCAACGCGAATGATAGCCAGTTCCCGAGCCCGCGGGCAGAAAGCAGCATGCCAATGGTCGATTCGGGAAAATCCCTTAGGTCCTGAAGCAACGGCGGGAACAGCACCATCGGTGTTATGAACAAGGTACCGAATAGAAAACCGAACAGCAGGCCAAGGGCAAAATTGCGGTTGCGGAGCAGGCGCAGATTAAGGAAGGGGTGCCGTGCGGTCAGGCTGTGGACGAGGAATATATAGATAGCGAGGCCTGCAACGCAGGCCTCGATAATGATCTCCGGGGATTCGAACCAATCCAGGCGCAAACCCCTGTCGAGCATGAGCTGGAAAGAACCTATAGCGACGATCAGCGAGAGGAATCCAATCCAGTCTAAACGCTCGGCGCGGCCGCGCCACGCTTCAGTCAAAAAGATGCTGCATCCAAACCAGGCAAGAACACCGATAGGGGCGATCAGGTAGAATGCCCAGCGCCAGTTGATCGCCTCTCCGACATAGCCACCGAAGACCGCTCCGATGACTGACCCCCACACGGCAACGAGACCCCATGACGTTACGACAAAGGCATGTTGCCTCCGGGGAAAGACGTCCAAGAGGATGGCCTGAACCAACGGGAACATCGGAGCACCGAAGAGACCTTGAGCAATGCGCCACATCACGAGTTCCGGCAAGCTGTCCGACGCGCCGCACAAGACTGTGGCGACGGTAAACCCGACAATGCTTGAAGTCATGAAACGGCGACGCCCGATCTTTCCCGCTATCCAGCCAGTCAAGGGCGTCGCTATTGCAACCGCAATGATATGGAAGGTGACCACCCAGGCGACCTGATCCTGAGTGGCTGAGAGCGCACCTTGGATTTGAGGCAGGATGACGTTAACCACCGTCATCGCCATCCCGAAGATGAGGGTCCCGAGTGACAGCGATACCAAGAGCATCACCTGCCGGAAAAGCGGGAGGGTCTCGGCTTCACTGGTGGTCGCGGTCATAGAGGTCCGTCAATGGTCAGAAGGCACGTCTTGAAAACATACAAGCCGCACAAGGCACGGCTCGTTTAGGACCTGGCTGTCCTCAATTTGATCGCCACGCCGATCACCTCCTTTGAATCCGCTATCGGAGCGACGCAGTAACAGATTGATAGCCGCAACACCAAATGGGTTTGCACGTGGGCGTTCTCCTGTCCGAAGAAATAGAGTGTAGTAGAGCCAATTCCAGCGATTTTCCCACACTCGGCGCCATCGACCGCGCGTGCCAAAAATTTTTCCAACTGGCAGGATTACTGCGGTTTTGAAGGGTGTGAAAATGGAGCGGGCGATGGGATTCGAACCCACGACTTTGACCTTGGCAATCGAGAAATTGCCGCGTCCGAGAATTACACTTCAGTCCACTCCTGTGCGCTCGAATGCACCGGAGAGCGCGGGCCTTCGACTACCGGATTCAATTCCTAATTTGGAATACAACGCACCAGCGCGAAATGTCGCGCAATCCAGTGGAGGCAGGAGGCTGTAACCACGCGGCATCAAGAGCACATCTGGCACTTCCGCTTTGGGCCACTTGCCGGACGTATCGGAGGGACCCGCATATGGTCTGCTTTTACCCGATACGGACGCTCCGAGGGCGATAATGAGAGACTCAAGTCGGCGCGAAGGACCTTCGAAATCGTCGATCCTTCTTCAAATGCCATTCCCGGCTCATCGCTTCACTTCGAGTTTCATACCGTTCGGCATACAACAATTCCCAGTGCCGGCCAGCAGTTGAACGCGCGCCCTTGCCAGAATTATGTGCTCTGAGGCGTTGGTCGAGATTGGACGTCCAACCCACATACGTACGGAAGCCGTCAGGTCCGGTCGTGCCAAGTAAGTAGACGAAGCAATTCGTCAAATTAGCTCCTCGGCTTCGCGCGTTCGCCACGATCTGATCCGATCGCCCTCACCCAAATTGCGGCAATTTTTTAAGCCAGCTTCAGTGCCAATGTCTGCTTGGCCCCCAGGTGCGGACCTCGCGGGCGATGCCCCCGTTCGTCTGCTTGTGACCCATGTCGGACGCTATGAATACCCGCCAAACTCTATCGATTGTGGCATTTCCTTATCGGGAGAACTCGTACTTCCGCGGTTCGTCGCAAACGTAAATGGTGTAGTCCTGGTAAAATTCCTCTCGGCCACGTCGCCGAGCCTCTAAATGGTCCGGGTGATCACGCCACGCCCGAAGATGCTCAGGCGACTCCCACTCTTGGATGGAAATCTTATCCCCATCGTCACCGTAATAGGTCTTGCTCGAAATGAAACCTGGCTGCTCTTTAGCAATCTTCCAGATGCGTTCGTGCTCCGCCTGATATTCGTTGGCAACTTCAGGACGGACGCGAGCACGAAATATGGCGACAAGCATTCTATTTAATCCGCCGTGTCGAGTTGAGCCGGAAGATTGTTATTGTAAGCAACCGTGGGCAACAAAGGCGAGCGCACCTGGACAGTCCTCGACGCACACGCTGAAAAGAGAAGGCTAAAGCTCGAACAGGCGCTGGCAATACCGTGATCTGGCTTATGGCGGTCCCAGGCCCTGGAGGTAAGCCCCCAGCTTACCGCTTCGGAGATATGTCGCTTCTTGGCTACTAGCGGACGTACCGAGCATGTCGAAAGTTAGTCCGCTTTCGCGCGGGAAGCGGACTATCGAGCTTCTCACTTTCGCCATGTGCCGATGCCCGTGGTCGAGCGTCTATTGTTCGCATCATGGCCGAGAAGAGGTGCTTCGTGACCTTGCCGGCGGGAATCATAGAAGTAAGCGCCTAACGCCGGTGGCGACTCGGCGACGAAGATAAGTCGAGCCTTGTGAGGCTGGAATTTCTGAAGAAGAGGCAGTTACCACACTGGTATCCGCGCTTGCGTCCTCACACCCTGATCTCCACGAAGTGCGCGATGCCGCTGAGGCTATGTTCAACTGAGAGCTTCCACTTCCCGCAACAAAGCGGAAATCACATCGGACTTATAACCGAGAGGTAACCACGGGCCTTCGGAGCCATTCTGCGACTTCACGAACTCTGCTCCCACGCATTACCTAGAAGCCACAGAAACCGCGGCTTTCGGCCGTCTTCAAAGTCTGGAGAGAATGGAGCGGGCGATGAGATTCGAACTCACGACTTCGACCTTGGCAAGGTCGCGCTCTACCCCTGAGCTACGCCCGCATTCCTGGGATATTGCTTACCGCTCTGATCGCGGCGAGTGATCATAACCATAGCCGGACGGGACGCAAGCGCCAAGCAGACGGCATTGGCCGGCAACCCATCACCAATCGGCAATCCCAATTGCTTGGATTCCCGGCTCATGTTGGCTATCGTCGCGGCCGCCCCGTCAACCCGAAATGGCTCGATCATGCCCGCCACCGAACAGGATTTGATGACCCGCTTCGCGGAACTCAACATTGAATGCACAACCCACCGCCACCCGGCCTTATGGACCGTGGAAGAGAGCAAACAATTGCGCGGCGACCTTCCGGGCGGCCATTGCAAAAGTCTTTTCCTGAAGGACAAAAAGGGAGTGTTCTATCTCGTTGTCGCCCTGGAAGATCGCGAGATCGACATGAAGCGGTTGCGACGGCCGATCGGCGCCGCGCAACTCTCCTTCGGGCGGCCCGAGCTGTTGATGGAATTGCTCGGCGTGATTCCGGGATCCGTCACGCCGTTCGGCTTGATCAACGATACGGAAACTCAGGTCCGTGTCGTTCTCGATCACGGAATGCTGGAACATGATCCGCTGAACTATCATCCGTTGACCAATGAGGCCACGACGGCAATTGCGCCCGACGACCTGGTGACATTCATCCAAGCCTGCGGCCATGAACCGCAAATCCTCGATTTCAAAGAACTGGAGGCCTCTGACGGCACGCCGGTCTGACAACTCCGGACTTGGCGTACGACGAGCGTGCTATCATATTTGATGAATCACATTTAATGAGTCACAGGGCCAGTTGGCTATGTACCGAATTTATTTGCTCACAGGACTGAAGAAACACCATGGAAGAGATCATCGGGGGTGAAGGGCTGGCTGGCCCTGGCGGCACCGGCACACTGGTCAAGGAAGGCGATACGGCTTCGTTCGGCGAGGATGTTATCCAAGCCTCAATGGAAGTGCCCGTCATTGTCGACTTCTGGGCACCCTGGTGCGGACCCTGCAAACAACTTGGCCCAGCCATCGAGAAGGTGGTCGGAGCCGCGGCCGGTGCCGTAAAATTGGTCAAAATAAATGTTGATGAGAATCAGCAACTGGCCGCCCAGCTACGAGTACAGTCCATTCCTGCCGTATTCGCCTTCAAAAACGGTCAGCCGGTCGACGGATTTGTCGGAGCGCTGCCGGAAAGCCAGATCAAGGCTTTTGTCGAGCGGCTAGCCGGCGAAATCGGACCGTCTGCCGTCGAAGAAGCGACGGCCCAGGCGCGGGCGCTTCTTGAGGAGGGTGATCTCGCGAGTGCGGCGGGATTATTCGGCGAGGCGCTAAAGGCGGAGCCGGGAAACCCTGACGCCGCGGCCGGGCTCGCAAAATGCTACATGGCGAACGGTGATCTGGAGCGGGCGCGGCAAACCCTTTCGGTGGTACCGCCAGAGCATCAGAACCACCCCGAAGTCCGTAGCCTGGAGGCAGCGCTCACACTGGCGGAGAATTCCGGAGACATTGGCGATGTCCAGGAGCTCCGCGCCAAAGTCGAAGCGGACCCAACCGACCATCAGGCCCGATTTGAGTTGTCGGAATCGTTGTTGGTCGCGGGACAGCGGGAAGAAGCCGTAAACGAGTTGCTCGAAATCATGCGCCGTGACCGCAACTGGAACGAAGAGGCGGCACGCAAGCAACTCATTACACTTTTTGAGGCGTTCGGCCCGACCGATGAGTTGACGCTTAGCGGTCGCCGCCAAATGTCATCACTCCTGTTCTCGTGATCACGCCCCCTGTCGTTGCGGTTGATACGCTTTCTGCGACCATTCCGGTCTTCCCTCTATCGGGCGCACTGTTGCTTCCGCGCGGCGAACTCCCCCTGCACATTTTTGAGCAACGCTATCGGGACATGGTGCGTGACTCAGCATCGAGCCACGGTCTCATCGGCATGATCCAACCCGTTGACCCGGAGTGGACGGTGGAACGGCCTGACTTGTATGGGATTGGCTGTGTAGGACGAATGGCCGGCTTGAGAGAATCAGATGACGGCCGGTATTACCTAACGCTGATTGGTCTATGCCGATACAAAATCATCGAGGAGCTTCCGATGGCGAATGACTACCGGGAAGTAATCGCCGATTACGATGGATTTCTTCCCGATCTAGATCCACCGCCGCCGTCGGGGACGGACCGCGAGGCGCTGTTCTCCGCGCTGAAGAACTATTTGGATGCACGCGATCTCGATACGGACTGGGCACAGATTAACGATGTCGAGGACGAGACCCTCATCAACGCCTTGGCCATGATGTGTCCTTTCGATCCTCGGGAGAAGCAAGCGCTCGTAGAAGCGCCTGGGCTTGCCGAGCGCGCGGATGTATTGATGGCGCTGTTGAAGATGAGCGGATTGGCCGCCAGCAGAGAGGCCCCGAGTTCGATCCAATGACTCGCGTAAATGTAACCTCTATACGAATCCGATGAAATACCGGAGCAATCGATGAGCGACAAGGAAAGTACGGTCGATCCAAAATTACTCGAAATTCTCGTCTGCCCACTGACCAAGGGTCCGTTGCGTTACGATCACCAGGCTCAGGAACTGATCAGTGACCAGGCGGATCTTGCTTATCCCATTCGCGACGGGATTCCCATCATGCTGGTCGATGAAGCCCGACACCTCGATAGCGATGACGCCCCCTTAAGTCAGCCGGTGGACAATGAGTGATCAGACGGAAAAAGCCCCGCGTGCGATAGAAGTTCGGCTGAAGAAAGAGGAAAAGACCCTCGAGATTGAATTTGATGACGGGAACATTTTCCGCTACCCGGCCGAACTGCTGCGGGTCGAGAGCCCATCCGCCGAGGTGCAAGGCCACAACCCACATCATAAGGTGACCGTCGCAGGAAAACGTCACGTCGGCATCCTCGGCCTCGAACCGATTGGCCACTATGCCTTGCGGATCAAGTTCGACGACCAGCATGACACGGGCATTTATTCATGGAGCTACCTCCATGAACTGGGGCGCGACCAGGTCGGGATCTGGCAGCGCTTTATCGATGCCCTCGAGACAAAAGGTCTCAGCCGCGATCCGTAGAGCAGATCGGGTTCAGTTGGAAACGCTGCCGATCTCAACTCAGCGGAACTGTCTCTTGCCGCGAGATGCGACCTACAACGCAGTCCCATTCAGGAGGCGCGGCAACTTGCCTACCGTTCCCCGCGCGTGGCGCATGAAGAAGCGCTTTAACGGCGGGACGCGATTGACGGCGGCCAATCCAACATCACGCGCCGCCCGGATGGCACCGATGTCGTTAGAGAACAAACGGTTGAGCCCGTCGGTAACGGCGAGAAGCACCATGGAGTCGAAACGCCGCCACGTCTCGTAGCGGGAAAGGACGTTGGCGCCGCCGATATCGAGGCCAAGGCGGGCGGCATCGATCACGACCTCCGCGAGGGCCGCCACGTCCCGGAATCCAAGGTTGAGTCCCTGTCCGGCGATGGGGTGCATGCCATGAGCCGCGTCACCCACCAGGACCAATCTTTGACCGATGTATGACTCGGCATTGTGCAGCGAAAGTGGATAGCACCAGCGAGGTCCGACCGCCTCGACATAGCCAAGGAAATCGCCGAAGCGCTCCCGCATCTCCCCGTTGAAGGCGGGCTCATCCAATTCGATCAATCTGTCGGCGGTGGCTGATGGCTCGGTCCAGACGAGTGACGCACGATTGCCCGTCAACGGCAAAATCGCGAATGGACCCGCGTCGAGAAAACGTTCGTGCGCAACGCCACGGTGGGAACGGTCATGTGCCACCGTGCAAACAATTCCCGACTGTTCGTAGGACCAGCCCTGCACACCGATGCCAGCCGCCTCTCGTACCGGAGAATTGCGTCCATCGGCGGCTACCGCAAGATGGCTGCCGATTTTCAGACCATCGGCCAGATGGACAACGACACCGCCTTCGGTCCGATCGAGCCTATCCAATTCTGCCGGTGCAAGAAGCGTGATGTTGGTGATGTCTGAGATTGCGGCGAACAATCCTCGCCTCAGATGCCGGTTCTCCAGCATGAATCCCAACGGACCGTCGCCCAGTTCGCGATGGTCGTAATGCAGGAACATAAGCGAGTCGCCTTCGCTGACCCGAATGTCGAGAATAGGTTGCGTCTCCGTGGCCAAATGTTTCCAGACGCCAATGGCGTCCAGGGCGCGGTAACTGGCATAAGCGATGGCCGAAGCCCGCCCGTCGAATGGCACATCGACCATCGTCGCTGGGCTTACACGGTCAATCAGTGCGACGCGCAATCCAGCTCCCCCCAACGCCACGGCGAGCGTAGCCCCAATCATGCCACTGCCCACGATGATGACGTCGACGTCCAAATCAGGTTGTTTGCCGGTCGTCACAGACATGAATCTAACATTGCTCTCCAGGCATCTGGTGTCCAGTCGCGGCATTGACGCCCGATACCATCATTGTGAGGCAAAGTCTGGGCGGGTACTCTTTTGGAATGACAGATGCATGGCACGAGATGACCGCCCTCGAACTGGGGGCGGGAATCGCGAGCGGCGACATCGACGCGGTCGATCTCGCCGAACATTTTCTCGACCGGATCGAACAGGAAGATCTGGATCACAGCATTTATATTCGGGCGACGCCTGAGCGGGCCAAAGCGGAAGCCACTGCGGCCCGGGACCGCGCTCAGAACGGTTTGCGCCGCGGTCCGCTCGATGGCGTCCCCATGTCATGGAAGGATTTGGTCGCGATGGCGGGCGAGCCCACGACCGCCGGCTCACCCTTGTTTGCGCAACAACCCCCGGCGACCCATGACGCGCTACTGCTCTCCCGCGCGACCCGCGCGGGCATGGTTTGTCTTGGCCGCACGAACTTACCGGAGTTCGCGTTCTCGGCCATGGGGATTAATCCGCATTTCGGGACGCCGGCAAATCCGTTCGATCCGGTTACCCCGCGCGTCCCCGGCGGCTCGTCATCCGGTGCCGCCGTCTCGGTTGCGCGCGGGCTTGCCCCGGCGGGCATTGGCTCTGACACCGGCGGCTCGGTGCGCGTCCCTGCCGCCTGGAACAACCTCGTCGGTCTCAAAACAACCGCTGGAGTTCTTCCGAACGTTGGCATTCTGCCGCTTGTCCGCGACCTGGATACCGTAGGCCCCTTGACCAAGGACGTCGCCGACGCGGCCGCCATCTTCGCCGTGTTGTCGGCTGATGAGCCCGTCGATCTGGTAGGCGCGTCCGTTAAAGACGCCCGCTTCCTCCTCCCGGAAATGCTGTGGAGTGACGTTGACGACGATATCTCCGCCGTGATGGACACCGCGATCGGGCAATTGGAATCCGCGGGTGCCCAGATCATTCGTGAAGAGGTTGCTGAACTCGACGAGGTGACGAAGATTTTTCTCACGTTCGGCGACCTGTTCAGTGCGACCGCCTACGCAGAACTCCGCGAGAAGGTCGATGCTCAGCCTGACCTCGTATACGACCAGATACTCCGGCGTCTTCGATTGTCCGTCGGCGCATCTGCCGTCGACGTACTTCATGCCTGGATGGAAATCGATCGCTGCGCCCAGCAATACTATGCCCGGGTCGCTCCCTTTACGGCCGTGTTATGCCCGACGACGACCATTTCGCCACCGGCCATCGCAGACGTGGATACCGACCCCGAAGCCTACGCCACTGCGCAGCGGCGTATCCCGGTCAACACCCGGACCGGAAATTTGCTGCGGCTGTGTGGAGTAACAGTGCCGGCCGGATTTTCCGGCGGGCTACCTGTTGGCTTGATGGTCTACGGATTACCCGATCAGGATCGATACATTCTCCGCGTCTCCAAAGGTGTCGAGCAAGCGATGCGCAACGCTTAACGCATTGCCTAAAATTCGTGTGCATTGAGTAGATCGCCTAGTAGCTAGAAATATCAACTGCGGTTAACGCCGATAAGGTCCGTCCCGGCCTCCGGTTATGTGGGCCCCAGTGTCGCCCTTGCCATCGGCCTCATCGCTGGTGTGGTCTGTTTTTGGCGCGCGCCGAGGTTTAAGCACAAAGTTGGGTATGACGGCTCACTCGATGTCTTCGCAGTTCACGATCTCGGCGGCATTACCGGCGCGATCTTGACCGGCGTGTTCGCCGCCGAAGCAATTGGTGGTACGCCAGGCGCCCTCGAAGGAAATGTCGGCCAAATCGGCACTTAGATCTACAGAATCATTGCCACAATCGTTTATTGCGCCGTGGCATCGCTTGTTCTTTTCAAAATCATCGATGCCGTGGTCGGCCTTTGCGTCGACGAAGAGCAAGAACGCGAAGGCCTGGACATCGCACTCCACGGCGAAAGCGTCACATAAGCTTCGCTTCCCGGCATCCCTCCCGCCCTGGCGCCCGGGGCAGCCTTGTGCTGCCCGGGCGCTTTCTATTTTTTGCACAGGCAATCAAGGTCAGGGTCCGGAACAGCAGATTCTACCCCTTTTCCTTACCCTAAAATGTCAATATCCTGTAGGTTCCAGTGGGTAAAGTGACCAAACCTTGTGGTACATCCGCACATTTCTTCGTTGCGTATGATCGCGGATGCTCGTACGCCAATCGGGCGTCACCTGGATTTGTTTGCGTTTTGTACTCATTTTGAAGAGATCACAACGCCTGCGATATGCTCAACAACAGACTCGACATTCTGGGCGATGGTCCCTTCCGCCGGCTGGCGTTACTTATCGAACCGATGACGCCCGCAGCAAATCTGCCGCCTATCAACCTCTCCATCGGCGAGCCACAGGTGGGTTGTCCTGGCTTGGTTGGTGATGTGATCGAGGCCCATCGTCATCTTTATGGAAAATACCCACCTCCGCGCGGGACACCGGCCTACCGCGAAGCTGTCACAGACTGGTTGAATTGGCGATACGATCTGCCAACGGAGCTGCTCGATCCCGATCGCCATGTCGTTCCCGTGTCGGGGACGAAAGAGGGCATGTTCATGTTGGCGCAGGTCGCGATCCCGGAACGGGTAGGAGCCGAACGGCCACTCGCGTTGCTCCCGAACCCGTACTACCACACGTACGCTGGCGCCGTGGTGGCTGCAGGTGCCGAACCCGTGTTCGTGCCGGCGGTGCGAGAAACCGGCTTCCTGCCCGACTTTGGAGCACTTGAACAAGGTGTTCTGGATCGCACGGCGCTATGCATCATTTGCTCACCCGCCAATCCGCAGGGAGCCGTCGCGGATACCGCTTACCTTCGCAATCTCATCTCTCTGGCGCGAAAGCACGATTTCGTTCTTTTGGCCGATGAGTGCTACGCCGAAATCTACTCGGACTCCCCGCCACCTGGGGCGCTCGAGGTGTGCGCTGCTGACGGGGTGCTCGACAACGTTGTCGTGTTCCATTCGCTCTCCAAGCGTTCGAGCGCGCCGGGACTACGCGTCGGCTTCGCGGCCGGTGATCCGGATATCGTCGAGAGCTACATGCGTCTCCGCACTTATGGCGCCGCGGTCATCCCCTTACCAATTGACGCCGCCGCGACGGCACTCTGGCGGGATGAGACCCATGTGGAAAAGATCCGAACAGGCTACCGCAGACAATTTGATGCTGCAGAATCGATTGTTGGCGACCGTCTGGGATTCTACCGGCCAGCCGGCGGCTTCTTTCTGTGGCTCGAAGTGGGAGACAGCGTCGCCGCAGCAGAAGCCTTATGGCGCAACGCCGCCATTAAGTTGCTTCCGGGAACCTTCCTGGCACGGGATGTGAACGGCGACAACCCAGGAGCCGACTACATCCGGGTTCCGCTCGTTCACGATATTGAAACCACAACTGAGGCACTTGAACGCATCGTCCAGACTTTATAACCAGCGCGAACCCACCATGACTCAAACCACGAACACCCACGGCAAAGCACCGATCCTTCCTGAAGGGCTAAGTGATTTCATGAGGCGCCGCACCGTTGAGACGGCGGGGCTGGTACTCTTGCTCGTGGCCATTGCGTTCGTGCTGTCGTTACTCACTTACGCGCCTGACGACCCCAACTTCAACCATGCGACGGCAAAAGCGCCCGAGAACCTATTGGGGGTACCCGGTGCATACGTCGCCGAATTCTCATTGCAAACGCTTGGCATCGTGGCGGGATTGTTCGCCATCGTGCTCGTGTCCTGGTCTTGGCGGCTGGTTTCCGATCGCCGGATCCCTCGCTTTTGGCTCCGCCTGACCCTGCTGCCCGTCGCCCTGATTCTCGGTGCGGTCGCCATCGCAAGCGTACTTCCTCCCGAGATATGGCCCCTCACCGTCGGACTCGGCGGACTGATCGGGAATATCCTGGGCGACCAGATGGTGGAAATTGGCCAAACATATCTGCCCGCCGTTCCGCCCATCCTCTACTCGATCGCGCTGGGTGTCTTCGGTCTGCTCGCCTTCCTGATCAGCATGGCTCTTTCTGTCGACGAATGGAACGCCATGACAAGGTCGGGGGGAGTTCTCATCGTGCGAATGTTCCGGACGATCAACACGCTCGCGCACGCCGGAGAGTGGTTGGACACCCGGAAGCAGTCGCGGACGAAGCTCGGCGATTCGCTCAACCGGCAAGAACCCGTGTTCAAGCGTGCCGCCAAAGATGATGCCGATGCCTTGGCGCACGAGGACCTCACAGAAGAGGCCAAACCCGTTCCGCAGTCAGCCAAATCGTCACGCCGTGTCCAAAAGCGTCTGGCTAAGCCCAAACCAAGCAAACGCGCCGATGCCGAGCGTCAACCGGCGCTCGATCTGGTTCCGTCCAATGAGTACCAACTCCCCTCACTCTCGCTGCTCTCCACGCCGCCCGCGAGCAAATCATCCCGGGCAATCAACGACGACGCACTCGAGCAGAATGCGCGCCTTCTGGAATCTGTCCTGGCGGAATTCGGCGTCAAAGGGCAAATCAGTGAGGTCCGCCCCGGTCCAGTGGTGACACTCTACGAGCTTCAACCCGCCCCCGGGACCAAGACCTCCCGCGTCATCAGCCTTGCCGACGATATCGCGCGATCCATGAGCGCTATCTCGGCACGTATCGCGGTGGTGCAGGGCAAAAACGCAATCGGAATTGAACTTCCCAACAGTGATCGTGAGGCCGTCCACCTGCGGGAACTACTATCCTCCGCGGCCTATGAGAGCACGGCAGCGAACCTGACCCTGGCGCTGGGCAAAGACATCGGAGGGAACCCGGTGATTGTTGATCTAGCGCGTATGCCGCATTTACTCGTCGCCGGAACGACCGGTTCGGGAAAGTCGGTCGGCATCAATTCGATGATCCTTTCGTTGCTGTATCGGCTCCCGCCGGATCAGTGCAAGTTGATTCTCATCGACCCGAAGATGCTTGAACTCTCCGTATACGATGGCATTCCCCACCTATTGACGCCTGTCGTTACAGAAGCGGGCAAAGCTGTCGTCGCCCTGAAATGGACCGTGCGGGAAATGGAAAACCGTTACCGCGCCATGTCGCAACTCGGGGTTCGAAACATCACAGGCTACAACCAGCGCTTGGCTGAAGTCATCGCCAAAGGAGAGCAAATCAAGAGAACCGTTCAGACAGGATTTGATGCCGAAACGGGAGAGCCCGTGTTCGAAGACCAAGAACTCGATCTCCAACCGCTCCCCTATATCGTCGTCGTGGTCGATGAAATGGCTGACCTCATGCTGGTCGCCGGCAAGGACATCGAAGGCGCCATCCGCCGTCTCGCCCAAATGGCACGTGCCGCAGGCATCCATTTGATCATGGCCACGCAACGCCCCTCGGTAGATGTCATTACAGGCACGATCAAGGCGAACTTCCCGTCACGGATCAGCTTCCAAGTGACCTCAAAGATCGACAGCCGGACGATCCTCGATGAGCAGGGAGCAGAGCAATTGCTGGGAGCCGGTGACATGCTGTACCAAGCGAGCGGCGGACGGGTACAGCGCGTACATGGTCCATATGTATCGGATAAGGAAGTCGAGAAAATCGCCGCGGCACTTAGAAAGCAAGGCCGGCCAGAATATCTCGACGCCGTCACGCAAGACGTTGAAGCATCCTTCGAGTCAGAAGAAAATTCGAGCGGCGACGAACTGTACGATCAGGCCGTGGCTCTTGTGATGCGGGAAAATCGCGCATCGACCAGCTTCATCCAACGTCACCTGCAGATCGGCTACAACCGGGCAGCACGCATTATCGAGCAAATGGAGGCACAGGGAATCGTGACGCCCGCAAATAGAACCGGGAAACGAGAGGTCTTGCTGCCCGATGGCGGAGGCTTCGAATAATCTGGTGCTATCCTGCGCCGTTCCACATCTCCCGGAGCGTGACGCTTGCTTAGAAAATACAAATTTTGGACCGTCTTAACGGTTTCACTGACTATCATCATGTCGGCACAGTTATCGGTATCCGCAGAATTGTCGGTTCAAGACCAGGACGATATCGCCAGAATCGAGACCTACCTGAACGGCGTTCGCACCCTGGCAGCCGACTTCATCCAGATTGCCCCGGATGGAGCAATCAGTCGCGGGCGGTTTTACCTTAAACGTCCCGGACGGTTGCGCTTCGAGTACGAACCTCCAGCATCGGTTCTGGTCGTCGCCGACGGGACTTATGTGAATTACTTCGATGTCGAACTCGGACAACTCAGTCAGATCGGCGTCTATTCCACGCCCCTCGGCGTTGTCGTTGCCGAGCAAGTGAAGCTGGAGGGACGAATTGCCGTGACGTCGGTGGAACGAGGGGCGGCGGTTGTTTCGCTCACAACGGTCGACACGGAGGAGCCCGGAAGAGGAACGCTGACGCTGATATTCAGCGACCGTCCTCTGGAGCTTCGGAAGTGGCAAATAATCGACCCCCAAGGCCTGCTGACAACCATTGCCCTCGATGAGGTATCCATCAACCAGGACCTTGATCCGGAGCTGTTCATATTTCGCCAACCAGGTGGCGAGATTGGTGTTGAGGGTAACTAGCAAGCGGATGGCGATTCCGCACGGGCATTCAAACTGGACGTAGGAGCGTCACGCCACTAAATATTGTGGGATCATACACGGGCAAGCAGGCAGAAATGCCTCCGGCACGATAATCTGAGGCAAACCGTTCATGGCTCGAAGAAACCGACCCGCCCTCGTGGGAATCCCCGCCAGCATTCGGCGCGTCAACGAAAATGACTTCCATGCGGTTTCTGCCCGCTACGTCGAGGCCGTCGCGCGCTTTACCGGCGCCGAACCAGTCATCGTCCCGGCGATCGGCAGCCAACTCGATTTCGAGGACTTGGTTCAGCGTGTGGATGGATTTTTTTTCACTGGCTGTCCGTCGAATATCGAACCCCACCACTACGACGAGCCAGTTAATTTGACTCCCGACAAACGAGACCCGGGCCGCGACGCTACCACGCTTCCGCTCATACGATGCGCGCTCGCCAACGCAGTACCTTTTTTTGCGATTTGCCGAGGATTCCAGGAGGTCAACGTAGCATTGGGCGGCAGCCTGCATCAGTTGCTGCATGAGGTGCCGGGGAAATGGGACCACAGAGGCGGCAACGGCAAACCGCTCGAAGAGCGGTGCGCCCCCAGGCATCACGTTTCATTAAAACCGAATGGATATCTTGCCGATCTAGCCAGTTCGTCGCGAATCGTCGTCAATTCTCTTCATGGTCAAGGTATCGACAGGCTGGGCAAGGACTTGGTGGTTGAGGCCATCGCCGATGACGGTACCGTAGAAGGCTTTCGGGTTGACGGCGCGGAGGCACTTGCCCTCGGCGTCCAATGGCATCCCGAGTGGCGGGCCGAAGAGACGCCACATTACGGGGCGCTATTTGGTGCGTTCGGCGCCGCTGTCAACGAGCGGGCCCGTTCCCGTCAATGAGCTTTGACCCTGAGGACTTCGACGAGTCCGAACCACTGGATCTGGAAGACTTTCCCACACTCCAAGCCGTGGCCCGATTTGCCCAAGCGGTCTCACATGTTCCGTGGTTCCTTCATCTTGGCGAACCTTTGACGGCAGAGGCGCTTGAAGCCGCAGAAACCCATGCCCTCGCAATGGGGTTCCCCGATTGTTCGATTGCCCGGGTCCGGGACTGGGAGGAAGCCGGGGATGCCGCGGAGAGTCCCGGCTTTGACGATGCCTCATGGGAATTCGAGGAGCAGCTAACCGCGACACTCATGGATCTGGCGCTTGCAGTTGTCGACGAGGAAGAACTGGCGGCCGCGTTGACACATGTTTCTGCCGTCGCCGGAGATGCCGCCAAACAGGCAATCGAGGAGGCGGCCGCACTCGCAGGTCATTCCGATCCCGCCCTCCTGGACGCAGCGGCGGGTGCCGCGACTAAGGCTTGTTATCAGGCTGCTCTGTTACTCGCAGGCGGCGGCGAAGAAGATCACGCGGTCGCCTACAAATATCGATTATTCGAAGCTGGTCACTGGCCTATTGGCATTGTCGGAAGCACATTTAATGTTTTCTGATGTCAGGCCGCTTCCATCGCAGGAACGCGGTATAGGAAGTAGGCGCCGTCTTCCACCTCCGGTGGAAGGTCGACCGAACGCCAACTCTCCATCTTCATCTCACGGTCAGTAGCCACCACGCCATTCGGTGCCATGACCCGGTCGATGGCCGGACCCAGCCACAGGGCAAGAGCGTCGTCGCGTTCCCGGTTCTCACTGCCAAAGTCACAATGAGCCAAGGCGACAGCTCCTCTGGTCTGGTCTGAGACGGTCAACAAGGTTTCGCGAAAGTCACCCAATACGATGTGGTCCATATCGGGCGTACAGTCGGGATAAGAGCCGACGTTGCGGTCGAATGCAAAAATTTCTCTGTCCGGAATCACATCCCTGAGAAAATCGTAAGTGCGCCCTTTTCCGAGACCTATCTCGAATATCGGACCTTCAATATCGGCAATCAATTCCGCCGCGAAGGTAAGACACGCACGCTGCGCGGACAGCCGCCGGATAAAGAAATCTAATCGGTTCATCTGGATGTCGGATACTCGCTGGACCGCCGAATGACGCGGCCTCCCAGAGCTGTGTTACGTATTCAGCGCTTGGGTCAGCTGGCTGGTCGTCTTCTCCAGGCGGATCGCAAGCTCACGCATGATCTCGACCGCCATCTGTGGGAATTCCCCTACCATTCGGAAGAAGAGTTCCTTGGAGATCTTCAATACCTCCACGTCCTGATCTGCGACAACGGTAGCGGTCCGCGGGACGTCGCAAAGGATGGCGATCTCCCCCACGATATCGTTCTTGTTCACTTCGGCAACTTTGACGTCGCCGTTAGGCGTCGACACAACAATTCCAACTGCTCCGTCGATGATGATATAGGCGGAATCCCCCATATCGCCTTGATGGAACAGTTCTGTCCCTTCTCTGAATTTGAGCCGCTCGCTGGTGAACGCCAGCAGCTTAAGTTTGGACGGCTCGATATTCGCGAACAGCGGAATCTTCCGCAGAAGATCGACTTCCTCATTCAGGCTCATTGTTCCCGTCCCACCGGATGTTAGGCGCTATC
>Ga0114999_10002689_pt1 | contig 22979 bp, 31 predicted proteins | sample ArcticOcean_MG_C_3_FD_89820 | JGI IMG/M metagenome (GOLD analysis project Ga0114999, IMG submission 89820) | Marine microbial communities from western Arctic Ocean - ArcticOcean_MG_CB8_126 | ecosystem: Environmental > Aquatic > Marine > Oceanic | place: Arctic Ocean: Canada Basin | collected...
GACTAGACTTGACAAGATCACAGCAATGCTTGAGGATCTTACCATGGACTATGTGGACAGTGATTGGTTAGCTAATGGAGATCACGCGTCTTTGTCCGCAGACGTTGAAAATGCTTTTACTTCAACTGACAAATTGGCCCTGGCAGCTATGGGTTTGGCACAATCTATGGGAGAAATTTAGTAATGATAATCTCAAAACGACAGCTTAGAAGAATCATCAAGGAAGAGAAGACAAGGCTTCTTCGTGAGCAAGGTGAAGACATGTCAAGCGAGATGCGGGCGAACAATGAGCATCACTGGCCCAGGGTCGACTGGTCCAACGTAGGCGAGCTTGTTGATAAGTGGACAGATACTGAGCGCAAGGCCTTTGACAAGGGCGATCCCTCCATGATGGACATGGGCGAGACAGCAACTGAGGCCAAGGGTGTTTGGGATATGCAGGTTGAGGAAGCCGGTATGGATATGGAAGCTGAGCTAACAGAACGAGTTCGAAAGTTGGCCCTACAGACCATGCAGGAATTTACGGATAAACTTATCAATGGAGACTATGCGTAATGAAAGTTACAAAGAGGAGCCTAAGAGCTCTCATCAAAGAAGAGAGAACAAAGCTTTTGAGCGAAGCTGATCAGCACGTTATCCTCTCAGCTTGGGATCAGGCGATTGGAAATGTTGAAGCAGTAGAGAAAGAGCTATATGGCTTAGAAGATCCTCAAAATGTAGGCGAGGTGCCACCTTTTGGTGATGCATTAGGTAAACAGCTGGCAGCAGCGGTTCTGGAGCTGAATCAGGCATTTGAGGCCTTAGAGCTTCACTTCGACGATGAGTCCGGCCGAAACCCGGGAGGAAGCATAGGATGAAAATTACCAAACGACAGCTAAGAAGAATCATCAAGGAAGAGAATGCTAGACTTGAGCAACCCGATCACCTCGCTGCGGTTCTCAAGCGAGATGCCAATCGCGGGCAAGTCACTGTTGAAGAAGGTGCTGCACCCGATGAACTGTATGTAATGACCGGCGGCGCGGAAGGGTTTACTATCAAGGTGCTAAGGAGAGGACGATGAAAATCTCAAAACGACAACTCAGACAAATCATCAAGGAAGAGAAGACACGTCTGCTAGAGCAGCAGGAGACCCACGCCGATCGTGCTATCGGTCTTTACTTTGACGTGAACCAGCAGAAGATGGCGTTTGACTCGCTTTCAGTGCTTTTCGATGAGTCAGTTGAAGATGCTATGCTAGACGGAATGGAAGATGTTGAAGCAGTTGACGCTGTCTCGGCAGGTTTGAGACAAGTATTCGAAGAGTGGCTGGCCTCTAGAGGAATGTGATTAATGAAAATTACAAAACGACAACTTAGAAGAATCATCAGAGAGTCTGTGTTGTCTGAGAGCCGCAGCATTATGCCCATCATCAAGCGAAGTGGTGGCAAGAAAGTGAAAGACCCAGGATCGCCCTTGAAGCAATATGAATTTCCAGACGAGCGAACTGCTGCTAAAGTTGTTTGGGAAATAAACGATGAAACCGGTCGTGAGGCTGCAAATTCCGGCAATATCGTAACGGTATATACATGAGAGTCACCACACGCCGTCTCAGAAGAATTATCCAGGAAGAGGTCAAGAAGGCAGCACCTTTCGGCAGCGGAATGGAAAAGGCTGACTTGGATAAGGACCAGAAGGACATCATCGGTCACACGTGACTGACCCACGCCAAGCTGAAGTCTTCAGCTTTGCAGGAAGCGTTTGGGGTTCGTGGAAATAAGGTTGGAAAAGTGGTCTGGCACTCCCTAATGAAGGACGGCAGGGTGACGCAGTACGATATCAAATTCGGAAGCAGACTGATCAGGAAAATTCCTGCTGCGCTCGTTGAGGCTGAGAAGGTCCAGGAGCACAAGCACGAGGGAAGAGAAGAAATAAAGTAGCTTAAAACAATGTAAAATCTCGGCCCGTGTGTTACAATAAATACACGGGCTTTTTTGCATTTGGAGAGCTACATGGTAAGAGACGATATTTTCGGAAAGATTCGATCCCCCGAGAGGTTTGTGGGCCTTCATGCTCACAGTGGATTCAGTACATTTGATGGTTTGGGTTACCCGGATGATCACATTGACTTTATTCTTAGTGAACAGCAGGGAATGGATGCCTGGGCACTCACTGACCATGGAACCGGTTCCGGATTGGCACATGCCAGGTCACATACTGTCAAGATGCAAAAGGCCGGCCGAAAGTATCGCCAGCTCTACGGCGTGGAGTTTTACTTTGTACCCTCTCTCGCCGACTGGCGGGTTCAGTATGATGACCACCGCCAGTCAATCAAGGACGCCAAGTCTGCCAAGGATCAGGAGAAAAAGGCCAATCAGAAGATCGTGATCGATGCTGAGGATGAGGTGGAACAGGGGGGTCACATCATTGAGAACGAGGAGGAGTCTAAGCAAGGCAAGTCCAATAAGCCCGAGTGGAAGCGGTATTACCATTTAGTTGTTATTGCTAAGAATCAGGTGGGGATGGGCAACCTGTTCACCCTGGTCAAGAAGTCATACAAGCACGGCTTCTATCGTTTCCCACGAATTGATTACGCTCTTCTCAAAGAGCATAGTGAGGGTCTTATCGTCTCTACCGCGTGTGTGGGAGGACTCGCTTCAGGTTTAGTCTATCGTGAGTTTCCTGGGCTTCGTTTTGACGAGTTGCATCCAGATCTTGTAAAAGATCCCAGTGTGATGTCAACCATAATGCCCAGACTTGAGAATATGACAGACAGGTTCGTGGACTGTGTTGGAAAGGATAACTTTTTTCTGGAGCTTCAGTTCAATGATCTGACAGCACAACACTTGACCAATAAGTGCCTCATAGATCTTTCCACTAGGACCGGTATTCCACTAATTGCCACAGCCGACTCCCACTTTCCGGATCCAAATAAGTGGCAGGCTCGTGAGTTGTATAAGAAGCTAGGGTGGATGGGTTCCAAGATTGATGAGAAAATGCTTCCAAAGCGGGACGAGCTCAAGTGCATGCTGTACCCCAAGAACGCCCAACAAATGTGGGATGAGTTCAAGCAAGGACATGAGGAGTATGACTTCTATCATGGAAATGAGGTCCTGGTCCGGGATGCTATTGAGCGAACCCACGATATCGCTTGGGATAAGTGTGAGGACACTTGGATCGATACATCAGTTAAACTTCCCAAGTTTGGTACACCGGAAAAGCCCGCCTTTAGAATGCTTGCTGATCTTGTCAAGGACGCAATGATTCAGGAGGGTCTAGCCGACAATCCAGAGTACATTGATCGGGTGAAGGAGGAGCTTTCCGACATTAAGTACCTCGGATATGAGGCATACTTCCTTGCGATGTATAAGATCTTTCACCTTGCGGAGAAGAAGACGCTCTTTGGCCCAGGCCGCGGCTCTGGCGCGGGATCTTTGGTGAACTATCTCTTGGGAATTACACAAATTGATCCTCTTCCATACGGATTACTGTGGTCGAGATTCCTGGGTCGACATCGGACAAGTTGGCCCGATATTGATACCGATGCAGGCGACCGCGAGGCCCTAATTGATGCATCTCGTGAGCTCTTCGGTGATGATGCTGTTATTCCAGTCTCCAACTTCAACACTCTCAAGCTAAAATCCCTCATCAAGGATATCTCCAAGTTCTATGGAGTTCCCTTCGACGAGGTTAACCGAATGACAGGTCCACTCCAAAATGAGGTGATGCCCTTTGCCAAGGATGAAAATCAGGAGAAGTCTGTGTTCGTTCTCAAGCATGAGGACTGTATGAAGCACTCTAAGGGCTATCGAGAATTCATGGAGAAGTATCCCGATATTGGAAAGCATGTTGAGACCCTATTCATGCAAAATAGAAGCATTGGACGTCATGCCGGTGGGGTGATTATTGCGCCTCCGGAGGAGCTAGCATCGTGTATGCCCATCATTGGGGTACGAGGCGAGTTACAAACACCGTGGACAGAGGGGATGAACTTCCGCAACCTCGAGGATAATGGATTTCTAAAGTTTGACTTCCTTGGCTTGACCCTTCTCAAGGATGTGGAGAACTGTATTAGGAGAATTCTTGTAAAGCAGGGTAATCCCAAACCGACATTTCTTGAGATTAAAAAGTATTTCGATGAGCATCTAAATTGTAGGTATAATGACACAGATGACTCCACTGTATGGGAACACGCATATCACGAGGGACACTTCACAGGAGTTTTCCAGTTTACGGCTCAGGGGGCAAGAAAGTTCTGTCTGGCTGCCAAGCCGGTGTCCATTGAAGAGCTAGCTGCTCTGACGGCCATCTATCGACCCGGTCCTCTCAAGGCAAATGTTCACAGGAAGTATGTGAAGGCTAAGCGAAATGCGGCGGACATCCAGTATGATCACCCGGTGATTGAGAAAATCCTAGGGCCCACCTTCAATTTTGTGGTATTTCAGGAGCAATTCATGACTCTGGCAGTTGAGCTTGCTGGTTTCTCCCCGGGCGAGTCCGACAAGCTTCGAAAAACCCTGGTGAAAAAGTCCCTTGACACCATGGGTATAAAAGGCGATGAGCGTGAGGCAGCTCGAAAGAAGTTTGTCTCCGGTGCTAAGGAGCTTCACGACATACCTGAGGGAACCTCACAGGCCCTATGGCAGACCATCGAGGCCTTCTCTGTGTATGGCTTCAATAAATCCCACGCGGTTGCATACGCCGTTGACTCCTATTACGCAGCGTGGCACCATACACACTACGAGAAGGAGTGGCTAGCAACAATCCTCCAATCAGAGAACAACTCACCCAAGGGTCTATCCAAGGCGATCTCCGAGATCAAGTCGTATGGGTACAAATTTACCCCAGCTGATGTGAACTTCTCTGGGGAAGAGTGGGAGTACTCTCATGAGACCGGAACATTTGTGCCGCCCCTGAGTGCTGTGAAGGGTGTGGGCAATGTGGCAATGGCAGAGATCATAGTGAATAGGCCATACCAAACCATTGAGGATGTATTGTACGATGAGAACGGTGTGTGGAAGCACTCCAAGATGAACAAGACGTGTTTCTCGGCATTGTGCAAGATTGAGGCATTTGGCTCCCTCCAGGAGATGGAGGATGGATCCGTTGACAATCACCATCAGCTTTTGGAGATATTCACTGCAGATAGGAATTACGAGACCCTTCGAAAGGGAAGATTCGGAATATCACCCACGGCGTACAAGCGTGCCATCAAAAAGGGTGAGGATCCGCTTCCAATTGTGGGGACACTAATTCAGCAAACTGAGGGGATTCCTGACTGGACCCGACCTGAGAAGATTCACAACTATATTGATCTGACATCTGGTGTGGACAACGATCTGGTCTTTCCGCCTCACCTTATGACGAAGATTCATGAGAAGGAAGTACAGACTGCCCTATCAATTCCACCGAGTGGTAGAGGAGTGGGCTGGTTCTGTATAACTGAGGTTATTCGAAAGAAGACAAAGAACAATAAAACATTTTATCGGCTTCGTGTGTCAGATGACGACAACAACACAGGTTGGCTCCGGGTCTGGGGTGAGATGAATCGGGATCCCACACCGTATACAATTTGGCTAGCTGACATTAAAAATGATCCTGAGTGGGGAATGTCCACTGGATGTTACAAGATTAGACGATTAGATGAGAGGGAGTGATTGTTATTGTTTGAGACAGACAATGTGATTCTTGAGGGGCCGGACCTTGCGGGCAAGACAACCCTATATAATGAAATACACAGATCCACCGGCTACAAATGGAATATTCAAGACCGATCATGTCTGAGCATGCTAGCATATGCTAGGTTGTACAACAGGGATATCTCCAAGTGGCGTAGAAAGCTGTGGAGTGAGCTATCTAACCTTAACAATAGGATCATTCTTTTGAGGCCCTCCTGGGCTACTCTAGTTAGACGGTATGAACAACGCGGGGACGATATTCAGGACCTCACATCACTGAAGAAAGTGCATAGAATATTTCAGGAGGAAGGTGATAAGATTTTGGGACTACCCACTGTAGTCTTACCTCCGCCGGATCTAAAGCGGGATGAGCTGGTCCTGTACTGCTGTAGTGAGTTAAAAGACCTGGAGTCAGTAACACCCACTCAGGTGGGAGAGATTGTGAGGAATTTTGTCGAGGCTTCTCCGACGGACGAGGTAACACCCCTACAATTTACGCTAACCGATCAGTGGCCTTTCCCATTAGCTGATCCGAATATTATGAATGATTCGGAAGAGTCGAAGTATTATGACAACATAGCTGCCGGTGTGATGTCCAATATTGAAAGGGAGCAGAGCGGTGTCAATGAGTACAGTGTACCCCAGAATCTCTCGACAAGGAGGTTTATCTTTACTCAGGACACATGTATTTCTCTTGTACACACGATGTTCCGAGATGGAGTGCTAAATGTACATGCAGTGTGTCGATCGTCGGATGTCGTCAACACTTTTACATCCGATGTGAGATTTCTTCATTATCTATCAGCTATGATTCATATGAAGCTGAGTCTCTCTTCGAGAATACCCATTCGACTGCATGTTCGTATGCACTCAGCACACGTGGTAAAAATTGACAAGAAAGAACAAGGATTTTTACTTGAAACAGGGTAGATGCTTAAACTTTAATGCACATCATGATAAAATGTTCTCAGGAGGTGAGAAATGAGTAAAAAACGTAAGGCGCTGGTAACCGGGTGCTGTGGATTTATTGGATCCAATTTGGTTCATCAGCTTGTAGAAGATGGTTGGAGTGTTGAGGGTGTCGATGATATGTCGAACGGTCACCAGGAGTTTCTAAATCCGCTGGAAGTGAGATCAGTACCAGCAGACTTTCTCCATGTGTATGAGAGTCAGGAACACCCTAAACCACAAGTGCTAGTAGTTCAAGGTGACTTCGCTCATGATCACATACTCGGCAAGATTCGAGATAAACAGTATGATGTGATTTTTCACTTTGCTGCCAATCCACGCGTGGAGTACTCTGTCAACAACCCCACAGTGACAACCGAACAAAATATTCTCAAGACTGTGGGTCTATTTGAAGTTGCATCAAAAAGTGATACTCGGGTGGTTTTCTCATCTTCCGCGTCTGTATATGGTGATGCAGATGAGCTTCCTACGAGAGAGGACTCACAGAAAGTCCAGAACTCACCATACGGTCTCCAGAAGTTTGTTGGTGAGCAATTTGGAGAGCTATTCTCAAGGTTGTATGGTTTAGACATAGTGTCTTTACGATATTTTAATGTGTATGGACCTCGTCAATTTGGAGACTCCGCATATTCAACAGCTGTTTGTGCCTGGTGTGATAAGGTGAGTAAGGGCCAGCCTCTAAGAAGTGATGGTGATGGAACACAGTCTCGTGATTTGGTTTATGTCGGTGATGTCGTCGCCGCGAATATTTTGGCCGCCAATCATACAGACAAGTGGGTCGGCGAAGCCTTCAATATTGCTTCTGGAGAGATACACACTAATAATGAGATATTGGATATATTTCGTGAGAAATTTCCAGGAATAGAGGTGAATACAGCACCTACCCGACCAGGCGACGTGATGCGAACAGAAGCAAGCATTACAAAGTCCTCAGATACATTAGGCTACACACCAAAAGTACTGTTTAGCACGGGCTTAGAAATGACATGGAAATGGTGGGAAAGTTTGAAGGAGAATTCAGAGTAATGACAGATCCTGAGTTCATTATTTTTACTGGCCCTATGTTTGGGTCCAAGACCACACGTTTGCTAGCAATTGTTGACAGATACATTAGACAAAATAAGCGTGTTGTAGCATTCAAGCCCGAAATGGATGATAGATATACTGCATCAGAAATCATGACCCATTCTGGTGGTCATATACCGGCATTCACGGTAAAATCTGGTGATGATATCCTAAGGGAGACGAAGAAGGCAGGTGTTCCTCCCGTCGATGTTATTGCTGTTGATGAGGCCTTTATGATAGACGGATGTGCTAGTGCACTTTTGGAACTATTCAGGTCTGGGAAGACGGTAGTGGTATCGTCCCTTCAACTTTCTGCCAGCGGAATGGTATTTGATGAAGTTAAAAATATGATGCCGTGGGCTACAAAAATTGAGATATGCCCAGCTGTATGTCCTATCACTGGACGAAATGCTTACTACACACATCGAAAGTTTGAGAGCTTGGATGAGATTGTAGTAGGCGGAGATGATTTGTACGAGCCTAGGTGTTGGGAGCATCATGGCTTCATGAATCGGAGACAAGGAAATGAATCTAATTGAACCAAATAGTGTAGATCTGGTGATATATCACGCAGGTTGCACCGATGGCTTTGGGGCTGCATATTCTGCATGGAAGCTACTGGGTAATAGATCACAGTACTATGCGTGCCGACACGGACAGGATCCTCCAAATGTCAAGGGTAAGTCTGTTGCTATTCTGGACTTTTCTTTCAAAAACGGTGTAACAAAGAGAATGATCAAGGATGCCAAGGCTCTAATAGTAATTGATCATCATAAGTCCGCAGTTGTTGAACTCCATGATATTCCCAACACACACTTTGATATGAATCATTCTGGTGCACGTTTGGCATGGGACTTTTTTCACCCGGGAAAAGAGGCACCAAAGTTTATAAACTATATTGAGGATCGTGACCTCTGGAAGTGGGTGCTTCCCTACTCTAGGGAGTTTTCTGCAGCCTTTGATATGATCCCATTTGAGTTTGAGGAGTTTGAGAAGTTTGAGGATAACTCTGTCTTTGATGACACAGTCAAGAGAGGATCGTATATCCTTGCGTACTCTAAGATAGTGGTAAAGAAGGTTTCTGAGAAGGCTGCATCTCGAAAGTTCAGGGGAATGAATGTTCTCGTCGTAAACTCATCACACTGGATGTCCGAGATAGGTGCGAGCCTTTCGCCCAAGTGTGATTTTGCTATGATATGGTATTATTGTCATGAGACAGAGACCACAAGAGTAAGTCTCAGATCCTTTCATGACGCTGTCGATGTTTCCGAGATTGCCAAGACATTCGGAGGCGGCGGACACAAAAAGGCCGCCGGATTTGAGTTACCACCAGGAAATCATGTTGAGGAACTCTTTGATAGGCCTCTAGAGTCTACCCCAGACGATGCCGGATTGATACCCCACCTAATTCAAGAGGAGAAGAGCGTTGAAGACAAAAAAATTAGCACTTGATAGGCCTACGTGGGATGAAGTCTGGATGGAGATGGCCCATATAATCTCGAGACGATCGTACGATCCAAGACATCAGGTGGGTACTGTCATTGTTACAAAGGACAACACACAAGTTTTGTCTGTGGGTTATAATGGAAATCACACCGGCGGCCCAAATGAAGTGGAGTCTACCGTTCCCGGGGAGTCAGGAATGATTCATGCTGAAATTAATGCACTTCTTAAAATGGACTATAATAACCCCAAGGGAAAAACCATGTATGTCACCTTGTCGCCGTGCAGAATGTGTGCCAAGGCCATGGTGAACGCTGGGATTGACCGTGTAGTATACGATCAGGAGTACAGAATCACAACCGGATTGGACGTTCTCCGCGATAGTGGTATAGACGTAAGCAGGTTTACAGACCAGCGAGATATGTAGATATAGCGATAAAAAATCCAAAAGAGGATTGAAACGATGGATAATCGAAAGCAGCTCTGGGAGCTAATATATCGAACAACCCGCGTGATGGTGGAGGCGCAAGCTGCCGCACGACGTACACATGTAATCAGAAACAGAACAACTGACGATAGTTTAGTACTCTCTTTGAATGAGAAGCGGCTGTCACCCTATCTTATTATGGAGGAATTTTCTGACGAGGACGCCAATAAGCTAGAGCAGGCAGTCACAGAGTTAACCGGCATCGTGGAGGATATGGGAAAGAAGCTAGCCGACGCCGGCATGGATGGAACAGCATCTGCTTTAACAGATCTAGCTGGGTCGATTCCGGACACGAGCGGCATTGCTGCACTGGCCATCAAGGGTGATACCAAGGCACTCCAGGCACAAACAGGTGAGGTAAACGAGGCGCTATCCCAGGTTCAAGAGGCAGTCGCTCTAATTGTTGCAAGTCTTACAGACTTGGGAACAAATCTTGGAAATTTTGAGGCCAAGCTAGATGATGCGCAAAAAGAGAAGACGATTCAGGAGTTAGCGGAGGATGAGGAGCTTGTAAAAGCCGGAAACTTTGTTGATTCTAAGTCTTTAGAGAAGGGTGTGGGCAAGGCCTTCAAGGTTCCGGGTTGGTTCAAGTCCGCAGTTAACAAGGGAATGTCAGCTGCCAAGGGTGCTAAAGACAGCGGAGTTATGGGATTCTTCAAAGGTCTCTTTGGCGGAGGCGGCGGAAAGAAGAAGCTTATCGATCAGAAGGTTTTTACCCAGGATGTCCTCAAGACACCGTTCAATAAGTTCTTGGAGGTTTCCAAGGCAATGTCTGGGGCCCAAGGTCCCCTAGAGGCTGCCATTGGTGGCAGCGCCGAAGCAGGCGCCACCGCTCAGGCTGCAGCAGGCGCTCCCGGAGATGAGGGTCCTGCAGAGGTCGAGGATCCAAAGAAACCGGAAAAACGTCCTGGATTTGATCTGATGGCTTGGATCGAGGAAAAGTATCCAGATCTCTTCAAACGTCTTCAGACAGCAAAGGTGGACGATGATGATGAAGATGTTGTAGAAATTGATTCTGAGGTTGAGGACGGCACGATTTCTCCCGAGGATGCTATTGCAGACATGGAGGCTGAGGCCGGAAAGATGAAGGCAGCTGATGTTTTGGCAGCTTTAGAAAAAGCTCTCGAGCCTGATGACGAGGCACTTGAGACTTACGGTATTCCTGATGATTTTGACGGGGCCGGTTTAGCCGGTGCTGTTGTAAATAAGCTTAAAAAAGATGAGCTTGTAGAAGAGTCTTGGAGCTGGAAAAATGATGCATCTCTGGAATATCTTCTGGAGGCGCGAAGAGTATCACTCCTTCTTGAACAGGATGAGAGTGTCACAACAGCCGAGTGGATACTAAAAGCTTCTGAGGCCGGGACAGAAAATGAGTCTGAGGCAGCCTGGGCAGCTTGGAGAATGTTTATAGCCCTGAAAGATGCCGGAATGGAGATCGAGGGAGAGGTTCCCAAGCCTGAGTCCGGAGAGGGAGAAGGAGCTGATGATGAAGGAGCTACCGGTGAGCCGTCGGAAGAGGACATTGATGACTCAGTTGATGCAGTTCTGGCCTCCGCTGAGGAGGCTGCTGGAGCTGATGCAGATCCCGTCGCCGGCGTGTCACAGATCGTGGCAGATTGGGCAACTTCAACGCCAACTCTAGAAAAGAACATCTCTGGAAAGCAAACTGACGCCCTAACAAAGGCCGCAGCCGATGTGGTGGGTAAGGCTCAGGAGATGGTGATCCAGGGGATGATGGACGCTGTGGATGCGTGGAGGGGAACCCAGAAGGTGCTTCAGAAACCTCACACATCTGATAAGCAAATTGACGCTCTCAAGAAGGGCTTAGATGGCTTTCTCAAGAAGGCAATTACTGTGGATGAGGCAGCAGTTCGTTCAAACGCGTCAGCCAGGATGGAGAGGCGCCTTCGGGATAAAATGACAAGTTTTCTCTTGGAGGCAACTGACCTTAGAAACCATCACCTAAATCGTTTAGGCACATGGGAGCTTATTGAGACATTTACCATCGCCTACTGTGATGCATGGATTGATAATGAGCCAATAGTGATGACAGAGTCCAGTGAGAATCATGGTTTTAGTTACACATATGATCATGTGGATTCGTATGATGAGAATGAGTTGATTAAACAAAAGTGGATGAGAATGGCCGGACTACCGGGATTTTAGAATGACGAAACGAACACTAACAGAACAGATTGTCTTAGAGCTCATGCGGGAAGAGTATCAAAAGCGTCTTCAGGAAGCACTAAGTGAGACAGATGTCTTTGATGATCAGGGAAATGTTCTAATCTCTCAGGGCCTCAAGGTTCGACATAAGGACACACAGTTTGAGTACACAGTTGATGATGTTATTGAGGATCCCGAGTCCGGAAAGACAATGATTAAACTTAAGCTTCCGGAAGAGCCCAGATTTGATCCGCCGCCAGAGGACGAGGGACTTATTGCGGACGTGCCACCGCCAGAGGATAATGTTCTTGGAGAACAGGATCCTGCCGGTCCCACGCCCAGACGAGCGATTGAGCCGCATGCGGCGGCTCTGCCAGATGACGATCCCACAGCCCTTCAGGCCCAGCCCGAGGAAGAGGGTGAGCTCTTTATGATAGATCAGGAAGAGTTTGAAAAGGAATATGAGGTAAAATAACGATGTCCGATCCCAATATTACAAAGACCGACTTGGTTCGATCAATTAGAGAAAGCCTAGGGTTACCTCCTAAAGAGAAGTCTGATACAGACGTCAAAATAAATGAGTCATACAATACTCAGGCAAAGAAATTTAAGTTGTCGACGGAGCTGCTTAGTAATAAGAGCAAGAAGCATCATCAGGATCTCTTTGAGAAGTATGTTGACACACTCAATGAGATTAGTGCAAAACTAGATACAGCACCTAGGGATGATTCTGAGGCAAATTTTTCCGAATACAGGTCACTCAAGATTGATGAGACATACAATCTCAATGCATCCTTTCTTCACGGTTTATTTTTTGAGAACATTAGTGATGTTCACAGTCAAGTGACAATGGACTCTATGGCGTTCATGAGGCTGGAGCGAGATTTTGGATCTTTTGATGACTGGCAGAAGGACTTTATTGCGTGTGCGCTATCTGCTCGAAACGGTTGGGCTGTGACGGTCTACAATATGTTTCTAAACAGGTACATGAATGTGGTTATTGATTCGAATAATCAAAATATTCCCATGGCCTCATATCCCGTGATTGTCCTGGACTGCTGGGAGCACGCTTACTACCGGGATTATCTAAATGAAAGAAAGACTTATGTCTTCGCGATGATGAAGGAGCTCAATTGGGATACCATTGAGGATCGGTTCAAGAAGGCGGAGAGAATATCAAAGGCCACCAAGTAGGGAGCTTACCATGAAACTTACACGTCGAAATTTGAGAAATCTAATCCTTGAGGAATTCAATGTTCTCTTAGAGCAGGAGGAAGAGGGCGAGGATATGTTTGGCGGTGAAGACGAAGGCGGAGATGAAGAAGCTGCTGAAGACGAAGGTGGTGATGAAGAACCTGCTGAAGACGAAGGCGGAGATGAAGAAGCTGCTGAAGACGAAGGCGGAGAAGAGGGCGAGGAAGTTGCTGAGCCTGTAGAATTGGATCTCGAGCCTGGCGAGGAAGCGGAGTTTACCAAGACGATTGATGACGAGATAAATGCAGTATTGATAGGCTTTGAGTCAGATGCGCTTAAGAGTGCACAGGTTCAAGGCGATCCCCTCGTCGCGACCGACATCGTAATTCAGCCTGAGTCAAAAAAGTGGTATAGATCTCCTCTCGCCAAGGTGTTATACGAGCAGGATGAGACTCCTGGACCTTTACTCGATGTGGAGAAGTTCGCGTCTGAAGTCTCACGCCTGGTAATAAATTATGTCAACCTACTTGACATGGAGTCACACATTGTCAATAAGGCAAAACTATTCCTTTTAACAAAGTATGATGAAGCGACAGTCGAGAAGTTCGAACAGATCCTGGATCAGACGTACGGAATTGCTCTAGATGCTGGCGGAGGAGATGCAGAAGTTCCCGCACCTGTGGCACTAGGCTCCGGATTCGCATCAGCACCAGGCGGAGCGTAATTAAGAATGGGTAGCTATCAAGATCTCGAGACAAAAAAATCACTTCATATAAATCTTACCAGAGCGACCCATGCAGCCCTCAGAATAGTGTCTTTTCAGTATCATCTCTCCATGCAGGAGATATTTGAGGAGATTGCGTGCCAGATCGTGGAAGAAAATCCTTACATGGTCGAAGTCATGGGACAAATGGCTGATCGAAAGAAGCGCAAAGTGTCTAAAAAGATGTCACGTACAGACGCTGAGTCAATATTTCGGGCAATTGAAGACGATAATCCTCTAAAAATTCATAGTCCACAATCTGGAGAATCAGAGTAAGATGGGAATTTTTCAGTACGTTGGAAGAATCTTTGGTTATAATGGGAGCATCATGAAGGAACAAAATCAACGAATTATTGCTCTAGAACAGAGTGTTGAAGCTCTGATGATTCAGTCGCAATCCATGAGGACACAGGTGGATCAGTTAACGTCTTCCTTCAATCATCTGACAATAGCCCACATGCAGCTAGTCAATGATATGGGCGTCATTTATGATAGCTTAAAGGCCATCGCTGAAGGGGGTGACAATGATCCTTACTCCCTTTCTATGCTTGGCTACGGAAACGACGACGACGACGGTCTCCCCAACTAGGGAATAAAATCTCTCCGGGCTGATATTTAGTAATACACCAATGCATCCCATCGTGCCGAGTGGCACAGTTTTGTGGGTGTATTATTTAAGGAGAAAATTTATGGATGTGTTAGGTAAATGTTCTGGTTGGATCAAGAGTATTACAGAAGCGTCTTTGGGACTTCTATGTCTCGCTGTCGTTCTTCAGATTCTCTTCGGAGCTCCGGTTCCGTTCTTTCCAGTCGACGTAGTCGGCAACGTTACCGGGCTCGTAGCTAAGCTTGGTGGTCAAGGCCTTGTTGGTCTAGCTGCTCTGCTAATTCTAGTGGGTCTCTTTAACAGAAAGGAAACATCGTAAGATGCGAAATTTCTGTTTCCTAACATTTAACTCTTTTGATAATGCAGGAGATTTGAAGTGAAAAAGGGTTACCTTGACAAACTTACGGAAAAGCTAATTTCGCGTAAGCTTTTAGTTTTTCTCACAGCAACCGGTCTAATGTTATATAGTGATTTGTCCTCGGATACATGGGGTCTAGTTGCAATTGTATACATTGGGTCACAGGGAGTTGTGGATGCCATGAAGGCGTATAAGTTTGGAGGGAGTGATTAGGATGTCCTGGGCAGGTTGGGCAGTGGTGAAGGTTGGTCTCAAGAAAATTTGGGTGTGGTGCAAGAAATACTGGCAGATTCTGCTGGGTGTATCCATCTCAGTTTTCGTGTTGATCTTTACTCGCCGCTCGCCTGATCTGTCTAAGGTCTTACAACGAGTTCGAGATGATCATCAAAAGGAAATTGATGTCATCAACAAAGCTCATGAAAAGGAAGTGGCTGATCGTGAGGCTGCACATGAGAAATACATGAGTACAGTTGAAGAGGTCGAGAAGAAGTACAGAGAGGCCTCTGAGAATCTCTCTTCTAAAAAGAGGAGCGAGATAGAAAAGATTATCAAGATCCACTCGGACGATCCTGACGAGATTACACGCCGGTTGGCTGAGATTACGGGATTTGAAATACTAGTAAAGTGAGAAGAACTTTGCCCAGTGGCAAAATATGTATAATAAAGGCATTGACTAGAGACTACTATACATGATGAAAAAAATAACAATCAATGAGCTAAAACAGATAATTCAGTCTACTGTTCGTGGTAAGACAAAGAAGTCCAAGCGATTAGTTCGGGAGTTCAGGGCACCTCGCCTCGTTAATCTTTTATTTGAGCAGGAAGAACCGTCAGATGAAATGAAGCCCGTAACTATTGTGGCTTTGTATGGACCTCCTGCGGCGGGCAAGGGCGCTGCCAAGGGCGAAGTAGGAAATTTCCTTGGCGACGAAGGCTCAGAAAACTACGAGAAGTGGCTTGAGGCTCAGGGTGAAGAGGGAGGCAAGTACTTCCAGGAAGAGGATGAGAAGATGGTAAATGCCATGACAATAACTCTCCCCCCTCTAATCTTCAAAGAGATACACAGTCGAGTTGATGCTGGTGAAGACTTTGATACTGTTATTGCTGAGTACTTTCATGTCAACGAGTCTGATAAGAAATTTGAATTGGCTGAGCTACTTTCAAGAGGTGCTTATGAGAAAGTACTCGATGAAAATACCGATGACGCCGGCGAGGTGGACATTGAAGCTGCGGCAAAGCAATTTACAGAATTTCCCAACACATCAAACTTTTTCACCCAGGCTCGAGGCTTCTCTAGGGAAATCGAGGGTGCTGATGAACTAAACGCTTATTTTGGTGACTACGATGGGAAAGTGGGTGATCAGACGCTAGGTATGAGAGCAGAGGCTGCCAGTAGTTACCTGGATGACGTCAAGGCTGATCTCAGCGCCATGGGCGCTTCCGATGCGGGCAATCACACATATGCCAGTGTCTACCTGATGGATCAGGCAGGTGAGTCATCTGCTGACACCGGTAGAATTAAGGATCTAATCGCGTTGAAAAAAGAGTCCGCACCGGGTGTGGTGACTCTGATCGGTGTGTACATTGCACAGCCCCAAGAGAGAACAGAATTAGCAAATCTCCACCGTGCAGTCACGGGCGGCCGCCGTGTATCCTCCAAGGAAGTTACTAAGATCTTTGCTGCAGGCCCTAAGTTTGACCCGAAGACAGGTGAGCTAGATATGGCCAACCTTGGCGATGCGGTCACGTCGATGCAGGCGGGATTTGACCAGGTTCACGTTTATCAACCTGAGAAGCCGTTTGAGACAGACGACGCGGGCGCCTTCGCCGACAAGATCTGTGCACCGCTCGGAATTGGCAAGGGTGCATTTGATGTTGAGGGCTGCCACGGAACGGACGCCATCGCCACAAAGGCCGGCCCCAAAACAAAGGCACGCTCATATGACGGAATGGAAAAGCAGGCAATCAAGGCCGCCGGCTTAGAAGATGAGGAGAATTTCGAGGGCGGTCACTTTCCCAAGACCAAGGGGCTCAAGGCGGAGCACAGCGAAGCCATCATCGCAGCTCTAAACGCACTAGGCTTCAAGGACGTCCAACAAACTGATCTGGATCAATACCTGAACGACGTTGGAGTGCCCAATGTCCGCGGTCAGGGTAAACATGGAGACTTGCCCTCCAAGAGCCTCTTTGGCAAAGGTACATCGCCAACTAAGAGAACAGAGATACCGACGAAGTCTGAGTCCAGGTCTCGAAAAACAGACGATGATCTTATCATGGAGCGATGGCAAAAATTGGCCGGCCTCCTAAACGACAACGACATCTAAACGTAATATTCTTTATGCTATGGAAATCTCTAACAACTGTTATAACCGTGATATGCTTTTTTGCATACACAATCTTTCTTCCCACGATAGCACTAGCGGATCCGCCGCCTACCGCCCCGGCCACACCAACTATTATTACCCTCAAGTTGGGCGATTCCGCGCCATTTGCAGGCACACTTTTTAGCACAAAAGCCTCCGCGAAGCTTCTCATAGATCTAGAATACAGTTCAGCGACTTGCAAGATTGAGAAGGATCGGGAGCTAGGAATTCTACAAAGTAGACTGCAACTTAAAATTGATCTCTGCGCTGCTACTAGGGACGCTCAGAAGCTCAGATTTGATGAGACCATAAAAATACGAGATGGTCAAATTTCCTTTCTTGAAACACAGATGAGACCCCCTTCCTGGTATGAGTCCGGAGAGTTCTGGTTTGCGGTAGGTCTTCTTGGCGGTGTCCTAATTACTATTGGCGCAGGTTATGCAATTGGTCAAGCCAATAAGTAGGAGGACCCACAGTGAGAATATCCGAGTCTCGCCTTAGGAAGTTTATTCACAACGCCCTTTTGGAACTAGCACCTATGTTGCCCCCGGAAGAGTCTGTAGTGGAGGAGCCCTCATATGAACTACCTAAGGGTGAATGGGTTCTTCTCTCTCCTGGTGATCCCATAAGGGACGCAGTCCAGAAGGACCTTTATGACCTCGTAAGTCAGACGTATAGTGATATCGGAGGTCACGTGAAGATAACCGGCGCCGGCGACATGGGCAGATACCCAATTTGGGTGGTTATTGATCATGATGAGGATCCGGACATCGATATCGGGATATTTGGAAAGAATCAGTCAGGAACAAAATCAGGTGGTGTGGGTCACGACGGTTCTGGTGCGTCGACGTCAATGTACAAGACCACATCCGCTGACATTCGAAGTGGTGGGTCTATTGGCGGTGTCGGAAACTGGTGGGGTGAGGTATCTGGAAAAGCTGCATATGCTCTTCTGAGCCGCGGCGCACCGGCAGTTGAGGATGAGGCCCAAGTTCGGGCCCTAATGCCGGGCAAGAAGATTGTATGGCACGGAGAGCATCCGGATCCAAAGGCAGCCGGAATGTTCAAGAGCGTGAAGGGCTGGTACACAAAAGATTTTGGTAGTGGTGGGGATCATACTAAGATTATCATTGGTAACCCGAATATTTAAGCACGGGGAGATAAAATGAGTAAGACATATGTTAGAAAGAGTGACTTGAGGGAGTTTGTCAACACACTGCTGTTTGAAAAGGAGGCCGTGCACGGTAATCGAAAGACCGACGTCCCGTATGGCTTGTATGATCGACCTTTGGCCAATGAACCCGGTGCCAATGCCGATGATTTTGAATCAACACTCCCGGATGATCTACCTGTAGTAGCAGGTGAGCAGATGGCAAATCAGTTGACAACAGATCGACCTCCCATTGAGGATGATGAGTTTATCCCCGCAAATCCGGATGAGCTGGGTCGGGCAGCTGATGTCATAGCAAAGCAAGTTCCCGCGGATCAGATTGAGAAGTTCTACAGAGCCCTTCACAGATTGTTAGATCAGACAGTGGAGCTACATAATGAGCCCGATGCTTCTGTCCCGAAATCGGAAGAAGCGGAGGGTGATGAGACTGAAACCCCGCCTATTGAGCCCCAGGGAAAGAAGAAGATAAAGGAAGAGGGACTAAGACAGAGTATTAGAAGTGTGATTCGGGAGATATCGGATGACTGGCGGGAAGAGGAAGAGTACGAAGAGTTTCGAAAGGGTTATGAGATTTCTGGACCCGATCCTGAGCTTGAAGAGGAACCGGAGCCGGTCGCAGGCCCAGAGGGAATGAGCCTAGAAGACATCGCATCCAAAACAGGTCATAGTGGACCTTCAGGCGCACGCCAAGAGAGTGAGAGAATTGTCTCTCGCTCCGGTTACATGGGTGAGAAAATGCCGGCTGGGGATCTGGAAACACTTAGAACAATCGCATCGGGTGAGTTTATTGATGGCCTGAGGGCCGGTGATTATATCGACGATAATGATGTGGTAGAACTTCAACAGGCACCACAAGAGGTCGAGGCACTAGACTCATTCAGATTCTTCTTCACACAGGCGTTTGTTCTTCCCGCCTATCAGGAGGTCCTCAAGGCATCACGAAAGAGGGTAAAAGATGAGATCACAAAAATGGGACTGCCTAAAAAGATGCAGCAGTCTGTTCTAAATCAGGCCATGGGTGAGACTCCGAAAAACAGAAGCAAGCTAGTGAAGAAACTCTACTCAGTGGCAGCCTCCCAAAATCTACCTCCCGAGCAAGTGGAAAGCATGAAGGCAGCACTTGAGTCAGGATTTGGTAATCTCGTAAAATTGGCCGAGCCGTCGGATAATCTACTTGATGTGGCACAGGCCCGTTGGTCAGGTTCAAGTGCGTCTAAAAAGCAGCAGGTGATTCAGCAGGCCTTGCAATCAACATCAAACTACCAGGAAGATCTAAGCGCAATAACAGATGAGGAAGCGTAGGTAATGCATGGTCAACTTAAAGAAATTATGAGAGACTACCTTGAAGACACCGGCGGAAATTCGAGAAGACTTCTTCCAGAATCAATGGTAATGACCGTTCAGTCCCCAATGTGTCCCATAAAGCCCACACAAAAGAGCGAGTGGGAGGTTGTGTCTGATCCAAACCGTTTGATGAAGACATTTGAGTTTGAGTCGTATATTGAGATGAAGGCATTCGTGTCTGAGCTGATGTCTTATCAGGAACAGGTGGGACACCACGCCAAACTCACAGTTAACTATCGTGATGTAATTGTGGAGGTGTACACCCATGATGTGAATGATGTGACTGAGCTTGATCAAGAGTATGCCCAGTCCGCCGATCAAATTCATCAGGACGTTCAGTTTTATTTTATGGAGGAGCGGGATGGACCAGTCGGAGAGTACTAAAGTAGAGTCAATAGACGACGCGTTGAACGAGTGGACGAAGGCAATGACGAATCCGGACAATGTCATTATAAGCGACTCCCTATCAGATAGACTAGCACCCGAAGACCTGAAACCTGAGATTGTCAACACTCCATCGACGTCTATATCTTGCTCATTTATGTTTGAGGACTACACAATTGGAGGAACTCTGATATCGTGTTCCGACGCTGAGGGCATTAGGACATACTCTCTTTTAGCACCGGTGGCCCAGGTTTTAGCCTCACTTAAGCGTTCAAATCTTCTCAGTGCTGTGGTAATGCAGTCTGGTGTGGAGGATCCTGTTATTGTTGAGGTTGACCCTCGGGCCGAGGTAGGTGTGTCGTCCCACATTCAGGATGGAAGTACCGCCATGATAACAATTTCTTTTAGCGACTCAGTTACATAGTTACTTATCGAAAGAGGAGATCATTATGAAGAAGCAGACATTCGTATTTGACAAGTTCATTGAGGACATTGTCCAACGAGAGCAGAAGAACATCAAAGAGTCCGGCCAAAAGACTGAAGACAGCCCACAGAGGAAGTATAACAAGCTTTATCAAGAGTTGTGGCAGAACAGAATCATTTGGGGACCGAGGAATGAGAAGTGAGCAGATCCCGTAGCAAAAAGACCCGACTCGATCGGTTTCTGACGCGAGTCACAGAAGAGTCTCTAGAGGAGACAATGGGCTGGCTCTTTGAGGACGAGAAAGAGCGCCAGGCAGATATGGAGGGCCAGCTCAGTGGTCTAGATGACGGCAAGAAGAAAAAGTCTGATGAGGTCGACGAGGGAGACGATGAGCCTGAGAAGACAGCGACATCAGTCGACGTTTCGAAGGAGGATGCTCCAGGTGTGGTCCCAGATGCTGAGGAGATCGCTGAGGCCGGCGCGTCCGAGATCATTGATAAGCTAAATGTCATGAGGAGTGGAAAATCCCTCAAGGATGATGATGTTCGAAAGAATATCGAGTTGTATGTAAAGGGTCTGGATACGGGCACGAGACAGATGCTCTTTGTGGGTCTCACAGGCCTCGCCCAGGTTATGTCCGGTGATATTGATGGAGAGGAAGCAGTCAATCCAGGGGATGTCGACCTTGAGGTTCAAGGCAAGCGTCGTAAGAAGGATATGGATGAGCCTGATGTCAAGGAGAAGTCAAACACCCCGGAAGAGGCACCCATTGTTGTGGGAGAGTCTGCTAGAAAGGGCGCAGTTCGACAACGTGTTCTGGAGTTAATGAGGAGATAAATATGAAACCTAAAGAGCTATACATAAGATCCCTCATTAGGGAACAGGTCCTAAAGCTAAGCACAGATCCCACCCACAAGGTCATGAATGGCGAGACTGTTCCCTTTGGCTGTGAGGAATGTATTGAGGACATACAGAATCGAATGTCGGATGCGATCTTTCATAGGGACCTGCAGGACTATCGAACCTCCGCCCGGGACAGCTACAACGGAATTCTTCGAGTCCTTCGAAGGACGCTTAAGTCTGCCAAAAAGAAGCAAGAGAAGGACTATCCTCCCGAAATACCGCTTGAGCCGGAGTTTCTAGAGCCTCTAGATATTATAGAGGACGATGAGGAAGCGGAGATCTCCATCGTCCAGGTGTAAACTCTGTCGCTGTGGTGTATAATTACTAGAGGATAGTTTAAGCCCTCAAAAGGAGCAGGCAAACACATGGGGATGATACATCTCAGACACCTTCACGAAGATCTAGAGCTAACACTAGGCGAGCTCAAGGATATTATTTCTGCAGTCTCTGCAGGAGAGATTGAGGCCATTGAGAAGTTCGATGGACAGAGCATCTTCTTTACATGGGACGCCAAGTCTGGAGACATCAAGGGCTCATACAGTGAGGGTGAGCTTAAATCCGGCGGAATGGCCGCTGATCAGTGGATGGATCGGTGGAGTGGTCACCCAGCTGAGGACGCATTCGCCGGCGGCTTCAAGGCCATTCAGAGGGGAGTCAACTCCCTCGATAAAGAGACACTTACACAGATCTTTGGCCCAGACGGAAGGAATTTCGTGATGGCCGAGATCATGTATCCTGACAATCCAAACATGATCAACTATAATGGCAGCTATATTGCCATGCACAACCTCCGATCGTATGATGAGGAGGGGAACGAAGTAGATGCCCAACTCAAGGGTGGACAGTTTGGACAGCTTGTGTCCGCCGTCGAGTCCGCTGAACAGGCAGTGGATCAGGAGGGTTGGCAGATTGTGGGTCCGCAGATCACTAAACTGAAGGATCTGTCCTCCGGAAACCTGGGCGAGGGATATGCGGAGAAGATTGATGGTCTGACCGGAATGTCTGATGACGCCACCATTAGGGACTTTGTTGAGGAGAAGCTTCGAACGGATGTGGTTGCCGATCTTCCCATTCCTGTTGTTAAGCAGGAGGATGTGATCAAGCTGATTCTGGGAAAGGAGGATGCTCCCACACTCAAGGACCTGAAGAAGGGCTTGGACAAGGAGACCCAGAAGAAGCTGTCAGCCATGGCAACTAAGGTGAACGCCAAGAAGACCATCCAGAAGATCACTCGTCCGCTGGAGATTGTGATCAGTGATTTTGCCATCGAGGTCCTGGACGGTCTGGCCTCCGCGTTTGTCGAATCCCACGATGATGAGATTGCCAGACAGCAGACAATGCTTCAGGATGCCCTGACCACCATCCAGGGTGCCCAGGGTGGTGAGGATCTCATGCCCACAATTGCGGCACAGATGGAGAAACTGGGTTCGGTTGCCAATGTTACTTCGTCCCTCGAGGGAATCGTCTTCGAGCACCCACCTGGGAGCAAGTCCCTGTACAAGCTGACGGGAGCCTTTGCCATGCTCAATCAGATCGTGGGGAGGTCTAGAAGAATGGGTGGAGCGAAATCAGAAGCCCTGATCAGAAGATATGTAAGATATGTAATGCCGATCATGATGGGATGATGATGAACGAGAGCCTCTTAAGAAAAACCATCCGAAGATTGCTTAGAGAAGGGTCTATC
>Ga0114999_10002691_pt1 | contig 22977 bp, 15 predicted proteins | sample ArcticOcean_MG_C_3_FD_89820 | JGI IMG/M metagenome (GOLD analysis project Ga0114999, IMG submission 89820) | Marine microbial communities from western Arctic Ocean - ArcticOcean_MG_CB8_126 | ecosystem: Environmental > Aquatic > Marine > Oceanic | place: Arctic Ocean: Canada Basin | collected...
GCTTACAAAAAACAAGTCGATCGCCTTCTGGCCTCTCCTCACTTTGGAGAGAAATGGGCCCGACATTGGATGGACCTCACACGTTACGCCGAAAGTAAATCGTTCGAGCAGGATTACACCATGGCTTTTGCCTGGCGCTACAGGGACTACCTGATCAACGCATTCAATCAGGACGTTCCCTATGATCAATTTGTTCTGGAGTCTTTGGCTGGTGACTTGTTGAAGAATCCGAGAATTGATCCAGTAACCGATGACAACGAATCTGCTAAAGGTCCCGGCTTCCTCTACCTGACAGATGGGCAACATGGCCCGCCCGATCTTCACGAAGATGAAGCACGCATATTCGATGGAATGATCGACACGGTGAGTAAGGCTTTTCTGGGTACCACTGTTGCCTGCGCCCGCTGCCATGACCACAAGTTCGATGCGGTCACTACAGCTGATTACTACTCTATGTATGGCCTCCTGAGTAGCTCGCGCTTTACTTACCACAACACAGTTTCCGAAAAACTTCAGATAAAAGTCCGTTCCAAATTGGCTTCCAAAAAGAAATCGATACGCTTATTGGCATTCGATGCCGCAAAGCCAGATGTCGATAATTCTCTTCAATATTGGGAACTCAGCAAGGAGATCGTTGAAAGCGATGCCTTCGAAGCGCTGATCGCGTCATTAGAATCCGAATACCCTTCAAAAGAACGAAAGAAAAACAACGGTCAATACACAGCCGCCTACGACAAGGCTCTTATTCACATTTGCGAAAAAGCAGCATCGGGCCATATCCGTCCAACTACGCTATCAAACTGGGTGAAACTGCTTTCGATTTCAAAAATTCAGAACAATTGGCCTGAACTATCCGCCATCCATCAAAAAGAAAGAAAGATCGTCAAAGATGAAGAAACTAGTGCCACCTTCGCGAAGATCACAAAATCCCTAGAAGACTGGAAGACCCAAGGGCTTTCATTTGAGGATCAACCTTCAAAACCTGGAACTCTAGTCCTGAGTGGCGATGGCAATCAGGCTATTCAAAACATCATAGGGGACACACCGCTCGGTGGTCAATACGCTGCCCGTATCAGCGGGGCAATCCGGTCACCCGATTTCATCATTGATGGGAAACCCATCCGTTTGCAGGCCAAGGGGAAGTTTGGCGCGATCCGATTGGTGATCCGGAACTACGAGCTCACAGGCAGAGGCCCAACAACTGCAATTCTTTACCACGCCATAGATGGAAACCATTGGCAGGATATCGAAATGGAAACGTACCTTTGGCCCGGTCAACCTGCCTATCTGGAAGTTTACCAAAACGGATCCGCCACACATTCTTTGAAACCCAAGGAGGATGAACTCTCTCATGATGACAACGCCTACATCACTTTTCGCTTTGAAGAAGGGAAGATGGGCTTTGGGGAACAGTCGGCGGAATCACTTCTCGCACAACTACCAAATCTCTGGGAAAAAGGTCGACGCAATCGTCTCAACCCAGAGGAAGCCGATTTGTTATCTGCTTTCTTTGGAGCAGGCCTCATCGAGGCAAATCTTGGAGAAAATGAAAAACTCAATCATGCCATGCTCGCGTACCGTGAGCTGGCCCAACAGATACCACCGCCCAGACTCGCCCGTAGTTTGGCGGATGGCGACCCGAAGGATCAGCCGGTATATATCCGAGGCTTACATACCAATCCAAGCCGAGAACCCAATCACCGCCGTTGGCTCGATGGTTTAGAAGGACAGCCGCTAAAGACAAAAGGAAGTGGAAGGTTAGAATGGGCAAACCAGGTCGTTGACTCAGATAATCCACTCACAGCAAGAGTGATGATAAACCGCATGTGGAAACAACTTTTTGGCACCGGCTTGGTCGCCACCGTTAATGATTTTGGACATATGGGAAGGAACCCAACTCACCCGGAACTCCTCGATTACCTTGCCCGGGATTTCATGAGAAATGACTGGTCGATTAAAACTATGCTTCGAAAGCTAGTAAGCACCAGCACCTACCGGATGTCCTCCACGCCGAATGAATCATCAATCTCGGAAGACCCTGCAAACTTGTTACTGCAGCACATGCCGGTTAAACGCTTGGAGGCCGAAGCCATTCGCGACCACATATTGGCCTGTAGCGGTGAACTGAATACCACACTCTTCGGACCTAGCGCCGAAGCCTATGTAGCAGATCATCCAGACAGCAGAGCGAAGCCTACTGAAGGTCCATTGGATGGTAATGGAAGGCGTTCTGTCTACATGGAAATACGTCGAAACTTTTTGCCCTCTTTTCTTCGAGTCTTTGATTTACCCAATGCCACAGAACCCATTGGAGCCCGGCCATTGACCAACGTTCCTGCCCAGTCACTGGCTTTGATGAACGACCCTTTTGTTCACCAACAAGCAGCAGCTTGGGCAGACAAACTGACGAGTTCTAAACTATCTACAACGGAGCGCATTCAGGACCTGCACCTTACCGCCTACAGCCGACCGCCCAATGAACGTGAAATGAACTGGGCCAAAGACTTCATCCAAACGATGGTCCAAGAGTACCGCACCGATGAGGACGATCCTAAGGTGTGGACCGACCTCTGTCACCTGATGTATAACCGAAAAGATTTTATTTATTTGTTCTGATGATAGAAACAGATTTTGTCTTCAAAGCTTTCAGTATTGCTGGAAGCGGCGCTGCGAGGACGCAACTGCCCTACCATAACACCAATAAAAAAGGTAGGTCCATTACGTCCCCGCAATGCCGAGAAAATAGAAAATCATGAGCACCCGTAGAGAATTTTTTAAAAAGAGCGCAATGGGATTCGGAACCATGGCGCTTTCCGGGGTCATGCAAAAGGACCTGCTTGGCAACACAGCTTCCCCACTCTACCCGAAGACACCGGATTTCGCTCCCAAAGCTCGCAGCGTCATTTTCCTCTATATGGATGGGGGAGTCTCACAGGTAGATAGTTTCGATCCCAAACCTCAACTGGCTAAAGAGCATGGACAAGCGCCCAGATTCAAAGTCGACGCCACGGTCTTTAATAACAACGGCAACATCCTGAAAAGCCCCTGGGATTTTCATCACTATGGTGAAAGCGGTATACCCATCAGCGATCTGTTTCCACATATTGGTTCCTGCGCCGATGACTTGTGCATCATGCGATCAATGACCTCTTTTTCTCCGAACCATCCGAATGCGAATTATGCACTCCATTGCGGACACGTTCTATCGGGTCGTCCCAGCATGGGTGCCTGGGTGTCCTATGGTCTGGGAACACTCAGCCAGAACCTGCCCAGTTATGTGGTTATTCATGGCGGCCAGGTCCCAGCCGGTGGCATGCAATGCTTCGGTAGTGGTTTCCTGCCGGCCAATCATCAGGGCTCCACATTTCTGTCCAACCATCCAGTTCTGAATAACACGACATTCAAAGAAAGCTCCGCAGAGATTCAGAAAAAGAAATTGGACTTTCTGCACGATATCGATGGAGACCTCGAAGCACGCGTCGCCCACGCGGAAGCCATTGAGTCAGCCATTCAGAACTACGAGTTAGCTTTCAAGATGCAAATGGAAGTTCCCGATGTAGCGGATATCAGCAACGAAAGTGAGGCTACAAAAAAACTATACGGACTAGATGCACCTTTCGAAAATACACGCTCCTACGCTGCGCAATGTTTGATGGCGAGGCGCTTGGTCGAAAGAGGAGTTCGTTTCGTGGAACTGACCATCAACCCAGGTAACGGGGACCGCTGGGATCAACACCGCAATCTTATAGATGGGCACCAGAAAAATGCCATGGCTGTGGATCAGCCAATCGGCGCATTAATCAAAGATCTCAAATCACGCGGGTTGTTAGACAGCACCTTGATTGTTTTCAGCGGAGAATTTGGACGCACCCCGTTTGCCCAGGGAACCAACGGCCGAGATCACAACCCACAAGGATTTAGCATGTGGATGGCGGGTGGCGGTATCAAAGGTGGCACCATCTACGGAGCCACCGACGAGTATGGCTACCGTGCGGTCGAAAACAAAATGACCGTTCACCATATGCACGCAAATATGCTGCATCTACTCGGCATCGATTTTCACAATCTCACCTACCGTTATAGTGGTCGCGATATTCGACTCACCGATGTGCACGGAGAAATCATTCCAGAAATTTTAGCATGAATTATTCGAACATTTCAAATACCTCAACGGCGGCAGAACGAGGACACTCTCGCCCTACCATCAGAATCCAAGCAGGTAGGGCAATTGCTTCCAGCAATGTCGGCCTTTCCAACTTGGTCTTGATCCTTGGCTTTGTACTTACCTCATCCCTAAGGGCAAAATATGATTACGCCGACATAGCCCCAATCTTCGACCAGTATTGCGTTAAATGCCACGGTCCCGACAAACAGAAAAGTAAGTTCCGCCTCGATACCTATAAACAGCTTTTAACTCCAGGTAGCAGCGACGAAGTCCCCATCGCTCCTTTCTACCCAATGCAGAGTCCGCTGGTAGAATACCTTCTCCTCCCGAAGAGTGATGAATATGCAATGCCTCCCGAAGACGAGGATACTCCAAACGCCGATGAGGTTCTAAAAATCGTTCATTGGATTTACCATGGAGCTCAAAGTGAAGGGGCGAAGCGCTGGGCGTTGCCTTTGGAAGAAACACTGAACGATGAACAAACACTGGCACTCAACCAGCTAAGAGAACGAGGAGCGATCATTCACAAACGTGGCAGTAGTGACGCTGGACTCGTGTTAGATCTTCAGCAGCTATCGGGACCCATTTCGGAAATGGATCTCAATTCGATCCGACTCCTTCCAAACATCGAAGAACTTAGACTACCCGGACTGGCTATTTCAAAATCCATCCTTGAAGGAGTGAGCGACCCTTCAAAACTAAAGCGTCTCGACTTGAGAATGAGCGATCTAGACGATAAGCTCCTTTCAGACCTGAATAGATTTAAGTCACTGGAATACTTAAATTTATTTGGTACCGGAATCACCGATACAGGATTATCCCAACTCGACGTACCTCAATCCGGAAGACTCTACCTCGGTGATACTCAAGTAAGCGAGGATGCAAAAAAAATATTTCTGGATAATCATCCCGATGTAGCAGTTGCTGGAACAGTGAACCTTGAGGCGGTAATCAAAATAACCGAAATGGCTCAGAACAATTCGACCACGTTTCATCCGGGCGAAAAGAAAGAAGAACCAAAAAAGACACCCACCATACCAACAGGATCTCAAATTAGTGATTCAGGCATCCGCCATTCTTTCCTGGTCTGCGGAAGAATCACGGCGATTTTTAATGAAGACAGCGAAGTGGTATGGTCCACTCCAGGCAATGCTCGCGATGGCATGGTCCTAGAAAACGGAAATGTCCTCCTTTCCATAGGCGGCGAAGCGAGAGAATATCTCAAAGGGACTCAATCAGTTATCTGGTCCTACAAACTAGATTCACAAAACAAAGAACTCGGTACCGTTAATCGTTTACAGAATGGAAACACCTTGGTCGTAGAACGCGGTGTCCTACCAAGACTCCTCGAAATTGATGACGCTGGAGCCATTGTAGTTGATGTTCCGCTCCAGCCGGAAACAGACAACAATCACATGCAAACTCGGATGGCTCGCAAACTACCCAATGGCAACTACCTCGTGCCTCATTTGCTGGCATTCAAGGTCAAAGAATATTCACCCAAAGGAGATATAGTTAGAGTGATCAAAACCGACGTGCCAAAACTCGGTGGTCTTGAGGCGGAAAACTGGCCTTTCACCGCTATCCTTCTTCCGAATGGCAATACACTCGTAAATTTAACCCATGGAAACAAATCCGTTGAGTTTGCACCAGATGGCTCAGTGGCTTGGGTCTGCGACAATGAAGATGTAGGCGACCGTTTTCGCGACCCTTGTGGTGGCCAACGCCTCCCCAATGGAAATACGGTCATAGGTAGTTACGGACAAAAAGACGGTGAAAAAGTGAAGCTATTCGAAGTGAATCAGGACAAAGAAGTCGTCTGGGAGTTTTTCCACCCGACCGTAAAGGCACATGAAGTCCATATTCTGACAACGAATGGAAAGCCGGTGGTTCCAGTGTATAGGTAGGTGTGTAGGAGGGGGTTTATCCCCCGATTGCTGGAGGCGCTAAATAAGATCTCTCCTACAGTTTAAACAAAACCAGCCACTTCCTAGACTGTAATGGGATTGTATTTCTGAAATGCTCACTCATTTCTTGATTAGTCGGGGTTCCTCAATTTGTATCAGCCCAGTTACTCGTTTATTTACCCAATTACCTATGTTTAAAAAAATAGCACTTCTCCTCGCTTCAGCATTAATTCTTGCCGGTTGTGGCGGCGGTTCCAAAGGAGGCGACGAGGTTAGCTTCGCTTTTGTATCAAACGGGGTCGATCCGTTCTGGACGATTGCAGAGAGCGGTGTGAAAGCGGCAGCAGCCGACTTAGGAGTGCACGCGGATGTGTTGATGCCTGCAGCTGGGGCTGTGGACCAGAAAAGCATGCTGGAAGATTTGATGACACGCGGAACAACCGGAATCGCCGTGTCCCCCGTCGATTCGGCCAATCAAACGGATTTTCTCAATCAAGTTGCTGAGCAAACCATTTTGATAACGCAGGATTCAGATGCACCCGAGTCAAACCGGCTCGTATACATCGGTATGGACAACTATGATGCTGGCAGGGAATGCGGTAAGCTGGTGGTAGAGGCTCTCCCTAATGGTGGTTCAGTAATGATTCTTGTAGGAAGAATGGAACAGGACAATGCCAGACGTAGGCGTCAGGGAGTGATCGACGAAGTATTGGGTCGTTCGCATGATCCTTCTCGTTTTGATTCCCCCGGTAGCCCGATCAGCGGAAACGGCTATACCATACTTGGAACATTAACTGATCAGTTTGACCGGGCGAAAGCCAAAGCAAATGCCGAGGACACCTTAGCTCGCAATCCAGATATTGGAGCCATGGTTGGACTTTTTGCTTACAACCCACCTCTGATTCTGGAAGCGCTTGAACAGGCAGGCAAATTGAGGGATGTGCAGGTGATCGGGTTTGATGAAGCAGAAGGTACTCTTCAGGGAATCATTGATGGTAATGTGCACGGAACAGTTGTTCAAAACCCTTATATGTATGGCTACAAATCCATCGAAGTTCTCAAGGCGATCCATGAAGGCAGAGATACAGGTGCCGGACCGGATAATTTTATAAACATCACTGCGCGGCAGATTAAGAAAAATAACGTAGTAGAATTCTGGGCGGATCTGAACAAGAAACTGGGCAAAGAGTGAGTTCAGTCTCTGAAAAAGTCCTATTGGAAGTTCGCTCGATTGGGAAACGTTTTCCCGGAGTCATAGCGCTCAACAACGTCTGCCTTCACCTGAACAAAAGCGAGGTGCTTGCTGTTCTGGGCGAGAATGGCGCCGGTAAAAGCACTTTGATGAAAATTCTGGCTGGAGTCCAACCTGCCGACGAGGGTGAGATTCTCATCGATGGCAATTCCGTTCAAATCGATGGGGTTCAAGCGGCCCTGAACCAGGGAATTGCGCTGATCCACCAGGAGCTAAACCTGGCGACAAACCTTAGTGTAGGTGCCAATATATTTCTTGGTCGCGAACCGCAGAAACGGGGCATGATCGATGAAGCAACCATTCGGGAAAAATCCAAAGTGTTTCTCGAAATGGTCGGTCTCGATGTGAGTCCGATGACTCTGGTTAGTGAGCTTACAATTGGCCGCCAGCAACTGGTAGAAATCGCCAAAGCGCTATCCGTCAATGCACGGGTACTGATCATGGACGAGCCGACTTCGAGTTTGTCTCAAAACGAAACCGAGACCCTCTTCGGTGTAATCAAAGATCTTCGTAGTCGCGGAGTAAGTGTTATTTATATTTCTCATAGGCTCGGAGAAGCCAAGGAGCTCGCCGACCGCGTGATGGTCTTGCGAGATGGAGAAAATGCTGGGGACTTGTCGCTGGAATCTATCAATCGTGATGCCATGGTAAAGCTTATGGTTGGTCGCGACATTTCGCAATTTTACCCCAGGACGATTCACAAGCCAGGAGAAGCTATCCTCGAGGTCCGAAACTTGCGTACGCCAGTCCACCCGCTCCACAAACTGAATTTTACTCTTCATGCAGGCGAGATCGTTGGGATGGCCGGCCTGGTCGGAGCAGGACGAACAGAATTGCTGGCGACGCTATTTGGCGTGACCCCTCTGGTAGGTGGAGATATCGTCATGGATGGGGAGCCAATCGATGTACAATCCGCTGAAGACGCCATCCGATCCGGAATGGCATTGGTGCCAGAAGACCGGAAGCAGCAGGGACTGATTCTTGAAATGACGGTTCGCGAAAACCTAGGATTGGCCACATTGAAGAAGGAGAGCCACAAGGGCATGTTTTTAAACGAGACACGCGAGGATGAGATTACTACTCAGATGATAGAGCAGATGCGCATCAAAACGCCGAGCTCACGTCAGGTCGTGCGCTATCTTTCCGGCGGTAACCAACAAAAGGTGGTTCTTGGTAAATGGCTGGCCATGGAGCCTAAGGTTCTACTGCTCGACGAGCCTACGCGCGGAATAGATGTCGGAGCGAAACAGGAAATCTACGGATTGATGGAAGATCTTGCGGGACGGGGAGTCGCGATTTTATTTGTCTCCAGTGAACTGGAAGAAGTTATGGGAATGTCAGATAGAGCCCTGGTAATGCACGAAGGCCGAATCACCGGTGAACTTTCAAGAGATCAATTGAGCGAAGAGGCAATCATGCAGCTTGCTACTGGTAGTACGGAAGCCGCTTAATTATATACCAGTTTTCAAATTATGAAGAACTTTTTATCCAAACTTATCCGAAACCAAAGCGAGGGAATGAAACGCGTCTTGGGTATTTTTGTTCTGCTGATGGTGGTCTATATAGTGACCGCGATTATCAATCCTAATTTTGTAGGCGCTTATAATCAGGAGAACTTAATCCGTCGCACCGCCCTCTTTGGGATACTAGGAATAGGCGTCTCTCTTGTGATCATCACCGGAGGTATTGATTTGTCCTTGGGTTCGGTTGTTTGCTTAGTGGGTGTAGGTGTACCTTGGCTCATTACAGATCAAGGCTGGGCACCCTGGCTGACTTTGATTGTGGCTTTGGTGCTACCTATGTTGATCGGGCTCGGTCACGGTTTGCTAATAACCAAACTAAGACTCCAACCCTTCATCGTGACGCTCTGTGGGTTGCTGATTTATCGAGGGGTCACTCGAGGTTTTACCGGAGATCAGACGGTGGGATTTGGCAATGAGCTAAAAGGACTCCGGTGGATTGCAACGGGTGAGATCCCTTTGTTTCCGGGTTTTGGTCTCCCCTTCCCTGCGGTCATCCTCATTGTTATCGCGCTAGCCGTCGGTATTTTTCTCAACCGTACTATATACGGTCGCTATTTACTTGCTTTGGGAAACAACGAGGAAGCAGCCAAGTTCAGTGGAATAAACACGGACAAGATGATCATCTTTGCCTATGTGATTTGTTCAGGCTTGGCTGGCCTTGCCGGATTACTTTTTGTCCTGGACCTCAACTTGGCTCAACCAGTCGATTTTGGAAATTTTTATGAATTGTACGCCATTGCCGCTGCTGTTTTGGGCGGTTGCAGTCTTCGTGGAGGCTCGGGAACTATCATCGGAGTTATTATCGGCACTGCCCTACTCCGCGTTTTACGAAACATGATGAACATGGCCTTCCTTGGAATCCAAAGGGCCGAATTCGCCGTGATTGGCATAGTCATCCTCGGAGGTGTTATTGCCGACGAGTTGGCTAAACGCGCCGTAGCGAGAAAACGGGCTGCTCAAAAGCAAAACCAGAGTTAAAGTAATAGCCAGTAGGACGTATTTCGAATTCGGCGTTTTCATTAACCAAAGTGAATGCACATTTCCAAAAGCAAGCAACAAGATCTCGAAAGACTCGATCTTGAATACTCTATCAGTAGAGATTTTCTCTCGCCAATACGGGTTCACCTTCCAAGGATCTTCTGCCCTGATAAAAACAAAATTAGTTACTCATTATGTCTTTAAACCTTGGTAGTGTTTTAGCAAATTCAACACGGCAGTATCCATCAGAAACTGCTTTGATCTATGAATCGGAACGTTACTCCTATGAACGACTGGATAGCTGCGTTCGAAAATTTGCTGCGGAGTTGATAGAAGCTGGAATTGAGCGTGGTGACAAGGTTGCCATCATGTTGCCCAACGTTCCAGAGTTCACCATCGCTTACTATGGAATTCTCTACGCCGGCGCCGTAGTGGTTTCCTTAAACATTCTCTTATCAGCAGATGAGCTAGACTATCAATTGACCCACAGTCAGGCCAAGGCATTTATTTTACATGCGGATTGCAGTGAAGCTGGATTGGAAGGATATCGCCGCTGTAATACCTGCAATTTACTCTATTTCGCATATGAAGGTGCTTGCGAGGTACCCGATGGGAGCCGTGAGGTTTCAGAAGTTTTAAAACGAACTGATCAAGCCGACGTTTGCCAGACCATGCCTGACGATTCTGCGGTGATCCTTTACACCAGCGGAACCAGCGGAACGCCCAAAGGAGCAGAGTTAAGCCATTTCAACCTCTATTATAATGCCCAGTACGTAGCCGAGCGCTTGTTCAGCCTTTGGCCAACAGAGATCAATGTGGTTCAGCCGGGATTTGTAGCACTAGGAGCATTGCCCATGTACCATATATTCGGGCAGGTTGCTGTTCAGAGCGCCATGCTGATTGGGGGAGGATCGTTCGTACTCGTAAAACGATTTACTGCAGAGGCTGCAGTTGCAGCTATCGAAAAAGAAAAGATAGTTTATTTACCCGGAGTACCCACCATGTTTTTCGGGATTCTTCACGATGTGGGAAGCAATGCGGCCGACCTCTCCAGTCTAAAACATTGTGTCTCTGGTGGTGCGCCTATGCCGGACGACGTCAAAAAAACTTTCGCTGAAAAATTTGGTGTTGTAATTCAGGAAGGGTACGGGTTGACGGAGACTTCACCCTTGGCAACGGCTCAACGGCCGAATGAAGCTGAGAAATGCGGAACAGCTGGCAAACCCATCCCCGGAGTTGATGTGAAGATTGTCGACAAAAACGATAATGAAACATCACAAGGCGAACGAGGAGAAATCGTCATTCGAGGTCACAACATCATGAAGGGTTATTATCGGAATGCTGAAGCCACAGATGAAGCAATGCGCAATGGATGGTTTCATTCAGGAGACATTGGTTATATCGATGAAGGTGGGAATGTGTTCATCGTCGACCGCACAAAGGACATGATATTGCGCGGTGGCTACAACGTTTACCCTCGTGAAGTAGAAGAAGTCCTTTATGCGCATCCGGCGGTCATGGAGGCAATTGTCATCGGCATTCCGCACGAGCGTTATGGTGAAGAGATAAAGGCCGTTGTGGCGTTTAAGCCAGGTCAGCAGGCAAGCCCCGAGGAGATCATTACCTTCTGCAAGAAACACCTGGCAGCCTACAAGTATCCTCGCCATTTGGATATCATGGACTCTCTACCCAAGGGCCCCACCGGCAAGTTGCTAAAGCGGGTGCTAAGGGATAGCTGATGAGAAGTATGCTAAAACTTATTATTCTTGGTGGTCGTAAATTGAAGGGACAGCTTAAAACCACAGGTAATTCAAAACTGTAGGAGAGGCTTTAATTCTCGATTTTATGGTTCTGCAAAAGAACGATCGAGCCAGGCGCTGGCACCCTACATTGATACGTATTAGTAATCGACCGCTTCTTCTACCAGAGGATCAAGTGTTTGTGGCTTGGTCGATAGCGAGACAATAATCATCACCAAAACGGATGCCGTGAGCGCAATGGCTCCAGCACTAACTGCATTGGGAACGAAATAAAGCGGAGCTTCTCTGGGATATTTTGATGCCAGGTCTAGTCCTACGTTTACGACAAGGCCGGTTACCGCAGCTGCAACCGCTCCCTGCCAGGTTGCGCGTTTCCAATTGAAACCAATCGTGACCATAGGGACAAATGCAGCCGCAAACAATCCCCAGCCAAAGATTCCAAGTATTGCGATTAAGTCTCCGTGTTTCTTGGCCCAAAGCGCAAAAAATGTTGCCGCGATCGCGATGATAAACGTCGCCGTACGCGCCCAAACGAGTTCATTTTTTACCGGCCGCTTCAGAATAGCCCGAGGAATATCGCGAACAAATACGCCAGCACCAATGTTTAGAAATGAATCCGCGGTCGACATGATCGCAGCAAACAACCCGGAAAAAACAATTCCAGCCAACCACGCAGGAGTATGGTCCATTAGAAAGCGCGGTGCAGCGTTGTCCTCGTGTCCCACTGGAAGTGCTTCAGCGGCACCAGTAAGAACCAAGTACTTCATCGCGAAACCAACACTGACCCATAGAAGGACACAAAGCATGTAAGCTATAGCTGCAAGCGCAGGACTCCATTTGACCGTTTTAAAATCCCGTGCCATAAACATTTTTGTAATGGTATGCGGCTGCCCTGTCCCTCCAAATTGGAATAGGAAAAGGTAGCTCAAGCAGGCCATCGGACCCAACACACCCCAGGGACCTATCGCATTCTTTTGTCCTGCGGCAGTGAAGACGTCAGTTATGTTGCGCGTTCCGGCAAAAAAATTCCCGTCTCCCACGGTCGTCAAAGCTATCCAAAAAACAGCTACGCCGGCAAACATCATGAGTGTTCCCTGGAACACGTCGGTGTAAAGCCCGGCAATAATCCCTCCAAAGACCGCGTATCCAATAACCACAGTCATTCCAATAATTGCAGCGGTAGTGAAATTGATATCGAAGAAAGTTGCAGCCACCGCACCGAATGCGAGTATGTTGGTTCCAAGGTATGCGATCACACCTATCAGGATGACCACAGCAGCTGTGAGACGACAGACCTCACTGTTATAGCGTTTCGCCACGGCGTCAGGCAGCGTCAAAATATCAAAAAGTTCGGCAAACGTTTTGAACCGTTTTGCGAGCAGAATACCAGAGAATGAGAGTCCCAGGGCCGCTGGTAAGCATATCCAAAAAGAGGAGGTCCCGAATTTGTAGACCAGGCCCGGTCCACCAATAAAACCGAATCCGCTCAAAACGGTTGAAAATGATGCAAAGCCCATGACAACAATTCCGGCGCTTTTTCCGGCCACAAAAAAGTCTGATGAGGACTTCGTCTGTTTTGCAGCCCATACTCCAATACCAAGACAGGAGAGCATATAGGCAGCTATGATGCTCAACATTAACGTGCGATCATCCATTGGGCTGATCCTCTCCTTTTTCAACAAGACCCTTGAGATGCTTCTCCTTTTCAGGTGTCACGATTACGCGTTCAAAACCAACCAACCAAAGTATAATAAAAATAAATGGGAAAAACGTTACACCGAATACGGCCATGGCGGTCGCTGGTTCCATTCCTAAAGGTAAGGAATATCCGGGTACGAATGAAATATCCAAAAGAATAACCGAAATCAGGATGCCTCCGAAAATCAGATAGCCTACCCCAAAGAATTTTCGAAACACTGCGGCGCTCTCACTGCTTAGCAGGTTTTTCAGCGCCAAAACTCCCATAATGCCTGCTACACAAACAGCATAGACGATTGTTCGAACAACCATAGGAATCGATTCACCGATAAACACCATCAACAGCATGACTGCGGTAAAGATAGCTACCCCTACCATGGGACGATCAGATTTGTCGTTCATTAACGTCTATCATTCCCAACCCGCCGCCATTCTTGCAAGTCGATAACGAAGACTAATTTCTTTGATTACTTTTGGGTCTGATAGATCACGCATAGGTCTCATCTAACCAGGTGCTGTTACCACCATTTGGATACGGTCCAGCAAAGAGATGTGAAAATGTGCCGAACTCGACTGGTAAGAGCTCAAACGAGCCGCTTATTTTCGGCCGTCGATCTTATAGCAAAATTAGCAGCTAAAACAGGGATCTTTTTCTTAGATTCCCATCAAGTGTGCACACAATGCAGGCTAAGATTAAAACGGCGACATCACATCCAGGGTAACTCGACGACCTGAAGCGTTATTCTCCAAAATCTCAAGTTTGGAACCGGTATAGCGAACAGACTGGACTCCAGAGAAACCCTCCGGAACCTCCGATAGAAACATGGCGTATTTGAAAGTCTGGGTTTCATCGGCATCGATGTAGCGATAGAGCGGTCGATCAAAGATGCTTCCTTTGGCAACCAGGTCGCGTCCAGTTTTATGCAAACCGGTGGTTCCAAATTCCAGTCCGCGGGCAAACGGTTTTCCGTCCATGACATGGCGCTAGATGTTTACCCAGGGGTAATCACTGGTCCGCCAGATATAACCAATGAGCAATCCGCTATGTGGGCTGATTGCTGTCACCCAACCATACTCTTCCTCCACAATGAAGGAAACCACATTAGGAGCATGATCGACGTCCTTGAGGAAACGAATGTCTACTTCGGTGCCATCTTCACGTAGGGCTATCGGCCACTGCACTTCAGGGTCTTCCGGGTTGGGCATCGGGCCACCCTGCATAAATCCACGGGTTCCGTTTGTATCAACTATAGTCGCTTCATCCAAAAAAGGTCCACCGATAGTGGGGTGCTGAACCATATTGTAGATGCGTCCAATTTTGTTGGTATTGGTCACATGCTCTTCGACCACAGCAACGGTAGATGATTCATGCATAAAAATGGATCGTTCGACACTGAGACCTGCAACAGGTAAATCTGCACGAAGGCGAAGATTCATTTTTCCAGTGCTAGAAGTCATTTCGTGGGAAACCGCCCACCATGCCTGAGCCGCCTCACCGTGTTGATGCATACCATGAGCCGCCTCAGCCTCCGAGGCGGAACCCCAACGATCCAAACAAAGAAAGTGTCCCATAGATCGAGGCAGCATAGGAGGTTTCTCGTCAGGCATTGGACTGAAAGACCAGGAGTCCCATTGCAGCGGGCTCAGTCCATTGGACTTTAAACGGAATTCAGAAATGGAACCACCGCCCAAGTCTACAACCACCTCAGCTTTCTTCCCTTCCATTCTAACGGTAGGTCGAGAATCGGCGGCAAAGCCGGTTGAGCTAATCATAAGTAACAAAATAAAAAATGGACGCATAGAACTCTTTTTCCTTAATAGTCATTAACGGCCACCATCATTTGCGCGTATCCATATATCCGTCAATAGATCATACATGTCGGGGTTGTGTTCTTTGAGCTCTGCTTTGTTAAACGGATAAAAGTCATTCACCCCAAAATAGGCTTCGGCGCATTCCGCAAAGTATTCCTTCACATTGGTAATAGCATACGCCTTTTGTGGTTCTCGATTGCGGCGTGCCACCTTTTCGTAGGAGCCATTTTCTTTTGCCTGCTCATAGAGCCGGAGAAGTTCTGGACGATCGAAACCTATACCAGGTTGTGATAGGCATGCGCCAGTTCATGAAGAAGCAACATCGGCATGCGTATGATCTCCTTCGCAAAAATGGCTGTGTTGGTAAACTCAACGCCTTTCGCTTTTTCCGGATGCATGCCGTGTTCAATCAACCAATTTTTACTCGGGTGAAACTCAGCACGAGGCCTACGGTCCTCCGTTGGCATAGAAACCCAGAGTTGAACATGCTGCAGATGCGCTACGGTAGCAGATGGGAAATGGCGCCGAGCTCAACTTACTTCCGCCCAGCTATCGACCTATTTTGTTGGTTACCTCGAACACGTGGATCTTCGCTCCGAAGCAGAACAGCGCTGGGGAAATTCGTTCGATTTGAAAACCTATCACGACAGCGCGTTATCCTTTGGCTCGATTCCTACTCAATATGTAAGGTCGCTGATGTTCGATTTGGAAGTGTCTGGGAAGTAGGAGCAAAAGATATACGAAATCGGACATCCTCTAGAATGGGTAGGGCCATCGCGTCCCGGCGATGCCGCCGTATTTATAAGTAGATCTTAAAGTTTAAAACTGTAGGAACGGCTTTACGCCGCCATCCTATTAACGGCCTCGAAACAATCGGGGCGTAAAGCCCCTCCTACAATAAAAGATCTTTCACTTCTCGATCAATCAATCTTCCCAATCAACTTCTTGATCGGCTTGGTGAAGATAAGCAGAATTATTCCTCCACCTATCGTAGTCATGACGATTTGCATGAACAGTCCTGGCATTTCATTCAGAGCTTCAGGATTGAATCGCCCAGCCAAAAGGCCCGCCATCAAATTACCAAGTGACGTAGCCAAAAACCAGATGCCCATCATCTGACCAACAAACCGTTTCGGCGCGAGTTTGGTTACTGAGCTCAGACCAACCGGGCTCAGACAAAGCTCACCCATAGTATGTAAGAGGTAAGTCAGAATGAGCCAGTAAGGAGCCACTTGGTTTCCTGCGACGACCAACTTGGCAGCTCCGACCATAACGAGAAATCCGAGTGCGAGAATTATTAGACCAAAGGCAAACTTGGCTGGCATCGATGGATCGAGTTGCTTTTTGGCTAGGTTGACCCAAATGGCAGCGAAAATGGGCGCAAGGACCACGATATAAAACGGGTTCAGTGATTGAAACCATCCCGCCGGAATTAGCCTTCCGAATACATCACGATCGGTGTGGCGATCCGCAAATAGGTTCAATGAAGAACCCGCCTGTTCGAAGCCCGACCAAAAGACCGCTGAAGAAATAAACAACACCACGATCACGATCGTATGGTTGCGCTCGGTGGTGGTCAGTTTGCCAAAAGCAAATACATAGACAAAAAAAGCAACGGCCAGGCCAACAATTACAAAGGTTGTGTTCTGGGCAAGCGCCAGCGCGTTAAACTGAACAGCTCCTGTGACGCCGAGCAATACGAGAATAAATATGACAGCAAAGCCTCCGATTACCGGATACCAGGCCTTATCCATTCCACCGGTACCGGCTCCCTGTGGTTTTGTTGGGTGAAGCCCTGCTTCTCCCAATCGGCCTACCGATCGTTTGTACTGAATCACTCCAAACACCATGCCCACACCGGCCACACCAAAACCTGCATGCCAATTAACCTGCTCTCCCAAATAGGAACAAATCAACGGTCCGAGGAAGGCACCTATGTTGATTCCCATATAGAAGATGGTGAAGCCTGCATCACGACGTGCCCCACCTTCCGGGTAAAGCTGACCAACCATCGCACTGATGTTGGGTTTAAGGAAACCGGTTCCAATAACAACAAGAACGAGTCCTACAAAGAAAGTCGATGTCGCTGGTATCGCCAAGGTGAAGTGCCCTGCCGCTATGATCAGTCCTCCTACCCAGACTGAGCGCTGAGCCCCCATCAAACGGTCTGCTATCCAACCTCCCGGTAAGGCAGCCATATAAACAAAGGCCGCATACAATCCATAGATCGAGCTGGCCGTTTTGTCATCGAGTCCCATACCGCCATTCTGCACCGCATCGACCATGAAGAGCACGAGCAGAGCCCGCATTCCGTAGTAACTGAAACGCTCCCACAACTCGGTAAAAAATAAAGTCGATAATCCGCTTGGATGTCCGAACCAGGTTTTGGCAGCTTTGTTATCTGGCATATACTTATTGTTCGTTTTCGGCTAAACGCTTCTCGATCGCCTTCGAAGTTGGGGTAACTGAAAGTCCGCCTTTGGAAGTGCAGCAAAGTTCATGCGGTATGGCACCAGCCACTTCGTTCATCGCATAGATGACTTCATCCAAAGGAATGAGATGCTCGTAATCGGCCAAGGCCATGTTTGCACAGGACAGGGCATTCGACCCGGCCAAGACGTTTTTGCCCAGGCAGGGAGCTTCCACCCGGTTGGCCACCGGATCACAAGTCATTCCAAAAGAGTTTTGCAAAGCAACCGATGCAGCAGCGAGTTGCTGATCAAGCGTGCCGTTGGCTAAACCGACCATGGCTGCGGCAGACATACCGGCTCCCGATCCGCATTCGGCCATGCACCCTCCAACTTCAGCTGCGAAGGTGGCATGTTTGCAAATAAAGACACCGATCAACCCTGCTTCGAGTAAGGCATGAATCTTGGCCTCCTCATCCACTCCTAACGAATCAGCCACGGCCAGCATCGATCCTGGCATCGCTCCGCAAGAACCTGCTGTCGGAGCCGCCACAATCACTCCCATGGAGGACTTAACTTCGAGTATCGCTGAAATATAACCAATGATTCGGATATTCACATCACCGGGAATCAAAAGTCCCTGAGCTTCACGCTCCATCAAAGTCACTGACTGACAGGGAAGGATACGATCCGCGTACTGGGTTCCAGCAAGTCCGGTTTTCACCCCGTCTTCCATGATCTTGAGAATGGCCCTCGCCTTCTCGACCACCTCAGCGTGGGAGATGCCTCCTCGAGCACTTTCGTAATCGAGTGCCAGTTCCCAAAGCGCCAGGTCTTTGCCCTCGTTGTATGCCAACATCGCTTCGACGGTTAAGAAAGGAACGGAAAGATCTTCACGAGACATCACCGGCAAAACTGGACTCAAGACTCGTACGTCCCGAACCGAGGGATGCTCTCGCATAGATGCCAACTGCTCGGATGCGAGATGACTCACCATGGAAACACGAAGCAGGTTGATTTCACCTGAACACACTTCGCTTCCTTCGTTGTCTAATCCATCCAGGAGTTCGGCTAAAGCCGACTCCGCATCGGCATCCGATTTCAAATATACCAGGATCTCAAAATAATCACCACCCATGCGGACAGCTGTGCCATCGATCTCTGTCACTTTGATCATGCCTCCACCCGTGGAGATAGCCTGTAAGCTATGAGTAGAACCATTCACACCTTCGACCAATAAACGGTAGTTGCTTGGATGGGTTGCACCGTAGGGTTCGTAACGAACTTCAATTTCAAGTCCGGCGGCTTTGGTATGTTCAGCATGATCTGGCAAACGCGGATCATCCGGCTCCCAACCAAGAAATCCGCCATAGAGGCCCATATCCGTACCTTGGGATTTATGAGTCGTTACTAAAGAGCCATGGGGATCGTAATCGATTACAGCCTTTCGAAGGTCACCCTGTACCAGATCCCTGCACAGTCGACCGATACGATTAGCGGCTGCACTGTGCGAGCTGGAAGGTCCGCGCATGACCGGACCCAGTACGTCATTAAAAATGCTGGGAATATGATCGGATTCACTCATGTAACCAAGGCGCGGATTGGTTTAGTCTTTCTGACAGGCCAGGTCTCGATTGAAAAGGAAATTACCCTTAGTTGGGAAAGCAAAACGTTCACAGGCCAAAGACAGCTGGATTGGGGCGCGTTTCTATGCCTTTCCGAATGATAGCCAACACTTCCTCACGCTCAGTCCCATCAATAGGCAAGCGCGGCGCACGGGTCAGTTCCGAACCATAACCACACTCCTGTACCGCTAGTTTTATATATTGAACGAGCTTTGGCAGTGTATCCAGTTTGAGAAGAGGCGTATACCATCGGTAGACATCGCGTGCTTCACGCCAGCGATCAGCGAGAACCAGATCCCAGATGAGCCGATTCTCAACGGGAAAAGCATTTACCAAACCGGACACCCAACCATCGATTCCCAGGATAAGGCTTTCCAATACCAGATCATCGACCCCAGCAAACAGCTGATAGCGGTCTCCGCATAAATTTCTCAAATCGGTTATACGGCGAGGATCTTCTGACGATTCCTTGATGGTGGTAAACTTGGGTTCATCCGCCAGCTCGACAAAAGTCTCCGGCTTGATGTCGACTCCGTAGGAAACGGGATTGTTGTAAATCATGATGGGCAAGTCAGTAGCCTTGGCCACTTCGCGAAAGTGAGTCACCGTTTCGCGTTCATCGGTTTTATAAACCATGGCCGGTAAAACCATCAGCCCATCGATACCTGTCTCGCTGGCTTGCTCCGCATACCGACAGGCTTTAGCTGTCGTATATTCCGCGACACCCGTGAGAATCGGAATCCGTCCATTGATATGCTCGACAGTGGCCTTCAGCAACTCGACTTTCTCGGAGGACTCGAGAGAACAATTCTCACCGACCGTACCCAGCATCACAAGACCATGGATTCCTGCATCGACCATGACATCGAGGTGCTTCAAGGTGGACTCAATATTCAAAGAGCTGTCCGGATTAAACTGAGTGGTTGCTGCCGGAAATACTCCCGTCCACCAATTATTTGTAGAATTCATAACTTCGTCTCTATTGTGATTAATTAGTCTAATCGACTTTACTTACTCAAAAAACCCATATCTTCTTTTGCACACAATAACAAATTTTAATTCTCTTTAGATTCTTTGATGAATGCCCTGAAGATCTCCAACACGCCCCACACCCATGAATTACCTTCATCGACATAAAACCCACGTATTTCTTATCCTTCTTATGGTTCTTGTTTCAAAATCTTCGCTGGGCGGCCCTCAAGCACAATGGGAAGAGATTCCGGAAGTGCTTGAAGATCCAACCCTGATCACCCTCCAGGAGGTAATAGACGAAAAGGCCATCCCCGTTGAAAAGGAGGCACAAACCGCTTGGAGGCCGGAAGGAGCCAGCTGTTTGATCCTGGAAAAATCGGAAACCATCGAAGATGGCAAAGATCTCTTCGATTGGAATCCGGAGACGGATAAAAAGACGCTGATCCTATCGGCAGACAAATTTATTCCGAAAGGGAACGATAAGCCCCTCAAGTTGGAAAAGCAGGGGAACCTCACCTGGTCGCCGGATGAAAAGAAGCTCCTAATCTACACCAACACTAAAAAAGTCTGGCGGATAAATTCACGTGGTGATTACTGGATATTGGATCTGGAAACCGATGCACTCCAACAACTGGGTACTAAGTTCGAAGAAGCCACTCTTATGTTTGCCAAGTTTTCTCCGGACTCAAAGCGAGTCGCCTACGTGCAGGACCGGGATATCTACGTCGAGGATTTGAAAAACAGCCGCGTCAAAAAGCTAACTTCACGCAAAAAGGAAAGTATCATCAATGGAACTTCCGATTGGGTATATGAAGAGGAGTTCCGCCTTCGTGACGGTTTCGATTGGAGCCCAGACGGAAAATCTATCGCCTATGTGCAATTCGATACGGAAGGGGTCGGCATCTTCCACCTGACCAATTACTTGGCTGGCAAGTACCCGACTGTTAACCCACTTCCATACCCAAAAGTGGGAACGACTAATTCATCTGTGCGCATCGGGGTCACAAGTTCAACACGAGCCCGCACAAAATGGTTCGATGACCTACCCGGCGAGCCTCGAATGCACTACATCCCACGCTTCGCTTGGGCAGACAATTCCGAAGAACTAGTTTTCCAACGCCTGAACCGCAATCAAAACCACAGCACGCTTTGGATGGCACACGTGAAGTCGGGTAAGCTGAATCCGTTTTTCGAAGAGAAGAGTGAAACCTGGATCGACGTCCACACACATATGACCTGGTTTGACGACGGAGAGGCCTTTCTCTGGGAGAGCGAGTCGGACGGATTTAGACATTACTATCGCATTTCTCGAGACGAAAAAGAAAAGACTCTTATCACCAAGGGAGACTATGACGTCATCGGAATACTCAAGTTCGACACGGACAACGGGTGGCTCTACTTCATTGCCTCTCCGGACAATCCAGCGCAGCGTTACCTCTTTCGGGAACGCATAGACGGCACAGGCGAAGCCGAACGACTCACGCCTGGTGATTTAAGCGGCACACACACGTATCGGCTTTCCGGAGACGCGACGCGAGCATTCCACAGTTTCTCCAATGCTAATACACCACCCCTCTATGATCTGGTTGAACTCCCTAGCCACCACGTCCTTCACTCTGGCGAGGACAATGCAGAAGCTCGCGCCAAGATGGAGGAGCGAAACTTTCAGCAAGTCTCCTTCTTCAATATTGATATCGGCGACGACGTCGAGCTACCCGCCTACATCATCAAGCCTTACAATTTCGATCCATCGAAGAAGTATCCGATTCTTTTTCATATCTATGGCGAACCCGTAGGCCAGACCGTCAAAGACACCTGGCAAAAGAGCCTGTGGTACCAATACCTGGCCCAACGAGGCTACATCGTCATGTCGATCGACAACCGTGGCACATCCACGCCACTCGGCCGTGCCTTTCGACATCACCTCCATCACAACATCGGCATCCATTCCTCTGAGGATCAGTCGGCCGCAGTGCGCAAGCTGCTCGATACTCATCCCTACATCGACAAGGATCGTATTGCAGTAACCGGATTCAGCGGCGGTGGTTCTATGAGCCTCAACCTCCTATTCCGCTATCCCGACCTCTACAAGCTGGCTATGGCTGGTGGCTTTATCAGCGATCAACTACTTTATGACACGGTTTACCAGGAACGCTATATGGGACTACCCGATGACAATCCGGAAGGATTCAAAAACGGATCTCCTATCACGCATGTGGAAAAACTTAAAGGGCATCTGTTGATCTTTCACGGCACTCAGGACGACAACTGCCACTACCAGAATTTCGAGAACCTGGTCAACGAGCTGATCCGTCTCAATAAGCAATTCACCGCAGTCCCCTACACCGGTGGCACACATTCCATTAAGTCTGCCGGCGACGGTCAGGGTAATGCTCACAACCTTAAGACTAAAACCTGGTATCTGATGAATCACATTCAGCCGGGACCTTTGCCACAATAAGCCCTTCGGAAAATCTCCCAGACAAGACAGTCGGTAATTAAACTCATAGCCATCTCCATGGTGGTGGCTGGGATGATTATTGCAGTTGGATGTACCGCCGAAGAAAAGACTGCAACGACTAGGCCCAATATTCTCTTTGTAATCACCGACGATCAATCCTGGGAACACGTTGGGGCCTATGGTGGCAAAGCTGTCAGGACCCCCGCCATGGACAGCTTGGCAATAGAAGGGGTGCGATTCACAAATGCGTATTGTGCTGTATCGTCCTGTTCTCCTTCTCGTGCCGCGATTCTCACGGGCCAGGATATATTCCGCCTTGAGGAAGGTGGCGTTTAAACCGGTTTCCTACGAAATAAATTCGAAGTCTTTCCGCGCATACTAAAAAGCAATGGATACCGAATAGGATATACCGGTAA
>Ga0114999_10002697_pt1 | contig 22957 bp, 24 predicted proteins | sample ArcticOcean_MG_C_3_FD_89820 | JGI IMG/M metagenome (GOLD analysis project Ga0114999, IMG submission 89820) | Marine microbial communities from western Arctic Ocean - ArcticOcean_MG_CB8_126 | ecosystem: Environmental > Aquatic > Marine > Oceanic | place: Arctic Ocean: Canada Basin | collected...
CAATCTGGCGCAGCAGATTCAAAACATCCTCGTCGGAATATCGCTTCCTGGCCATCCCAATACCTCCACATATTCATAGATAATCACGAATTACGTGGCACAGATATAAGGGGGCAGGACAATTGTCGGCGATGGCTGTCTGGCGGTATTCGATTACCCGGTGAGTTTTATCGCGACGCTTGAATGTCAGCACCGGGTGTTGCGTCCGGGCGGTTTGTTTTCGCATCGTTTTTTCCTTCGCCCCGAAAAAGGCGAAAAGACGGATTCCGTGTTCGATGAGTTACGCGCCGGGCGCATCGGCAATTTTCATATTTTCAAATGGCGCCTCGCCATGTCCATGCATGGCGCCATCGAAGACGGCGTGCGCCTGGGCGATATTTGGGATTGTTGGCACGCTGCCGTCCCGAACCCGGCGGCTCTCTCCGAAAGCCTGAACTGGCCGTTGGAGACGATTACCACCATCGACGCCTACCGAGACATCGACACAAGATTTACATTTTTTACCCTGGAGGAGGCGCGCCGCGCTTGTTCGCCTTGTTTCAAGGAAGTACGCCGCCATGTGCCCAAATGTGAACTCAGCGAACGCTGCCAAACTCTCCTATTCGAGGCCGTGTGACCAAGGCCGGCGGGCAGGCATCGGCGGAATCGATTGCCGGCATCGAATGGCCCCGTTTGCCAGGCACAAAGCCCAGCGCGCTCGCCGCGGTCCTGGCACAATTCAAACAAGCCCAGTGGTTGCCGGCGGAAACCCTGCGCGCCAATCAATTGGTGCAGCTCCACTCACTGTTGTCCTATGCCCAGAAAAACGTGCCCTATTACGCACGGAAAATCACACCGGAGCAGTTCGACCCCCTGTTCGGGTTGACCATCGAATCTTGGCGGCAAATTCAGATACTCAGTCGGACCGACATTCAGGATTGCGCCGCTGATCTTCTCAGCCAAAACATTCCGGCTTCGCATTTACCGCTGGGTGAAACGCAAACCTCAGGCTCAACCGGGCAACCGGTCAAAGTTACCAGCACCGCTGCCACACGCATTTTCTAGCCTGCCGTGACCATGCGTGACCATTATTGGCACCAGCGCGATTTCACCGGCAGGCTGTGCTCGATCCGTGCCATCGCCGCCGATAGCGGATCCGTCGCCAAGGGAAAGGATCACCCCAATTGGGGGTGGCCGGCCGCCAGTCTTCATCGGACCGGCCCCTCCGCGGTATTGAGTCTCGGCACCAATATCAGCGCTCAGGCCGGATGGTTGTTGGAGCGCGATCCGGAATATCTGCTGACCTACCCGGCGAATCTGGCGGCGCTGGCGGAGCATTTTCAGGCCAGCGGCGCGGCCCTTTCGAATCTCAAGGAAATACGCTGCGTTGGCGAGATGGTCTCCCCCGCGCTGCGTGACCAGTGCCGCGAAACATGGGGCGTTTCAATTGTCGATATCTATAGCTCTCAGGAAGTCGGCTACATGGCCTTACAATGCCGAGAGAGCGGGCTATTCCACCTGCAAAGCGAAACCATGATGGTCGAAGTTCTCGATGACGCCGGCAACCCCACGCCGCCCGGTGATGTCGGGCGCGTTGTTGTCACCGGCCTGCATAATTTCGCGATGCCGCTAATCCGCTATGAAATTCGCGATTTCGCCGAAGTCGCCGAGCCTTGCCCGTGCGGCCGCGGATTGCCGACCATCCGGCGCGTCGTCGGCCGGTTGCGCAATATGCTGGCTCTGCCCAATGGCGAAAAGCGCTGGCCGCTCACCGGATTTCACGATTTTCGCAATATCGCACCGATCCGGCAGTATCAGTTGGTGCAGAAAAGCCTGGACCTGATAGAGGTGCGTTTCGTCGTCGACCGCCAGCTCAATGTGGCGGAAGAGGACCAATTGCGGTCGGTGATCCAAAGCGCGCTCGGCCACCCGTTCGAAATCTTATTTCGATATGTCGACGAGATGCCGAAGACGGCGGGCGGCAAGTTTGAGGAGTTTATTTCCGAAATTAGCGCGCCACCAGCGCCGGTTTCGGGCGCGGCTGGGCGCTGACCGCTCGCCTATCCCGCGGGTGCCGGTTTTTTCATTTTGGGTAGTGACCACAAAGCAGCCACGCCGATAAACGCCAATATACCAGCAATGAGGATGGCGAACTCATACCCGCCCTGCCAATCATAGAGCACGCCGGCGGCGGACGGGCCGAGCAGGCCGGCAATGCCGAAAGCCGAAGCCAGGCGCCCGTAAACGCGCGGCAGGCCGGAAACACCGTAATATCCGGCGACTGTCACGGGATAGGCCGAAGCGCTGGCGCCAAAGGTGCCGCCCACGATGGCGAGTGCCAAGATACTCATCGTTGCTGAGGGCGCGAAGTAAAGCGTCAACAGAGGGATCGCAGTGAGCATGGCGATGCCGATCAGCACGCGCCGGCCGGTCAGCCAATCACAAATAATTCCGGCCGAGAGCGCGCAGCCGATATAAACAAGATTGGTCAACATCGGTGCCAAATAGGCTTGCTCGATGGGAAATCCATAATCGATAACAATGCCCGCCGCATGGCCGATCGACATCAAGGCGGCAAAGCCGATACAAATGAATCCCACCCACAACAAAATAAATGTCCGTGGGGTGTGGGTGAGAATCTCGCTGAACAGGCCGCCGCCCTCATCCGCTCCGGCATGGGCCGCCGGCCGCGCGATATGCATCAACAGCGCGCTGACAGCGCCGATCACGATAAGATAAATGGCAAACAGCAGCAGCACCGCATGCGGCCCCTGCCAATCAATAATCGCCGCGAAGATCGGTGGCCACACCAGGCCGCCGCCGGCGAAAGCCGACATGGTCACGCTGAGCGCAATGCTGGCGCGGACCGGCAAGTTTAAGCTAGCCGCGGTCATTGCCAGAAAATAGGTCACGCCCAGAGCAAACCCAAACAGGATTCCGTAGCCGATCAGTAAACTCCACAGCGCCTCGAAATATCCCGAGATCGCCATTCCCACACCGGCGATGGTAAAGACAATAAAAAGCAAATAGGGCAGGGAGGCGATGCGCAGCAGGCTGTGCGTGACGAACATGCCCAGGGTCATCGTGATGAAGGCAACAGAATAGGCCAAACTGATATCTGATCGGGTGGCGCCAAGGGCTTGCTCAAGCGGCGCGACCAACACGCTCCACGCATAAAAGGAGCCCATCGAGAAGTTTGCCAAAATGGCGACGATCAGAGGAATCAGGCGCATTGTAGATTCTGTGTCGATGTCAGATAAAAGCTGGCGAAGACGTGCGGCGATGACGCTTTCACGCCCGTGTGCCGGATGTTAATCCTTTGAGCCAAACAGAGGAAACGTTAGTTTGTGGGGATTGATGCGGTTACGGACTTTGTCATGAACGCGACGCGCGGCAGAGGGTGAGAATGAGCTCAAACGCCACTCCCGATTCAGTTGAGAGCACGCGTGCGCTTTTGAAACGGGGCAAGTATGTGCCTGATAGCGGTCTGGCGACTGCGCTTTTTCTCAGTCTCCAACTCGGCCGGCCGCTTTTGCTCGAAGGGCGCAGCGGTGTCGGCAAGAGCGAGCTAGCCATGGTCTTGGCGCAGCAATTGGATCGCCCGCTGCTGCGCTTGCAATGTCACGAGGGGTTGGATGCCTCCACCGCCGTCTATGAATGGAACTATGCCGCGCAGATGATCGAAATTCGTCTCGCTGAACACAACAAGGACCGCGACAAGGAAGAGATGGCTGCCGATCTGTTTTCTGAGCGGTTTCTTGTCAAGCGCCCCATTCTCCAGGCATTGGAACCCAATATCGCCGGCGCGCCGGTTCTGTTAATCGACGAGATTGACCGGGCCGACGAAGGCTTCGAAGCTTATCTGTTGGAAATTCTTTCCGATTTTCAGGTCAGTGTGCCGGAACTGGGAACCATCCGGGCGGCGCAACGGCCGATCGTCGTGCTGACCTCCAATCGCACGCGCGAGATTCACGACGCGCTCAAGCGGCGCTGTATTTATCATTGGATCGACTATCCCGACACCGCGCGCGAAGCGGAAATTCTTAAATTGCGCGCACCCGGGATGGCGCGGCAGTTGACCGAGACCCTCGATAGCTTGGTCAACGAATTGCGGCAACTCGAATTTCGCGGCGGCGCCGATGTCCAGGCGGCGGTGGCATGGGCCGCCACACTGATCGAATTAGACCGTCAGGAATTGGACCCGAAAGACACCAGCGCCGGCATCGCACAAATTCTAAAAATGCAGCAGGCCGGCGATGGTACCGCCGTTGCCGGGGCTCTGCAGAGCGCAGTGAGCGAACCCGGAGCGGGCGCACAATGAGCCGTTTGGCGCCAGTCGATATTGCCGGCGGCGGTAAGCTCGCGGCGAACATCATGCATTTTGCCCGCGCGCTGCGCGCCGCCGGGCTGCCCGCTGGCCCGGGCAAGACCTTGGAGGCTGTCCGGGCCGCGGCGCTCGTCGGGCTCGGCCCGCGTGATGATTTTTACTGGGCGCTGCATGCCGTATTCGTTGAGCGCGCCGCCCAGCGTCAACTGTTTGACCAGGCGTTTCGCTTGTTTTGGCAAAACCCTGAAGATTTACGCCGCATGATGGCGGTCGCGCTACCGACCGAAACGCCAAAAGAAGAGCCGGAAAAAGTCAACCGGCGCGTTGCGGATGCGCTATCGCCCGACGCCCCACCGCAGCCGCAAACTGAAGACGAAATCGAAGTCGAGTTCGACGCGGCTGAGACCTATTCGGCCATGGAAGTACTGCAAGATATGGATTTCGACAGCATGTCGCAGGACGAGGTCGAGGAGGCCAAGCGCGTGATCGCCGAAATGCGCCTGCCGATCATGGAGATCCCGACGCGGCGCTTCGCCGCCGATCCGCGAGGCGCGAGGATCGATATGCGCGCGACGCTGCGTGCCGGCCTGCGCTCCTCCGGCGCCATGATGCCGCTCAAATACCGCCGCCGCGTGACCCGCCATCCGCCGCTCGTCATGCTGTGCGACATTTCCGGCTCGATGAGCCGCTATTCGCGCATGTTTCTGCATTTCGTGCACGCCGTCACCAATGACCGTGACCGGGTGCACAGTTTTATTTTCGGCACGCGCCTCACCAATATCACCCGCCATTTGCAGTACCGCGACGTTGATGTGGCGCTTGACCGAGTGGCCAATGCGGCGGTGGACTGGTCGGGCGGCACGCGGATCGGCGAAAGCTTGCTCGAATTCAACCGCTTCTGGTCGCGCCGCGTGCTCGGCCAGGGTGCCGTGGTGTTGTTGATCAGCGATGGGTTGGACCGCGGCGATGTCGACGGGTTGGGGCTCGAGATCGAGCGGCTACACAAATCCTGCCGCCGCCTGATCTGGCTCAACCCGCTTTTGCGTTTTGAGGGCTTCCGCCCCGAGGCGCGTGGTGTACGGGCGATCCTGCCGCATGTAGATGATTTCCGCACCGTTCACAGCCTCAATAGCCTCAGCGATATCGGCGCCGCGCTGAGCGGCGCCAAGGACACGGATTGGCCGGTTTCCGAAGTCGCCTGAGCACCGTAATTGACTGCCCGGACGGCCCGACTAAAGTCGCGCAACACAGATCATTCAATGGACAGAGCCACAGGTGCAGCCATGAAGCTTGAAGGAAAAGTCGCCATTATCACGGGCAGTTCGCGCGGCATTGGCGCCTGCATCGCCCGGCGCTACGGCGCGGAAGGCGCGCGTGTCGCCGTCGTCGCCCATACCAAGCTCGATAGGGCCGAGGCCGTGGCAGCCGAGATCATCGCCGCTGGCGGCGAGGCCAAGGCGTTTCAAGCGGATGTCGCTCAAGTGTCGGAATGCGACCGCCTGGCGGGCGAGGTGATCGCCGCTTTCGGCACGGTCGATATTCTGGTCAACAATGCCGGCGTCTTCACCGCCGTGCCGATTGAGGAGACCACCGAAGAGATTTGGGATGCCCAGGTCGATCTCAATATGAAAGGCAGTTTTTTCATGGCGCGCGCCGTGGTCGGGTGCATGAAAGCCAAGGGCAGCGGCAAGATCATCAACATCACCTCAATCGCTGGTGTCGGCGGATTTCCGAATTCCGGCGCCTATTGCGCGTCTAAGGGCGGGCAGCTGAACATGGTGAATGCCTTGTGCTTGGAATTGGCGAAAGACGGTATCAATGTGAACTCGCTCGCGCCCGGCAACATCAAAACCGATATGAACGCGCCCTATCGCGCGAACGAAGGCTATGACGAGCGCCAGGCCGCTCTCACACCGACCGGCATCGGCCACATCGATCCCAACGATCTCACCGGCGCCGCGGTATTCCTTGCTTCGTCCGATGCCGATCAGGTGCATGGCGCCAATTTACTGGTCGATGGCGGCTGGGCAGCTTGGTAGGGGCATAGGCATGGCAGGCGATATTCTCTACGAAAAACACGGGCGGGTGCATCTGATCACGATCGATCGCGCCGACAGGATGAATTCACTCGATTTTGATGCCAATGACCGCTTGATCGATGTGTGGCGCCAATTCGCCGCCGATGACGATGCGCGCGCCGCGGTGGTAACCGGCGCCGGCGACAACGCCTTTTGCGCTGGCGCCGATTTAAAAACCTACACCATCGATTACGCCACCCGCCCGGCCGCCGAATTTCGCCAGCGCTATACCGATGGCCCCGGCTTCGGCGGCATCACCCGCGGGCTCGATATCGACAAGCCCATCGTCGCCGCGATCAACGGCTTCGCCATTTCAGGCGGGCTGGAACTCGCTGAAGCCTGCGATATACGCTTTTGTTCGCCCAACGCCGAATTTGCCCACCAAGACGTCAACTGGGGATTTCACCCCTGTGACGGCGGTTGCGTGCGCTTGCCGCAAATCGTCGGCCTCGGCAACGCCATGGAATTGATCCTTTCGGGCGAGCGAATTGACGCCACCCATGCTGAGCGCATCGGCCTGATAAATCGCATCTATCCGCTAACCGATTTGGTGACCAAAAGCCTCGAATTCGCCGAGGTGCTCGCCAGCCGCGCACCACTCGCGCAACGTTACGCCAAGAATGTGATGCTCAGCGCGCCGGATATGCCGATGGCAGACGCGCTAAGGCTCGAATCGCGCTCGTTCTACGATCTCGGCCGCACCGAAGATATTGCCGAGGGCACCACTGCTTTCCGTGAAAAACGTCCGGCGAATTTCAAAGGTAAGTAGTACTCATGGCGAAGAAGAAAGCCGAGGGCCTCAGTCAACTTGGGCGAAAGACGGAACTGCCGGAATCTCCCGACAAAGCGGTTCTCGAAAGCGTGCCCAACCCGCATCCCGGAACCGATTATGTCGTGCGCTTTACCAACCCCGAATTTACGTCAATCTGCCCAATCACCGGTCAGCCGGATTTCGCCCATCTAGTGATCGATTATGTGCCCGACGCGCGTCTCGTCGAGAGCAAATCGCTGAAGTTATATCTGGCGTCGTTCCGCAATCACGGGGCGTTCCACGAGGATTGTACCATCGCCATCGCCAAACGGCTCGAAGAGCTGTTGGCACCGCGCTGGCTCCGCATCGGCGGTTACTGGTTTCCGCGCGGCGGCATGCCGATCGATATATTTTATCAATTCGGACCGCCGCCAAAGGATTTGTGGCTTCCGGAACAGGGCGTCGTGCCCTATCGCGGCAGAGGCTAGGAGAGCCATAATCGTGCCACCCTTATCGGAAATCATGCGCCCCGCCGCGTTGTTTTGGATCGCGCTCTATATCGGGCTGATCGTCCTGGTGAACTGGCTGTTCACCGTGGTGCCGCTGGTCGAAATGGGCGGCGGCGACAAATGGCCGCCGGTGGCTTTGGTGGTCGGCCTGGTTTTCGTAGCACGCGATTTTGCCCAGCGCGCCATCGGTCATTGGGTGCTGGCCGCCATGCTGATCGCGGCGGTGCTTTCCTATTTCATGGCCAACCCTTTTGTCGCCTATGCCTCGGTGGCGGCTTTCGCTATCAGCGAACTGGCGGACTGGCTGATTTACAGTTTCACCAAACGGCCGTTGTCGCAGCGCATCCTATTTTCCAGCGTCCTGGCGACGCCGATCGACAGCGTCGTATTCCTCGGCATTCTCGGTATTTTGTCGGCCCCCGCCGTGCTGGCCATGATCGCCAGCAAGATGGTCGGCGCGTTGATCGTTTGGTATCTGGTGCGCCAGCGTATGGAAATCGCGCGCGCCGTCTAGGCGTCCGGCGTTTTCGGGTCGATCGGCACGTGCCCGGCCAAGCCCATTTCCTGTTCCATCAGCGCCGCGGCGGCGAGGACACGTGCTTCCGCGCCGGGCGGGCCGATAATTTGTAATCCAACCGGCAGGCCATCCTTGGTGAATCCGGCCGGTGTCGATACGGCAGCGCAGCCGGTCAGCGAGATCACAAAGGTAATGCCCAACCAATCGACATAATTGTCGAATTTGTGGCCGTTCACTTCTTCGATGTATCGGATATCGACATCGAACGGCGGCACGATAACGGTCGGGCACAGCAGCAGATCATGGGTGGTAAAAAATTTCGCCATGCGCCGATAGAGCTTGGTGCGGGCGATTTCCGCGCTGCCGATCTCTTCGGATTGCAGCGCCATGCCCTTTTCAATGTTCCAGATCAATTCCGGCTTCAGAGCGTCGCGCCGAGTGCGCAGCAGGTCGGCCTTCATGGCTGAGAACAGGGCGGCGCGCAGCGTCTGAAAAATGTCTACGGCGCCTTTGAAGCTCGGGCCGCCATCTTCGACCTCAGCGCCGAAGCCTTTAAAGCGCTGGGCGGCGGCGGCGCATATCTCTGCTACTTCGCTATCGACCGGAAATTGCCCCAAATCCGGGTTATAGGCGACACGCGCCGGCGCATGTCCTTCTTTATGGCGTACCGCTTCGGCGAATGGCTCGGCCGGAGCGGCGAGGGAGATCGGGTCTTCGACATGGCTGCCGCACATGGCATCGAGAAAGAGCGCCGTGTCGAGGGCGTTGCGCGCCATCGGGCCGTCCACGGCGAGCAAATCAAAGGCCAGATCGGCCGGGCCGTGCGGCACCCGCCCCGGGCTCGGGCGTAAGCCGGTAATCGAGCAATAGCTCGCCGGGATACGCAGGCTGCCGCCGAGGTCCGAGCCGGTCGCCATCCACACCTGGCCTGCCGCCAGCGACACTGCCGCGCCGCCAGACGAGCCGCCGCAGCTTTTGTCGGTATTCCACGGATTACGGGTTTTTCCGAACACTTCGTTGAAGGTGCTGGCGCCGGCGCCGAATTCCGGCGTGTTGCTCTTGCCCATGACGATGGCGCCATTGGCTTCGAGGCGTTCCACCATGATGTCGGAGCGCGCAGGGATGTGATCGGCAAACAGCGGTGAGCCCCAGGTGGTGCGCACCCCTTCGACCGCAACCAAATCCTTGACCGAAATCGGCAAACCACCGAGCCAAGCCGGGTCGCTGCGCGTGGCGGCGCCGTTTTCCATAATGCGCTTGGCGTGCGCCCGCGCGCGCTCGATGCAGAGCGTCGGCATGGCGTTGAGCGCGCCGTCCGTCGCCGCGATGCGGGCCGCCGAGGCTTCGACCAACTCAAGCGGTGAGATTTCTCCCTTGCGCAGAAAAGCGACGGCGTCGGCCGCGCTCAGCCGGTAGAGTTCGCTCGCATTATTTTGATCTGCCATGGTTCGGTCCCGAAGTTTCTTACCGGAAATATCTGATACCATGCCGGGCGCGCCACCGTCGCCTGCGCAATAATGTCGCGTGCGCAATAATAAAGTCTGGGAGAACAATATATGACTGGTCGGGGGCCGTTTTCGGCCGAATATCCTTTCGCGCCGAATTTTGTCGAGATCAACGGCGCCCGCATGCATTACGCCGACATCGGAAAAGGGCGGCCGTTTCTCTTCCTACACGGCAATTCCACCTGGTCTTATATGTGGCGCAACGTCATGCCGCATCTCGCCAGTCGCGGGCGCTGCATCGCACCTGACCTGGTCGGCTTCGGAAAATCCGCCAAGCCCGATATCAATTACGACTATGCCGATCACTATGGCTATATCGAAGGCTTCATCGAAGCCTTGGGCCTAAAGGATATCATTCTGGTGTTGCATGATTAGGGCGGCGGGCTTGGCTTCAACTACGCCATGAGCCACCAGGACAATGTCCGCGGTGTGGCCTTCATGGAGACCTTCGTCCGCACATTTCCCAGTTGGGACGATTGGCCGCAAGATCTGGTCGAGGGCTTCAAACAGTTCCGCACCGAGGGCGTGAGTTGGGAATTGATCGTCGAGAAGAACGTCTTCATGGAAGAGATTCTGCCTTACGGCATCCACCGGGATCTGTCGGAAGCGGAGATGTCCGCCTATCTTGAGCCGTTCCGCGATATGGCCCACCGCAAACCGCTTTGGGTATGGCCGCAGGAACTGCCAATCGAAGGCAAGCCCGCCGGCACGGCTGAAATCATCAGCCGCTATGTCGCCGCCTTGAAAACATCGCACATGCCGAAACTGCTGTTTCACGTGCAACCCGGCGCCATCATCCCGCCCGAGACGGTGGAGATGTGCCGCCGAGATTTCCCCAATCTGGAGGACGTCTTTCTCGGCGAAAGCGGCCATTATGTCGCTGAGGATTTCCCCCATGAAGTCGGCGAGAAAATAGCCCAATGGTCGGACGCGATCGGATAGCCGCGCTTGTCGGCGCGGATGATGTCGCCAGCTATGCGCGCGACGGCGTCTGCGTGCTGCGCGGAATATTCGACGCTACCTGGCTGAGCACGCTGCGCGCCGGAGTCGAGCACAACCTCGCCGAGCCGGGCCCCTATGCCGGCGAATACGGCCATGGCGAAGGCAAAATTTTCGACGATTATTGCAACTGGGAACGCATCGCCGAATATCGCTCGTTCGTCTATGATTCGCTCGCTGCCGCCATCGCTGTGGCGGTGATGCAATCTCCCAGCGCGCAATTCTTTCACGAACATGTCCTGGTCAAGGAGCCGGGAACCGCCAAGCGCACGCCGTGGCACCACGACGCGCCCTACTACTGCGTCGATGGTCGCCAGACGGTGAGCTTCTGGATTCCCCTCGATCCAGTACCGCAGGATGTGTGCCCGGAATTTGTTGCTGGTTCGCACAACTGGGGCAAGCTGTTCTATCCCCGCAGCTTCGCCGACGACACGGATTATGAGTATGACGGCGACGTCTTCGAAACCATTCCCAATATTGAACAGGATCGGGAGGCCTATGATATCTGTAGCTGGGCGCTCGAACCTGGCGATGTGATCCTGTTTCACTTCCGCACGGTGCACGGCGCGCCGGCCAATCCGGGACAGGGGCGGCGGCGCGGTTTCGCCCCGCGCTGGCTCGGCGAGGATGCCCGTTTCGTCGCCCGCCCGGGTCGCACCTCGCCGCCCTATCCGGGGATCGGCCAGACAACCGGTGAGCGTCTGCGCGAGGATTGGTTCCCTGTCATTTGGCCGCCCAAAGAGGCCGATTAAACTTGTCTGCCGGGCAGGTCCGGGTAGCATGATGCGGCACGATTGAGGGGGATCAGAGATATGTCAGACGCCGGACGCATGCATCACGATATGGGCGGGCGCGACGCCGGCCCGGTGGACCAAGGCGGGCATTCCCACCCGGAGTGGGAAAAGCGCGTCGACGCGCTGATGATGCTGCTCTCCAACAACAAGCGCCGCCTCATCGGTGTTGATGAGCTGCGTCGCGGCATCGAGGAATTGGGCGCGGAAAATTATTCCAAAATGACTTATTACGAGCGCTGGGTTTCTTCGATCACCCACAATCTCCTGGAGAAAGGCATTATTTCATCCGACGAGCTTGGCCGGAAAATGGCTGAAGTAGAAGACGCGGCGCGCGCCGGTGGAGAGAAAGATTGATGGCCCGTTTCGCCCCAGGCGACAACGTGACCGTCAGGCGCGCCTTTCCGCCGGGTCATGTGCGCACGCCCTATTACATCCGCGGCAAGACCGGCAGCATCGCCCATGTGCTCGATTCTTTCGCCAATCCGGAGGAACTCGCCTTCGGGCGCAACGGCCTGCCCAAGCGGCCGCTCTACCGTGTGCGCTTTGCGCAATCCCGCGTGTGGGCGGATTATTCCGGCCCTGCCGGCGATACCATCGACGTGGAGTTGTACGAGCATTGGCTTGAATCGGAGGAAATCACATGACCATGCGATCGGAAGACAGCGTGCTCGATCATTATCAGGCGATGGAACTCGCCGTAAGCGCGTTGATGATCGACAAAGGTTATTTTACCGAGGCCGACATGGTGGCGGAGATCGACGCCATGGCCAAGCGCACGCCGGATATCGGCGCCGCGGTTGTGGCGCGGGCCTGGACAGACCCGGATTTCAAGGCGCGTCTGCTGGCCGACGGCACGGCGGCATGCGAGAGCATCGACCTCGATATGGGACCGACGCGGCTGATGGTGGTCGAGAGTACGGAGACGGTTCACAACGTCATCGTCTGCACTTTGTGCTCGTGCTTCCCACGCATGCTGATGGGCATCCCGCCGGATTGGTATAAATCCAAGGAATATCGCTCGCGCGTGGTGCGCGAGCCGCGCGTGGTGTTGAAGGAATTCGGCACCGAGCCGGGCGCCGATGTTGACGTCAGGGTGCACGACAACAGCGCGGATATGCGCTATCTGGTGCTCCCTAGGCGGCCCGAGGGCACGGACGGCATGAGCCAGGATGAATTGGCGAAACTGGTGACACGCGATGCGATGATCGGCGTCAAAATTGTCGAGGCGCCCTGAACAAGGCGACGGGAGATTTCATGCACGATTTAGTCATCAAAGGCGCGGTGGTCGCCGACGGCACCGGCGCCCCGCTGCGGAGCGCTGACGTCGCAGTCAAGGACGGCCGCATTGCCGAAGTCGGCCGCATCACCGGTGCGGCGACCGAGACGATCGACGCCGACGGCCTGGTCCTCGCGCCCGGCATTGTCGACGTTCACACCCATTACGACGCCCAATTGACCTGGGATTCGAACGCCACGCCATCACCCTCCCTCGGCGTCACAACCGTAGTCGTAGGCAATTGCGGATTTTCCATCGCGCCCTGTCCGCCCGAATGCCGTGACCTGATCGCGCGCAATCTAGCGGAGGTCGAAGGCATGTCGCTGACCGCGCTCCGTAGTGGAACGAACTGGGATTTCGAGAGCTTTGACGAATATCTGACCCTGCTGAAGCGCAAAGGTGTGACGCCCAACGTCGCCGCCTTTATCGGCCATTCCGCGGTGCGCACCATGGTCATGGGGCCGGAAGCCTCCGAGCGCGCCGCTAGCGAAGATGAAGTGACGGCGATGCGGAATCTGGTGAGCGACGGTATGGATGCCGGCGCGGTCGGTTTTTCGACCTCCACCTCGATCAATCATTATGGCGATGGTGGCGTGCCGATGCCGTCACGTCTCGCCGAAGAAAGCGAATTGCGCAGCCTGGTGGGCGTGCTCGGTGAGAAGGGCCGCGGTGTATTCCAACTTACCGTCGGGCCTAATATGACTTCCAAGGTAATGGAATCGCTGGCGAAGGACAATAATTGCCCGGTGTTTCAGACCGCCGCACTCTTCAACGAGGCTTATCCCGAACGTGCACCCAGGATGGTGTCCGATTCAGCGGAGGCTCAGGCGCGTGGAAACCAACTTTGGGCCCAAGTCTCGTGCCAGAGCCTGAGCATGGATTTTGCCCTGACCGCCGCATTTCCCATGCAAAGCCTGGACGCGTGGCGGCCACTGATCGATGCCGATAACGAAAGCTTCGAGCGTCAGATCCGCGATAGCGAATTCCGCAGCCGCTTTCGCCACGATCTGGAAGTGCCGCAAAAGGGCAAACTGTTCTACGGCGATTGGTCGAAGGTCGAGGTCGCGATGGCGGCGCGCCCGGAAAACCACGAATTGGAGGGTTTGAACATCAATCAGCTCGCCGCGCGCCAGGGCAAGGACCCAATTGACGCATTTTTTGATCTCTCGGCGGACGAAGGCTTGGAGACGGTTTATACCGCCGGCCTGATGAACTCGGACGAGGACGAAGTCGAGAAGCTGATGCGCGAGCCGGGCAGTCTGGTGAGCCTGTCGGATGCCGGCGCCCATCTACGCTATCTCTGCGATGCGGCCTATGGCCTGCATTTTCTTGGCCATTGGGTGCGGGAGCGCGGTTCTTTCGAGCTCGCTGATGCCGTCCGCCGGCTGACCAGTCTGCCGGCGGATCTGTATCGCCTTCAGGGCAGGGGCCGTATAGTCCCGGGCGCGCACGCTGATTTATTGCTGTTTGATCCGGCGACGGTGGCACGCGGTCCGTTGCGTCGCGCCTTCGATCTGCCGGGTGGTGAAAGCCGGCTGACACGCGACCCGCTCGGCGTACACGGCGTTTGGGTCAATGGCCAGCATGTGTTCGACGGCAAGGATTATGTCGCAGCCACCCCGCCGGGTGTGGTCATCGATAATTTTGCCGCCTGATTTCACCGGACATTAACAGGGCGCATCGATGGAGACGCTGCTAACGGCGGTGGTTCCGGCATTCGCCCTAATCGCCATCGGCTACGGCGCGGCGCGGCTTAAGATTCTTGGACCCGCCATTTTTCCCGCACTCAACAATTTCGTTTATTACCTGGCGATGCCGGCGCTGTTGATTGCCAGCCTGGCCAGTGTGCCGGCGGGCGAGATCATCAATTGGAACTTCATCGCCGCGTTTTCCATAGGAATCGCCGTCACCTGGTTGGCCACCGGCCTGGTCGGGCGCTTATTATTCCATGATAATCTCGCCAGCTCCGCCATGCGCGGTGTCATCGCCAGCTATGGCAACAATGGCTATCTCGGGATTCCGCTCGCGGTGACGGCATTCGGCGCGCCGGCGGTGGTTCCTGCGAGCCTTAGCGTGCTGATCAATTCGGTCTTCATCATGACCGGCGCGGTGTTGATAATGGAATTTTCCCGTGCCCGCGGAACAGGCGGCGTACTGTTCAATACCGCCAAGGCGCTCGGCACCAATCCGCTACTATGGGCCGTGGTGATCGGTTTGGCGCTGTCGCTGAGCGGCGCGGGCTTACCTGTTTCATTGGAGAGGTTGTTAAACCTGCTCGGCCAAGCCGCTGCGCCCTCGGCGCTGGTCGCTATCGGCCTCTTTCTCGCCGGGCGCCCGGTCGTTGGTCTGCTCGCCTCCGCCGCACTCTCCAGCCTGGCCAAATTGGCGCTGTTTCCGCTTGTCGTGTGGTTGCTCACGCTTTACGTCTTTCCGCTCGAGCCGCTATGGGCGGTGGTGGCGGTGCTGATGGCGGGCATGCCGGTCGGCGCCAACGCCTTTGTCATCGCCGGCCATTATGGCTTGCGCCTGGGAGACGCTTCGGCAGCGATCGTCGTCACCACCGCAATCTCTCTTGTGAGCCTGTCTCTTATGATTATCCTGATGACGGGCGGCTAGCCGGCCGCGGGAGATACGGGGGAGAATATTTTATGTCCGATGACAACGGCTTCATTCATCCTTATGTGCCGAACGCGGCACCGGTACCGCTGCGTCGCCTGCTGAAGGAAATCGGCGTTGATAACGTCACCGATCTTTATGTTTCGGTGCCCGAGGAATTACAGGTAAAGGGCCTGTTGAACCTGCCTGACGCGCTGCCGTCCGAACATGATCTGCGCCGCCATGTTGAAGCCATCATCGGCAAAAACCTCTCCTGCCGTGATCATCTCAATTTCTGCGGCGCAGGCTGCTGGCAACATTATGTGCCGGCCATTTGCGACGAAATTACCGGGCGTGGCGAGTTCCTCACCGCCTATGGCGGCGGCACTTATTCCGATCATGGCAAAAACCAGGCGATGTTTGAATTTCAGAGCCTGATCGGTGAGTTGGTCGGCTTGGAAGTGGTCGGTACGCCGTCCTATGACATGGGCGCTGCGGTCAATAGCGCCGTCACCATGGCTTGCCGCATTACCGCACGCCGCGGCGTGCTGTTGTCGGGCGCCGTCAGCGGTGACATGCGCTCGCAAATTAGCGGCTTCACCAAGATGGTGGCAGACGTCGATACGATCGCCCTCGATGCAGCGTCCGGGTTGATCGATTTGGACGACCTCAAATCCAAGCTCACCTCTGATATTGGCGCGGTCTATTTCGAAAATCCGAACTATTTCGGCCTCATTGAAAGCCGCGGCGCGGAGATCGCCGAAATTGTCCACGCCGCCGGTGCTCTGCTGGTGGTCGGCGTCGACCCCCTCAGTCTCGGCGTGCTCGCGGCACCGGGCGATTATGGCGCCGATATCGTCTGCGGCCAGATTCAGCCGCTCGGTATCCATATGTATGGCGGCGGCGGCTGCGCCGGATTCATCGCCAGCCGCGACGAAGAGCGTTTCGTCAGCGAATATCCGATGATCCTCATGAGCATTGCGCCGGGCGCTGAAGAGGGCGATTTCGGCTTCGCCTGGTCGACCATGCAGCGCACCTCTTATGACAAGCGCCATGATTCGGAGGATTATGCCGGCACCACGCAATGGCTGTGGGGCATCGGTGCGGCGGTCTATTTATCGCTGATGGGGCCGCGCGGAATGGAGGAAGTCGCCAGCGGCATCTTGCAACGCACCCGCTATGCCGCCGAGCGCATCAACGAACTGAAGGGCATCAGCGTGGCGCATCTGGACAGCGCTTTTTTTAAGGAATTCATCATCGATTTTGCCGACAGCGGAAAAAGCGTCGCCGAGGTAAATGCGGCGCTGCTGGTCAACGGCATTTTTGGCGGCAAGGACTTAAGCGGAGAATTTCCGGAATTCGGCCAATCGGCGCTCTATTGCGTTACCGAAATACACGGCAAAAAAGACATCGACCGATTGGTCGATAGCCTCGCGGAGGTGCTGTCATGAGCACAAATAAAACCGGCTTTCAAGCCGCCCGTTGGAACGAAGCGTTAATTTCGGAGCTCAGCGAAGAAGGTGCGCGCGGCATCGTGCCACCTGCCGTCGATGCGGAAATTGCCGCCGCGGTTGGCGATGTCGCCGCTTCTCTGCCGCCGGGTGCGCGCCGCGCCGCGCCGCCCGATTTACCGGAAGTGACGCAGCACCGTGTGCTCCGCCATTTTTTGCGCCTTTCGCAAATGTGCATGGGCTTCGATGTCACCACCGATATGATGGGCACCTGCACGATGAAATACAGCCCAAAAGCGCATGAACATATCGCGCGTGGCGCCAAGCTCGCCGATCTTCATCCGCTGCAGGGCGTCGATAGCCTGCAGGGGCTGTTGGAGCTGATGTACCGCTTCAACCGCATCATGTGCGAAATCTCCGGCATGGATGAATTTACCTTCCAGCCGGCGTCGGGCGCCCAGGGCATTTACACCAATGCCTGCCTGATCCGCGCCTATCATGAATCGCGCGGCGATCTCGGCAAGCGCGACGAGATCATCACCACTTCCTTTTCCCACCCGGCCGATGCTGCGACGCCGGCGGTTGCCGGCTTTAAGGTGATCACCCTGATGCCGGGCGAAATGGGCTTCGCCGGGGTCGATGCGCTGAAGGCCGCCATCTCGGATCGTACCGCCGGCCTGATGCTGACCAACCCCGAGGATACCGGCCAGTACAATCCCAACATCCGCCAGTTCGTCGATCTGGTGCATGAGGCGGGCGGTCTTTGCGCGTACGATCAAGCCAACGGCAATCCGCTGCTCGGTGTGGTGCGGGCCGGCGATACCGGCTTCGATATGTGCCAGTTCAATTTGCACAAAACCTTTTCCGCGCCGCACGGCTCGCTCGGCATGGGTTGCGCCGCCGTCGGTGTGAAGGATTTCCTGCGCAAATTCCTGCCACGTCCGCTCGTCGCCGAAGATGGCAGTGGCGGTTATCGCCTCGACTATGACCAGGGCGAAGGCATCGACAAGATCCGTGCTTTCATTGGCAATGTGCATGCCGTGCTCAAAGCCTATTCTTGGGTTATGAGTCTCGGCGCTGAGGGTCTCCGCGCCGTCGCCGAGACGGCGGTCCTCAACAACAATTATATGCTTACTAAGATGCGCGGCATGCGCGGCGTCACCATCCCGTGGCCGGCCAACAATTATCCCAAGCTCGAACAGGTGCGCTACAGCTTCGAGCAGATGTTTGCCGAGACCGGCGTCACCAGCCATGACGTGATCGACCGCATGGTCGATTTCGGCGTGCAGCATTGCATGCCAAGCCATGTGCCGATGCTGGTGCCGGAGCCGTTCACCGTAGAGCCCGGTGAATCTCTGACGGTCGCGGAGATGGACCAGATGCTGGCGGCGCTGCAGGCGATTTCGGACGAGGCCTATAGCGATGCCGAAAAGGCACAAGGCGGGCCCTACAACGCGTCCACCACCCGCATCGATGGCGACGTGCCGGAGGATCCGGATTGCTGGGCGTTCACGTATCGCGGCTACCAACGCAAAAAACCGATGTGGACGTCGGAAAACCGGCGCAAGATCGAGCGTCACGACGGCGGTTATTGAGCCGCGGTGACTTTTCGCCTCGGCTTGATCGTCAATCCCATCGCCGGGATGGGCGGCACCGTCGGCCTCAAGGGCAGCGACACGCCTGAAATCGTCGCCCGCGCACGCGAGTTGGGCGCCGAGCCACAGGCGCCGGAGCGTGCTGGCCAAGCGCTTGGCGCCATCGTCGCGGCAAATGTGGCGCTGGATCTATTCGCCGCGCCGGGTGAGATGGGCGAAGCCGAGGCCCGCGCGGCCGGCTTCACGCCGAAAGTGATCGGCAGCCCCGTAGAGGGCGACACGGTGGCGGAAGACAGTGTGCGGGCAGCTCAGGCGATGGCCGAGCTACCCGTCGATCTCATCCTGTTTGCCGGCGGCGACGGTACTGCGCGCGACTTGGTGCGCGCTATCGGCGGTCAGGTTCCGGTTGTCGGCATTCCCGCTGGCGTAAAAATGCATTCTGCCGTCTATGCCACCAACCCACGCGCCGCCGCGCGAATGGTGCTGCGTTACATGCAGGGCGGTATCAGCATACGTGAACTTGAGGTCATGGATATCGACGAGGCGGCGTTCCGCGAAGGTGCGGTTTCAGCCAAACTATATGGCTATCTGAAGGTGCCCTATTTGCCCGGTCTGGTGCAGGGCACCAAGGCCGGTGGTGTCAGCCGCGACCGTACGGCGCTGGCCGGAATCGCCGCGCGTATCGCCGAGGCAATGGAGCCGGGGCGGCTCTATATCCTCGGCCCCGGCACCACCATGCGCGCTGTTGCCGACAAGATCGGCGTAGAGAAAACCCTCCTCGGCGTCGATCTCGTTCGTGACGGCGAGCGCATCGCGACAGATGCCGGGGAGCGCGACATTCTTGCCGCTTTGGATGGCACCGCGACCATCGCCGTGACGCCGATCGGCGGGCAGGGGCATTTTTTTGGCCGTGGCAATCAGCAGATCAGTGCGCAAATAATCTCCCGCGTCGGTCTCGAACACATCACAGTCGCCGCGACGATGGAGAAAATTGCCTCGCTCAGGGATAATCTGTTGCATGTCGATACTGGGGACCGCGCGCTTGATGCGCGGTTTTCCGGTTGGCGGCGGGTGATCACGGGCTATCATACGGATACGGTGTGCAGGGTCTCGACATGACGGAAACCGAGAACGATCGCTATCCCGATGGCGGCAGCGCGCTCGCGGTTGAGGATTTGCATAAAAGCTTCGGCCCTCTCGAGGTTCTAAAGGGCGTTTCCGCGACCGCCGGCGACGGCGATGTGCTGTCGATCATCGGCGCCAGTGGCTCGGGCAAGAGCACCATGCTGCGCTGTATCAATCTTCTTGAAACTCCCAATGCCGGGCGCATCTGGGTCGGCGGCGAATTGATTCGCATGAAAAATGCCGGACGCAAGGGGCTGGTGCCCGAGAGTGCGCGCCAAGTTGACCGCATCCGCTCGACCGTCGGCATGGTGTTCCAAGGCTTTAACCTGTGGACGCATATGACGGTCATGCAGAATCTAACCGAAGCGCCGCTGCATGTGCTGAAATTGTCCAAAGCCGAAGCGCGCGAGCGCGCCGAAGCACTGCTCGAGCGTGTCGGACTGACCGACAAGCGCGAACATTACCCGGCACATCTTTCCGGCGGCCAACAGCAACGCGCCGCCATTGCCCGGGCGCTCGCCATGGAGCCGCAATTGATGCTGTTCGATGAGCCGACATCGGCGCTCGATCCCGAGCTGGTCGGCGAAGTGCTGAAGGTGATCCGCAATATCGCCGAAGAGGGCCGGACGATGATCATGGTCACCCATGAGATAGCATTCGCGCGCGAAGTTTCCTCGAAGGCAATATTTCTTCATGACGGCTTGGTCGAGGAGGAGGGGCCGCCGGCCCAGGTCTTCGACGCACCGCACTCGGAGCGCTGCCGGCAATTTTTGGCAGCCGGCAAGTTTTAGTTTTAGAGGCCTTGACCGCGCCTTTGGGAAGTCGGAACCTTCAGGCTGGAAACAAAATACTGGGAGATGAAAATGAAAATCCGCACCCTATTGACTGCCATCATCGTCGCTTCCGCTATAGCGATATCAGCCGGCATCGCCGAAGCCAAAGATTGGAACAAACTGCGCGTCGGCGTTGAAGGTGCTTATCCGCCGTTCAGTTGGATGGAGCCGGACGGCACTTTGATGGGCTTCGATATCGATATCGCCATGGCCGTGTGCGCACATATGAATGCCGAGTGCGAATTGGTGCCGCAGGATTGGGACGGCATTATCCCCGCTCTCCTGGCTAATAAATACGACGCCATCATCGCCTCGATGTCGATCACTGAGGAGCGTAAAGAAAAGGTCGCCTTCAGTGATAAGTATTATTCGACGCCGGCCAAGTTCGTGCGCATGAAAGGCTCCGGCATCGAAATCTCGGTGGAAGGGCTGAAGGGTAAATCGGTCGGTGTGCAACGCGCCACCATCCATGAGAATTTCGTCAAGGATAATTACGGTGACGTCGTGGAGGTCAAAGGATATGGCACCCAGGATGAAGCCTATCTCGACTTTACCGCCGGCCGCATTGATCTCCTACTCGCCGACAGTGTGGCGCTCGATGACGGTTTCCTGAAAACCGATGCCGGCAAGGATGCCGAGTTCGTCGGCCCGGGCTATTCCGACCCGAAATGGTTCGGTGATGGCGCCGGCATTGCTATCCGCAAAGGTGATATGGAGCTGCAAAAATTGCTGAACGATGCCATTGCCGCCATCCGCGCCAACGGCACCTACAAGGCAATCAACGACAAATATTTCGAGTTCGATGTCTATGGCGGCTAGTTCGCCAGGGCTTTGAGAAAAAGCGTCCCCGGGTCATGACGGCCCGGGGCGTTTTCATTTTTTCAAGGAAGGTGCCGGGCGTGTGATCGAGCTGCACGGCTATGGGCCGTTGCTTGCGGATGGAGCGTGGCTGACCCTCCGGGTGGCGTTCGCGTCTGTCGCGCTTGGCCTGGTTTTCGGGCTGCTCGGCGCCACCGCCAAACTGTCGCGGTCGGTCTTCCTGCGCGGCGCTGCCACGGCCTATACGGCGATCGTCCGTGGTTTGCCGGAACTGCTGCTGCTTCTCATTATATTTTATGGTGGCAGCCTGTTGGTGCAGAGCGTTTGGCAAGAACTCGGCGGTGAGTCCTATATCGAAATTAATCCCTTCGTCGCCGGTACATTTACTCTTGCCTTCGTGTTCGGCGCCTATGCAACAGAAGTGTTTCGCGGCGCCATTCTCGCCGTTCCCAAAGGTCAGGTCGAGGCCGCCTATGCGGTCGGCATGACGCGCCTGCAAATGTTTCGCCGAGTCATGCTGCCGCAAGTTTGGCGCTTCGCGCTTCCTGGTCTCGGAAATTTGTGGCTGGTGCTGCTTAAAGACACATCGCTGATTTCGGTCATAAATTTGAACGAGCTGATGTATGCCGCGCGCGCCGGCGCCGGTAAAACCCATGAGCCGTTCACCTTTTTTGCCACCGCTGCGCTGATCTACCTCGCTTTTACCATCGTCTCGATGGTCGTTCTGCAGTATTCCGAGCGTCGCGCCCAGCGCGGCGTGCGCATGGGTTAGACGCATGGAATTTGATTTCCAACTGATGGTCGACAGCATTCCAGCGCTGTTCAAAGGCATGGGGATGACGGCGCAGTTGGTCGCTCTAGCGCTGGCTCTTGGCTTGTGTCTGGCGGTCCCGCTAGCGCTCGCCCGCACCTCCAAAAATCCAATCCTGTGGATGCCGGTTTATGGGTTCATTTTCGTCTTTCGTGGCACGCCGATCCTGGTACAGATTTTTCTCGTCTATTACGGCTTGGGGCAGTCCGAAACCGTGCGCGAAAGTTTCCTGTGGCCGTTTTTCAAGGAAGCCTATTGGTGCGCTATATTCACCTTTACCCTCAATACATCGGCCTACACGGCAGAGATTTTGCGCGGCGCCATTAAGGCGGTACCGCATGGTGAATTAGAGGCGGCGCGCGCGCTCGGTTTGTCGCGTCTGCTGGTGCTGCGCCGCATCACCGTGCCGCGCGCCTTTCGCCTGGCCCTGCCGGCCTATGGTAATGAGATCATCTTGATGCTCAAAGCCAGCGCCCTCGCCAGCACGATCACGCTGTTGGATTTGACCGGCGTCGCCCGGGTTATCGTCGCTCGCACCTTTGCGCCCTATGAATTGTTCGTCATCGCGGCGCTAATGTATCTCGCCCTAACACTAATCATTGTACGCACCTTAAAATATACCGAGTGGCGTCTAAGCCCACATCTTCGTCCGCCGCCGCAGGTGAATTGAGCGCGCATCATTGCCGGGTCTTTCTGTTCTAACGGGTAGACCAGCGCTATAATTACCCGGTCGGAAGCAAGGCCACTTAAGAAGCAGTCCCGATGGGGAGAATGTCATGACCGTTGCGCCCCTGAGCAGAGCAATCAAGCTGTACGGAACTGAAGAACCCCGGGCCGAAATTCGTACCCTCGGCGCCGGCCCGCTATCCGTCGAACTCGAGGTGGTGAGCCTCGGTGCGGTGGTCGGCGAATTTGGCCTCGCCTATCGCAGAATGGCGCGTTCGCAACCCTGGTATGATGATTTGGTCGCTTTGAGCGGCGATGACTCAGTGA